>Ga0208971_1000606_pt1 | contig 24482 bp, 25 predicted proteins | sample AOAMet1_18_M0_10_2_FD_188229 | JGI IMG/M metagenome (GOLD analysis project Ga0208971, IMG submission 188229) | Ammonia-oxidizing marine microbial communities from Monterey Bay, California, USA - CAN11_18_M0_10 (SPAdes) | ecosystem: Environmental > Aquatic > Marine > Intertidal zone | place... | reverse complement strand
CCGCCAAACTCCCACAACGGCAATCAATCCAGACAGATAAATAAACCACTCCCTGCTCACCCCCGCGATTACCGGCTTTGAAAGGTTAGCTGATTCGGGCGGCGCGCCAACGCCCTGCAGGTACTTGTCGCCATGAATGAAAGTGGCAAGTCCAATGAGCATGCCGATACCCGCTGCGCCAAACCCATATTGCCAACCATAGGTTTCTCCAAGGTAAGCGCAAAGCAACGTCGCGACAAAGGCTCCTATATTGATACCCATATAGAAAATCGTGAAACCCGCATCCCGCCGGGGGTCTGCTTCACTATAAAGTTGGCCAACGATCGTCGAAATACTCGATTTGAGGAACCCTACCCCGACAATAATAAATGCCAGAGACAGATAAAAAGTCTGTTCGTACAGGCCATCCCTGATAACTACGCCATCTACCCTAGTCGATGCAGGTCCCTCAAATGCCATGCCAAAGTGACCAATCACCAGCAAGCCCGCACCAAACATGATGGCTTTTTTAAAACCAAGATAGCGGTCCGCAATCAGGCCTCCCAGCACTGGCGTTGCATAGACCAGCGATGCATAGCTTCCGTATAACAGCCCTGCATCTTTATCACCAAACAGGAAGTGTTTGGTCAGATAGAGAATCAGCAACGCCCGCATACCGTAGTAACTAAAGCGTTCCCACATCTCTGTCATGAACAGTACAAAAAGTCCCCTGGGATGACCAAGAATCTCATCTGCTGGCGCGCCGATAGAAGACAAAAGCTAAACGCCCATCCGCATGGCACCCAAATAGTCTCTTTTACCCAGTGGCACGCCTCTCATCCTTAAAACATCGTAGGTCGTCGTCGCATGAAAATATAAGTTAGGTAGCGAAAACGACAGCACATAGTTCTCGGCCGTAAAGGGAATTTCATTGCTACCCAGCTTGAACGTCAGGGTCTTTCCTGCCCATCCATTGACTGTTTCAGCATCGAACGAGCCTACTTGCGAAATCGCCTGGCTAACCAGATCCTGCAGCCCCGCATAATCAAGGTCACCGTATCCAGCGGGTGGTGCGAATTCACCAGCATCCAATCCTTTCAATGCCCCAATAGAATGATGCACTACAGAAATCACCTGGAACTGAAAAGGGTTCATATCTTCAATCAAGCGGGTTTCGACAATCGCTGATAGCTCAATGCTGTTTTCCTCACAAAAACTTTTACCCTTGCCGAGCACCGCTTCAGTGGCATTCAGAGTTTGAAGGTAGTTAGTGACGGTCGCGTCATAAAGGGAAATGGACATCGTTGTTACTCGTTGCATGAAGGAAGCCACTATTGTTCAATAAGCGAGTGGCGAATGCTATCCCTGTTAGGGAATAGCTTTTATATTCGTCGGATATTCTCTGCGAGCCACCGCGGAAACTGCTGTGCTTCTGCTTTGTTCATCCCAATTAAACCTGCAATGGCATCCCCGCAAATGCTCTTGCCCATAGCGGCGATAGCGACAAGAAAAATGATCTGTTTCGCATGTTCCGGGTCGCTGCTGTCTTCGGCTATCGTATTCAGGATGTCAGTAAACAGGCCCTTGGAACCACTGGCTGGTCTGAATGCCTGCTGATCCAGCGCTAACCAGGCAAGTAAACGCCCATGCCCACCGTGAGACAGCATTTCAAACAGGTGGTCCAGTATCTTGGCAGGTTCCTCATGGTGGTTAAGCGCCACCATTACGTCTGACAGCAGGTCATGAGTCATTTTCTCAAGCAGCGCTTCACGCATGGCGCCGGTTGAACCAAAGTGATGTATCACCGTCGCGTGTGACATACCAGCGTCTTTAGCCACCCCGGATATATTCAGCCCTTCAAGCCCAAAGGTGGACAGTCGCTCAGAAGCGACTCTTAGAATCAATGACTTGGCCTCTTCAGCCGTCCGTCGTACCCGCTTATCTGCACTATTGACACTCATGTTAATAGCCTTATTATTGACATCATTGTTGATAAAAATCACAGTACCATTGATAAACATTGAAACCAATAATATCGAGGGCCATCACATCGCTACCCACAACATTGAACCCGAAGCGCCACGAAACAACCGCATGCGCCCCTTAGTCGCCATGCGTGCCCTGAAGAACCTGATTAATGATCCAGATAAGACCGATCAGGTTTTTGTGGTCATCAACGCGATGTCAGGCAACTCTCTAGAAAAGACCTTCGCACGTTTCCGTAAAACGGAGATGGGTAAAAGAATTCTCTCAGAGAATCGGATCCTGCTAACGACGCTCCTTGATCGTGAAAGTTTGCAAACCCACGACGCTGGAACCCTGGGTCATGCCTATCTGGGTTTCGTCGAGCGAGAACAGCTCAGCGCGGATGGCCTGGTGGACGCGAGCCAGTTGAACGCGGATGGACTGGAAGACGCAAGCGAATTGAAAGAGGGAACCGAAGAACCAAAGTTCAGGTTGTTCGGTGAACGAATGAGAGACCAGCACGACCTATGGCATGTCTCTACAGGCTATGGCCGGGATACTTTTGGCGAAGCCTGTCTGCTGGCATTCACTTACGCACAAACCGGTAACCGCGGACTGGGTATCATCGCCCTGGCCGGCATGCTAAAGCTTCAAAAAGCGCTCGGCTCCGGTGCACGAAGAGCCATGTGGCAGGCCTACAAGGCTGGCAAGCGCGCGGCGTGGTTGCCGCAACAGGACTGGGAAACACTGCTAACCCAACCTCTTGATGAAGTTCGACAACAACTAAGGATTGCACCACCCGAGGTGTACCTGGAAGTGTTCGAAAATTACAAACTGGCAAACGCCTGATTTTGTTTGCCTGCACAATAGTATTGGGGAAGCTGGCTTAGTTCGAGAGAAGCTCTTCCAGAGTTGTCTGGTCGCCGGTGAAATTTCGAATCCCTTCAGCCAGCTTCTCTGTTGCCATTGCGTCTTCATTCATCTGCCAGCGAAACCGGGATTCCGATTGATGAACCTTGTCTTCTCCTTTAGCAGAGTCCGGGAAAAGCTGCCTGGGCAGGCTACCGTCATCTTCGGAAAGAGCCTGTAGTAACTGCGGACTGATCGTCAGACGGTCGCATCCTGCAAGGGATTCAATTTCACCCGTATTCCTGAAACTCGCACCCATGACAACCGTTTTGTAGCCGTGCGTTTTATAATAGTCGTAGATTCTTTTTACGGATAATACGCCCGGATCAGTTTGCGCGTCATAGTTTTCACTGGTTGCACTCCTGTACCAATCCAGTATTCGCCCAACAAAAGGTGAAATAAGGAACACACCTGCTTCCGCACACGCCACTGCCTGGGAAAAACCAAACAGCAATGTCAGGTTGCAGTTGATTCCTTGCTGCTCCAGTTGTTCAGCTGCGCGAATACCTTCCCAGGTACTGGCAATCTTGATAAGAATACGTTCACGACCAATGTTGTTTTCTTCGTATAGCGAGATCAGGCGCTTTGCTTTCTCTATGGTCCTTTCAGTGTCGAAGGACAGGCGAGCATCCACTTCGGAAGACACCCGCCCCGGCACAATCGCCAGTATTTCAGTGCCTATATCCACCGCCAGTTTATCCGTGCAGTTTTGTCGCATCTGGTCACTGGAACCACCCTCGGCCTTCGCCCAGTTCTTTGCTGTAGCCAAATGACCAGCGTATTGCGGCATTGCCGCCGCTTTTAGCAAAAGCGATGGATTGGTAGTCGCATCAATAGGCTTGTACTCCGCAATCGCCACAATATCGCCAGTATCGGCGACGACGTCCGTCATCGTTTTCAGTTGTTCCAGTTTGTTCATGGCACTCGCCTTATATAACGCAATTCTGATTCCCGGGTTGAATCTTCATGATTGACAGCACTTGAGTCAACTTCCCTTGATTAGTCTATACTCAAAATAAAGAATTAAGGCCTTTATGCATAAATCTCAACAGTTTAGTTCCACTTTTGGCTTTTTAATGGCTGCCACAGGATTCGCTGTCGGACTCGGTAATATCTGGAGATTTCCTTACGTCACCGGTGAAAATGGTGGTGGGGCGTTTGTAATTGTCTACCTTGGGTGTGTCATCATGATTGGCATTCCTATCTTGATCGCAGAGATCCTGGTTGGTAGGCGCGGGCGGGGTAACCCTCCAATGGCCATGCGAAATCTGGCCAAAGCAGAGCAAAAATCGTCACTCTGGAGGCACGCGGGGCACCTGAATCTCGCCACGGCATTCGTTATTATGGGCACCTATTGTGTCGTTAGCGGATGGGTACTCTGGTACCTGTTCAAGGCCATTTCAACCGGGTTTGTGGATACTACCGCCAACGCTGCTGCTAACGACTTCGGCGCTGTTATGCAAAGCATCGACGGCATGCTTTTATGGACCGCTTTAAGCCTGATGCTCACCAGCACAATTATTTACTTCGGTGTAAACAAAGGCATCGAACGTTCCGTGCGAGTGCTCATGCCTGCCCTATTCCTACTGATGATCAGTCTCGTTATCTACAATGTCTTTCAGGATGGGTTCCTGGATGCAGCGGCTTACCTGTTCACACCGGACTTTTCAAAAGTCACAGGCGCCACCTACCTTGCAGCCATCGGGCAAGCGTTCTTCAGTATCGGGGTTGGCATGGCAGGAATGATGATATTCGGATCCTACCTACCACAGGAAGTCTCGATTACCCGCTGTGTATTTATTATTATTCTGATCGACACCGCCGTGGCACTAATGGCCGGGTTGATGATTTTCCCGATGGTGTTCCGCTTTGGCCTGGACCCTGCCGGCGGGCCAGGCCTGATTTTTCAGACTCTGCCTGTCGCTTTCGGACTGATGCCAGGCGGGCATATGATCGCAATTCTCTTTTTTACACTGCTATCTGTTGCTGCCGTCACCTCTATGGTGGGTTTGCTGGAACCCCTCGTTGCCTGGCTAGAAGACGTGCGGGACTACTCGCGACAAAAATCAACGCTAGTCACAGTGGCCTGTATCGCCTGCCTTGGGGTGCTGAGCATTTTGTCTTACAACCTACTTTCGCAATGGCAGATAGTGTCCCAAAACCTTAACGGTATTCTGGATTTCCTGGCCAACCAGATAATGCTTCCTGTTGGCGGACTTTTAATTGCGATATTCGCAGCCTGGCAGGTTAGCAAGGCGTCCTTACGAAATGAACTGCCAGCAATGTCTGACACAATGTTCGAAGCCTGGCACCTTTTACTTCGCTTTTTGTTACCACCCGCTATCGCGGTCATCATTATCACAGGACTTTTATAAACATGCCTGGGCGTCTATTCCTTTTTATATCAGTGTTTTTTTTCGGTAGAGGTTTCTTCCAGCCCTACCGACGAACCGCTAGTGGGCTTAGCTGCATGTACCTGGCAAACAATTCTCGAAAAGATAGACTAAAGCGCTGAAAGGATATTAACGAGAACACACCCATGGTAACTCCTGAACAAATCAACCGTTCGCCGACCTGGCATTCACCCTTGAATTCAAAGGCTATTTAACTTCATATGTGGAAAATGACCCTCAAGCAACGTCGCCGGCATGGCGAACTGATGAGCCAATTGGAAGGCATGCGCAACAATGCCTATCTCTGGCCACCGGAAGACTATGCGCCGGGCAACAACGAAGAAGAAGACGAGAAGTACCAGAAGGCGCAGGAAACCTTCCAGTCCCTGGTGCAGGAGCTCCATCAACTAGAGCAGGATGCGACCTGAGCAGGAGACAGAAAATGGCACTAGAACCAGGCCCCATGAAGGTTATACACAACTTCCACACGACTAAAGAAGAAGTGCTGGACGACATCAAAAAGTTGGATCTCTGGCCAACTGTCTATGTCTCTGGACGCATGGATGAACTACCCCCCCACTGGCACGACATCGACAACTGCGGCTACGTCATGGAAGGCAGCGGCTACGTACTGAACGAAAAGGGCGAAAAAGTTCCCCTGGGCGCCGGGGACAAGTTACATATTCCTCGAGGCGCTATCCATGCTGAAGGCACCGTCACTGAGCGAATGGTATACATCGTCGGGATTTCAGTGCCGGAAAACCTGTTCGAGGCACTTTCATTGCTTGACCCTAAAGACAGCCCACTTAATCAATGATTCAGACGATATTTCAGCAATTCATCTCCTGGATAACACGACAGAAACTTGAACTGAAACCTATTGGAGTTTTACATGAAAGCTGGATCTTATTTTCCAGGAGATCACTATTCATCCCTTTATGCGATGGCGGGGGATGACTGCTCTCTTTTCTTCGACCTTGAGACACTGACCGAAAAACAACAGGCAGACCACCTGTCAAACATTGAGCTAACCGCTATGTTGCAGGTTGCCCTGGCCTGTATCGGTCACGAGAGGGATCACCTTGCATTGTATGACGCATACCAAGAACCTGGCTGGCAGAAAATGCTGCAGCGTTATCATGATTTTTTCTGCCGGATGACAAGTGAAGTAGTCCCCATGAAACACTTCAGCTATCACCCCAAAGACACTTACTATCAGTCTGTCGCGAATCACATCAAAGAAAACCCTGCCCTGACCGATGTCGCCAACCTTTATATGTCGAGCGGCTCTAACAAACTGATCCACCGGAACGAAGAACTTCTCGCCATAAACCGTAATGTAAACTCCAAGAAACATTTTGCCGAGAATGCCCCGGCCTTTGGAATACAGGTCCCGGACACACTGGTCACCACTAAAGCGGAGCTGGACGGTATGTCAGTTGCCGACTTTTTCAATAAACACCAAAATAAAGTTATTCTGAAACTTCTAGGTCTGGCTGGCGCCAGAAACGTCACCGCTGTCGATAGCATCATGGCGACCCAGGAGTACGTGGCCGAGTACGATGAGGACATGGTGATTCTGCTGCAGGAACGCCTGGACCTGGAAAGCTACACCGAGATGACGGTGGACCTGGTGGTATCTACCGACGACATCAGGATAGCGAACACCCGAAAGATTCTTTTCGCAGACGGCCTATGGGTCGGCAACCTAATTGGGGACTCTGTCTCTGTAACTGAAGAACAGGCCAAGGCGCTGCTTCATGTGGGCGAATACGCAAGACACCATGGTTACGTGACGGACGAGGGCAGCAACTGCGGCATTGATTTCTTCGTAGGGAAGGACGGCAGCCTTATCGTAACCGAGATCAACGCACGCTGGACTGGTGGCCTTTTCCCCGCACACATCCTCAGTCAAATTGATGTGCAAGGAACAGACGCGGTTCCCTTCTTCGACATGGTGTTGATAGAAGAGCGGGAGGCCTACGTCGATTTTATCGACCGCCACCTTGTAGGTGAATACGAGGGTGAGTACGCCATGGTACCTATCGGCTTTGGCTGTTTCCCAGTGCCTATCAATGGCCAGGATTACTTCTACTCATGGCAAATGGTTATTGGTGACTTCGACGCCTTCAAGCACGCCAAGAACAAAGAGCTGGCGGCCTCAGTCATGATCACCGCCAATATCATTCAACCCTACCAATAAATAGATGGGTTCTGTTTTTTCTAACGTGCGTAGGTCGACAGAAAACCAATCATTAGTTGTTCAACGGTGTCTGAAACTGCTGGCACTGACAACAATGTTGCAGCCCAGACCACGGTGATGACGGCACACAGAATCAGGTAACTTTTAGTTTGCATCAGTAGCTCCTACTCGCGGCGCCATTTCGAAAATCCAGGTATCGCCGTCGTTTATGCTTTTTATTGTGTTAGCGACCGCATCAGGTGCACCACCGGAATACTTTTCTGCCAGTTTTCTAGCAACCCCGTCAATATCCTCACCTTCTGTGACTCGAATCAATTGTCGCTTGTATCGAATTCCGTTTATCCGAGCGACGGCCAGGCCATCACCTTCTGCAACCTGAAAAGCCCAGTCCTTCCAAAGGCGGCCAAGAAAAGATCGCATATAACCTGAAGGAACGTAGACTTTGCCACCGCTTTCCATGACAAAAATCCGTCTTGAACTCATCGGATTATCAAGTTGCAACTCAATCACAGCAATGTCATCGGTAAAACGCCAGTCTGGATCGGGCCCACTGTGAAGTTCGCCGGTAACCAGTTCGCCACCAGGGAAAAGAATGGAAGGGCCGTCCGCACCCATGTTGTCGATTTTAAGCGTTACCATGGTCACCGCGCCGATAAGGACAACGATACCAATGACCTGCAGAACGATACGAATCATCTTGTCTCCTGGGGAATAATCATGATGGCCAGCGAGTGATTATACGAGCATGCTAGCTAATGCGACAACGGCGATTTCATAAGAAACAGAAACTCACAATCACCAAATCAGGAACTTGCCGTTACATACGTTACAGGTCAGGGACTGGCGACAATCGACAGCATGCTGAGTTCTAACCGGTAAAAAACCTGACAACCATAAACAACAGCGAAGGCGCCAATAAACAGCCTACGCCCGTATAGAACGTTGCCGTCATCGCCCCATAAGGCACCAATTTCGGGTCTGTAGCTGCCAGGCCGCCGGCTACGCCACTGGTGGTACCCATCAAGCCACCATAAATCATTGCTGACAACGGATTATCCAACCCGACGGATTTAGCAACAAAAGGTGTCCCTATCATCACCAGCACCGATTTGACGAGGCCAGCAGCAACACTCAGGGCGATGACATCTGACTGCGCGCCGAGCGCTGTCCCCGTGACAGGGCCAACAATATAAGTTGCTGCACCAGCACCTATGGTACTGATTGAAACCGCGTCCTTATACCCAAACAATACGGCAACCACCACGCCAACGATGAACGAAATAACAACCCCAAGAATGACGGACATCGCGCCCACCCAACCGGCTTTATAGATCGAGTCCAAATCAGCGCCAAATGCCGTTGCTACGATCGCGAAATCCCGGAACATCGCGCCGCCAAGGATACCGACCCCGGTCAACACAGGAATGTCGGCAATACCTTTACTACCGCCCGTGAAGGCGCCGCCGACATAGGCAATGAGAAGCCCCAAAGCTATCGCTATAGCCGATCCATGCACATGACCGCGAGTCAATTTGTCTGACAACCAATACGACACCCACATGACTACCGCAACAAAAACAAATGCCGTGATAATCGAATTCTTGATCATTACTGCCTGGAGCGTCTCGATAATCATGGTTCGGTAGCCTCACTCTGATTTTGTTGACTCCGTTGGGCAAGCTTCGTGAAGACAGGAATCAAAGCAAAACTCAATGCCACGGCACCGACGCCGGCAATCACCGCAAGCCATCCACTGGATACTGCGGCGACAACGTTCTGCCTCGATGCCATAGCAATAACGATCGGGATGTACATCGCAGACCAGAACGTAATTCCATGTTGGGTTAACTGGCCAAGCTGAACTTTTTTTGAAGACAGGCTCGACAGCACGATCAGCATGAGCATGGCAATGCCAACCCCGCCAACATTAGCTTTGACACCAATGATCTGGCCCAGAAGATCACCGACAAACATACCGGTGAGCATACAGAACGCCAGAATACCTACGCCGTAAACAATCATTAGCTAAGACCTCTTGGAGTTAGATTCAGGCAACCGCACGTCGCCCGGGTAATTATTGATTGTAGACCCGATTTCCCATTGACTACAAAAATATACTTTTCTTTGTGATTTTATCGGAGAAACTTAAAGGATATAGTTTGTCAATAACGGGTGGTCAGTATCTGTATGAGTGCTGATCTAACGGCCCAAGGCCTGAAACTTTTTAGTGACCAGAGCCTCTAAACTCGCCGTTTCTATTTCAAACGACATTTCACCATATCTTCGGATACAACCATATGAAAGCACCTTTCGGCTCATGGAAGTCACCCATCACAAGCGAGTTAATCGTCGCTGACACCATAGGCATATCATCCCCAACCTGGCATCAGGGAGAACTGCTGTGGATTGAGTCACGACCACAGGAAGCTGGGCGTAATGTATTAGTCATGCGAGAGCATAATGGCGGTCAACGGGATATTAATCCTGCGCCATTTAATATTCGCACCCGCGTCCATGAATACGGCGGCGGCGCATGGTTCTTACACAATGGTGCAGTATTTTTCTCCAACTTCTCCGACCAACAACTTTATCGCCAGGGGTTAGATGAAGCGGCGCCCACACAACTTACCCATGATGACGGACTACGGTTTGCGAATGGTTGCATCGATGAAAAGAGAAATCGAATCGTCTGTGTTGTTGAAGATCATCGAGGCGACGGCGAGGCCGTAAATTTCATCGGTGCTGTCGATATCCGATCCGGTGATGTCACAGAATTGAGCAAAGGCCATGATTTTTATGCAGCACCTGTGCTGAGCCCTAACGGTAAACAACTCGCGTTCATGAGCTGGGACCACCCGGATATGCCATGGGATGAAACCACCATCTGGCTAACGACCCTGAACGAAACTGGCATGCCGGATGAATTACATAAGGTTGCCGGAGGCAAAAACGGCGAGCAAAAAATCTCGGCGCAACAACCCGTATTTTCACCAAAAGGAGAACTCTTCTTTATCTCTGATATCTCAGGATGGTGGAACCTCTATCGCCAGAGTAGTGATCAGAGTATCTGCCCAATGGAAGCAGAGTTCGGAAGCCCGCACTGGGGTTTCGGATTACATTCTTATGATTTTTTAAACGACAGCCAAATCGTTTGCAACTATGCTATCGGCAATGTTTGCCAATTAGCGGTGCTGGATATCGAAACCGGCAACGTGAACAACCTGGACTTACCTTATTCAGATCTTGGTGGCATATCGCTTAACGATCAGACCTTAACGACCGGCGCAGCATCGCCGACTACGTTTCCGGAGTTAATCACGGTCAATCTTCAGACTGGCAAGCACGAGTCCTTTAAACAGTCCACAAATCTGACTCTTGATAAAGCATACTACTCCGTACCTGAAACCATCACTTTTCCAACTGCGAATGCGCAGATAGCACATGGGTTCTATTACCCACCTACAAACAAGGATTATAGGGGGGCGATTGACAACAAAAACAGCCAGGAAGCGCCGCCTCTTGTCGTCATGATGCACGGTGGCCCAACCGGAGCGACGCACAGTGTATTAAATCTTCGAACGCAATTCTGGACCAGTCGCGGTTTCGCTGTACTGGATCTGAACTATCGCGGTTCAACCGGGTATGGCAGGGACTATCGCGACAAACTAATCAAACAATGGGGTATCGTCGATGTCGAAGATGCCGTCTACGGCGCTGAATATCTCGTTCAGCAGGGTAAGGCAGATCAAGACAGGTTAGCCATTCGAGGTGGTAGCGCCGGTGGCTACACGACACTTTCCGCTCTGACTTTCACTAACACATTTAAGGCAGGCGCTAGCCATTATGGCGTTGGCGATCTTGAAGCGTTAGCGAAAGACACCCATAAATTCGAGTCTCGCTACCTTGACAGCATGATCGGTGCCTATCCGGACGAGATCGAAGTCTATGAAGCAAGATCACCCATTCATCACGTAGATCAAATGGCTAGTCCGTGCATCTTTTTTCAGGGACTTGAAGACAAAGTTGTTCCACCAAATCAGGCAGAAACCATGGTCGAGGCCCTAACCAAGAAAGGTGTGCCGGTAGCTTACGTGCCATTCGAGGGCGAACAGCATGGTTTTAGAATCGCTGATAACATTAAACGGTGCATGGATCTGGAGCTCTATTTCTACAGCAGAGTCTTTGGCTTTAGCCCTGCCGATCAGATCGAACCGATCGCGATTGTCAATCTGGATAGTTAGACAAGGAGCTTAGCGCGCACTGTCTGGGGGTGCTTAAGTGCTATGTCAGCAGCTTGATTCCGGGAATGAGCGACCACCACGCGTATCTCAACCTAAGTGCGCGGCAAACTTCCAATGGCGACTTATCCTCGGGCCCTGGCCATGTGTCCTATCTCAGACAGGTAGGTAATATCGACGTTAGCTAATAGACCACACTAATTGGAAATAACAATCATTCCGTCTTTGTCCCTGACCGCATATGTCTCTACCGGAATTCTGGTTAACGCTCCACGCGGTTCGCCCGTACGAAGGTCAAACCTAACGCCGTGCAACGGACAAGAAATGAATCCATTGCGAACACGCCCTCCCGCCAGTGGTGAATTTTGATGTGTGCATTGGTTTCGAATAGCAAAGTGTGCACCGCCCGAATTGCACAGTAATAAACTCTCCCCTTCTAGCTCAATTACCTTAGTGCTGTTTAAAGCCAGGGGTTCGTGAATGACTTCCGGCACGCTATTGATCTAAGTAATCGCCAACCCGCTGATGCAGATGTCGGGTTCTTACTTCCTGATAATTACCTAGGGTTTGCCCACCTTTGGCACACGTTTTAAAACCACGCGTTTGGGCGGCCATATTGTCAGTATCCTGATCATACACAGCCCCAAGAAAGCCGAGGCCTTCAGACTGCGTATAGCTATCTTCAATATCCAGTACCAGTGGTTCAGGCGGCGGCGGTGGTTGCTTTTCGGGGTGTTTCGGTCGTAGAAAATACAGATCAAAATAGGAATAGTCAGGATCATTCTTGTCTGGACGGAATCGGTAGACCATAGGTAGCGTCAATCCTGGAAAAATAAAAAGATTCGGAAACAGAAAATACTCGATGGAATCCAGCGTCTGTGCCGTTGAGTAATCAGAAAAGTCCTGGTCATAGGTTGCACCCAACTGCTGCTGCACGATCCTGGCATAAACGTCTCTAGCCGTCATCCCCTCAGGCACGACTGGGCATGCTCCGTCAGCGGGACCACGTCTTCCCCAGAGCATCTGCATTAGTTCCTGCTGACTCGGTGCCTGGGGCATTCTGGGGTTCAACGATCCGACGGTGTGTATGAAACGATTAACGTTTTCCGGAAAGACATCATAGGTTGTAACCGGTTCAGAGAACTCAGCGCCACCTGCGTGGGTTTCCTTTACGTGGTAGGCCTCCATGAACGCTTCTTCGGCGGCCTTCCAATTGACGGGTAATCGCTTGCACACATGTGTCTCGATATACCTGTCATCAATATTAAAGTCTTTGAAATGCTCTGGCAAAACACCTAAATATTGACTCAAAGTCTCCGCATTAGGGTCAAAATTCACGAAGACAAAGCCGCCCCAGGTGTCCACCAGAACCTCACGTAGACTATGGCTGTCACCTTTCACATGCGGGAAGTCCCAATTCTCCGGCAGGTCAATCAATTCTCCCTCAAGAGAAAAAACCCAACCATGGAACGGACAACGGAAGCTTTCGCAATAACCATTGTCGCCGGGAGACTTTAACGCCGTACCCCGATGCATGCAGGCGTTGTAGTAAGCCTTAATTTGCATGGACTCAGTCCGCGTGACAATTACCGAAAGCTGGCCAATATCGTAAACCTGATAGTCTCCCGCTTCCGCAATATGCTCTTCGCGACAGGCCATCTGCCAAACCTTCGGCCACATTTTTTCAAACTCCGCCTCCGCATAGTCCTTGGACGTATAGTTGGAGTATGGAATATCCGCATCGCCAAGGAATTCATACGACTCAGTCAGAAAGGACGGTGGCGGTTCAGAGGCATCTTTCTGTATTGCCTCTTGATAGGTATGCCCTGGGGCACGAGCTTCTCCGGGGGATAGTTTTTCTGACATACGCCTTCCTCACGTCTGACGACGTTTTCTTTAAACACTTGAATAGCTAAGGGGCTATGGTCGCCTTTCTTCTATGTAATCGTCAATCAACTGGTGAATCACTCGACCTGACTTTCTTAATCAGCAGGCCGGGCTCCCGGGCCCGTAAAGATGCTGTCTCACCCTGATGACTCGCGAACCATCGGTAATCCAAGCCCCCTCTTCTGACTCATTTGGAGGGGCCCCTTTCATCACCAGGCACGGTATATTTTAAACTGCATTTTTCCAAAATTGTAAAAGTATCATCCTCGGTGATTCGGTTCCATCTACGGCCGCTGGCTTTGTGGCTTATGCCTGGAGGAAATACAAAATATTTCTCTCAGAAAGAGTACCGGGGGCTGTTTTCTGGCACGTCTTTGGGTTTTTGCTTGTTCGAGCACCGCTGTCCTGATTACCACAGAGAACCTAACGACTGTCGACCACCCGTTTTGCTTTGCCTTCCGAACGGGGCAAGCTGCCAACTGTCTTCATGTCGATTTTACTGGACACGCCAACCATGGCTTTAACCCGCTGTTGTAATTGAGTACACGCTGCTTCGACGGCATCTGCGCTCATTTCAGCTTTCGGTTCCACGCAGATACACAGGCTGTCCATGTTATTTTCTCTGCTTACCTCGATCATATAGTGTGGAGACAGGCTATCAATAGTCAGTATTTGCTCCTCAACCTGACTTGGAAAAACGTTAACCCCTCGAATGATCAACATGTCGTCACTTCGACCGGTAATTTTGTCCATGCGCCGCATGGTTCTGGAGGTGCCCGGCAGCAAACGTGACAGATCACGGGTTCTGTAACGGATCATTGGCATGCCAGTTTTAGTCAGATTGGTAAAAACCAGTTCTCCTTCCTTTCCGTCTTCCAACACCTCCCCTGTTTCGGGATCGATAATTTCAGGGTAAAAGTGATCCTCCCAGATTGTAGGGCCGTCTTTTGCCTCGATGCATTCCTGCGCTACACCAGGGCCCATCACTTCTGATAAACCGTATATGTCAACTGCATCAATACCCAATCTGTTTTCGATGGCCTCACGCATTAAGCCGGTCCACGGTTCTGCGCCAAAAATACCCAACCTGAGCGAAAGCTTACTAGTATCAATGTTCTGAGCATCCATTTCATCGGCAATGTTCAGCATGTAAGACGGCGTTACCATGATGATTTCCGGGTCAAAGTCATGGATCAGTTGCACCTGCTTCGCAGTTTGTCCCCCGCCCATCGGGATAACCGCACACCCCAACCGCTCAGCACCATAGTGTGCTCCGAGTCCACCAGTAAATAACCCGTAGCCGTAGGACACATGCACTTTGTCATTGGGTCTGCCACCAGCGGCGTATATGGACCGAGCCCCCACCAAAGCCCAAATGTCTATGTCTTCCTGTGTATAACTGACAACTGTGGGTCTGCCGGTTGTGCCGCTGGATGCATGTATGCGAACAATTTGTTCCATCGGCACGCAGTTCATTCCGAAGGGATAGTTATCTCTCAAATCGGCTTTGGTTGTGAACGGGAATTTTGCCAGATCACCTAGCTCGCGCAGATCATCGGGGTGCACACCCTTATCTTCAAATTTTTTTCGATAGACCGGTGAATTTGTGTAAACATGATTGAGCGTTTGTTTGAGCCGTGTCAGTTGCAAAGCCTGTAGTTCATCCAAAGTGGCATTTTCTATACTTTCATAACCGATGCTTGAAGTAGACATAGACTTCCCTATTCTTAATTTCATTTATATTACACAATATTGACACATAGTAATAATTATGTATCATAAAATAGCTCTCGAAAGACAAAAAACCACCTATGCAATCGAGAGTGCGCATTAGCATCTGCACGCTCAGGAGACACAATGTTATTCAACAATATTAAATATAACGTGGCTAACGGAACAGCGGTTTTGTCCCTGAACCTGCCCGAAACATTGAACAGCTTTACCGTAGCAATGCACGAAGATGTGCAGGCTGCAATGCTAGATGTTCGGACTAACGAACAAGTCAGGTGTCTGGTGATAACAGGGGAAGGCAGAGGGTTTTGTGCGGGACAGGACCTTAAGGATTTGATGGGTAGCGGGTCGGAAGAACCTGCTGAATTGGGTGAGATCGTAGAGAAATACTACAACCCGTTTGTACGTGCAATTATGACCCTGGAAAAACCCGTTATTTGCGCTGTCAATGGTGTCGCTGCAGGCGCAGGGGCAAGCGTGGCCCTGGCTTGTGATATTGTCCTGGCCGCACGAAGTGCTTCTTTTGTTCAGGTTTTTTGCAAAATTGGGCTCGTGCCTGATTCTGGGGGAACATGGAACTTGCCACGCGCGGTGGGTATGGCCAGGGCAAAAGGATTGGCACTGTTGGGGGATAAACTAACCGCAGAGCAGGCCGAATCATGGGGCATGATCTGGCAGTGTGTTGACGACGATCAACTAATGGGCGAAGCCATAAAACTTGCAGAACACCTGGCAACGCAACCCACCAAGGGCCTTGCCACCATAAAAAAACTATTGAACGAATCTCTTTCCACGCCAATGCATCAGCAGTTGGAAAACGAAAGGTTAGCGATGAGAGTTCTCGGCCAGTCCGATGACTATAAAGAAGGGGTTGCTGCATTCATGGGGAAGCGTAAACCGGAATTTAAGGGTTATTAGGCATGCCAGAACAAGACGATGCTGATCTTCTCGCAGCACGGTGTGCAGATTTTATGTGGGCAGAAGATGGTGCTTCTCAAGCGATGGGTATGCAAATTGTCTCTGTGCGCGAGGGCTGTGCAGTACTCTCAATGACCGTGCGGGAGACGATGGTAAACGGGCACGGCATGTGTCACGGAGGAATGATATTTTCTCTGGCGGATTCGGCTTTTGCTTTCGCTTGTAACAGCCAAAATTTTGTCGCAGTTGCATCCGCCGCCTCTATTGACTTTCTAGAACCTGCCTCTGCTGGTGACGTACTCACCGCCAGCGCCAGCATTGTAAACCAGGGCAAGAAAACTGGTTTATATGATGTTGCTGTTAGTGATCAAAATAATCGGATTATTGCCCAGTTCAGAGGGCGTTCCGCGCGTATCCGCGGCGCGGTGTTACCTGAGTAAAAGCCACCATAAGAGTAAACGATATGACGCAATTTGAACTCGAGACAGACGAGTTGGAGCAGGTGTTTCAAAAGCGTATTGATGATGAACAAAAGATTGAGCCAAAAGACTGGATGCCTGAAGCCTATCGACAAAACCTGATCAGGCAAATGTCGCAACATGCGCACTCTGAAATAATTGGCATGCAACCCGAGGGAAATTGGATAGGTCGTGCTCCAACATTGAGACGAAAGATGATTCTTTTGGCCAAGGTGCAGGATGAAGGCGGGCACGGGTTGTACCTTTATAGCGCCACTGAAACGCTGGGAATAACGCGTGAAGAGATGGTGGCGGCACTGCAAAGCGGCGCTGCAAAATACGCTTCAATTTTCAACTACCCTTCACTGACCTGGGCCGATATCGGCGCCATTGGCTGGCTGGTGGATGGCGCTGCAATTGTCAACCAGATATCACTGCAACGCACCTCATATGGGCCCTACGCTCGAGCGATGGTAAAGATTTGCAAAGAAGAGAGCTTTCATCAACGGCAGGGTTATGAAAGCCTCGTGGCTCTGGCGAAGGGCAGCACAGAACAAAAAGCCATGGCGCAGGATGCTCTGAATCGCTGGTGGTGGCCTTCCCTTATGATGTTTGGTCCGCATGACGCTGAGTCTGCAAACAGTGCACGGTCTATGCGATGGAAAATAAAACGAAAGAGCAATGATGAATTACGTCAGGCCTTCGTAGATCAGACCATACCTCAGGTAGAATTTCTGGGTCTTCGGGTACCCGACGATGATCTTCTGTGGAACGAAGAGCGCGGCCACTATGATTTTGGCGCTATCGACTGGGATGAATTTGCGCGGGTGATAAATGGTAACGGTATATGTAACAAACAACGCATCGCACACCATAAGAAAGTACATGAGCAAGGTTCATGGGTGCGTGAAGCTATGCGGGTACACATGAGAAAAGTGCAGGATCGAAACCGTATTAAGGAGGCCTCGTGAGCACACAGGTACATACACCCTTGTATGAAGTATTCGTACGCTCCAAGCGCGGCCTGGACCATAAACACGTAGGCAGTCTTCATGCAGAGGGCCCTGAGCAGGCACTTGAATACGCAAGAGACTGTTACACCCGTCGTAGTGAAGGTGTCAGTATCTGGGTGGTAAAGTCAGGTGATATTACTTGTTCACAAGAGGAGGATGCTGCGAGTTTTTATGACCCAATGGAAGACAAGCCCTATCGCCACGCTACTCATTATGTATTACCAGACAGCATCAAAAACATGTAAGCCTCCTCTTCCTGGAAAGTAGTATGAATGATACAGAATCAAAAATCGGGGAATACACCCTTCAATTTTCCATTGACCTTGGCGATGACAGCCTCATGCTGGGGCAACGGCTGACTGAGTGGTGTCGAAATGCACCCATGCTGGAAGAAGACCTTGCCATCTCTAATGTCGCTCTGGACTTTCTTGGGCGAGCGAATATGTACTATGAGTACGCCGTGGAATTGGCAAAAACAACAGACGGAGATTTTCGGAACCAGTCGGTAGACGATATTGCGTATTTACGCGACAGTCGCGCGTATCGAAACCTGTTGATCTTTGAAATGCCTATCGGCGATTTTGCCTACACCATGACACGTCAGCTGATTGTTGATTTGTTTAATGTCGAATATTTTGCTCTATTGAGCGGCTCATGCGACTTAGACCTCGCGGCAATCGCAGCCAAAACCTTAAAAGAGAGTAAATATCACTTACGGCGCAGTCACGAATGGACATTGCGTCTGGGAGACGGCACCGAGGAAAGCCACTTAAGAATGCAAAATGCTGTCGATGAGCTTTGGGGGTATACGCCAGAGTTGTTTGAGATGACAGAGGCGGAACTTGGTCTCTTGCCCGCTGGAATATCGGTAGACCGGGCACAATTGTTTGATACGTGGGATGCACGGATTTCCCAAATCCTGAGTGAAGCCACGTTGGATCATCCTCCCGGTGACTGGCAGGTAACGGGTGGACGAGCCGGTATTCACACAGAACACCACGGGCATTTATTGTCTGAACTGCAATACCTGCAACGCGCCTACCCCGGGCTAAACTGGTAAGTTTTATGACCCTTTTACCCTTGGTAGCCGAAGCGCAGGTACACAGAGCCCGGACACGAGAAAAGTCCTTATGCCCCCAAATCTGGGCCTTGCTGGATCATGTGTGTGATCCCGAAATCCCGGTTATATCGATCTGGGACCTGGGTGTATTGCAGGATGTGACTGAACACGAGAGCAGAGTAGAAGTTGCGATCACTCCCACTTATTCCGGCTGTCCGGCGATGAGGGAGATTGAAAACGATATCTGCAAAACGCTTAAACGTGCGGGTTATTCGCCAATCGAGGTCATTACGCGCTTATCTCCAGCCTGGTCAACTGACTGGATGAGCGAAAAGGGTAAGCAACAGTTGATGGACTTTGGGATTGCCCCCCCCACACCGACCCGGCAGGTTCGGAAAGTTATTTGCCCCCAATGCGTATCAACAGACAATACGGTGATAAGTGAATTTGGGTCAACTGCCTGCAAGGCCCTGTATAAATGTAATAACTGCCTGGAAGCTTTTGATTACTTTAAGTGTATTTAAAGCAGGTGGCTGACGAATGGAATTTGTATGAGTGAACCCACTTTTTACTCACTGAAGCTTCTATCAGTAAAAAGGGAAACTGAAAGCGCTGTTTGCTTAACATTTGATGTGCCTGCGGAGTTGGAGGAAAAATTCAACTTTATTCAGGGCCAATACCTTACGCTGCGTACGATTCTGAAAGGAGAAGACATTCGTCGTTCATATTCAATTTGTGCAGGCGTCGATGACGATAAACTGCAGGTGGCGATAAAGCGCATAGAGGGAGGCGTGTTTTCCTCTTTTGCTTTTCAGTTAGCAGCAGGAGACATGCTTGATGTTATGCCGCCCCAGGGGAATTTTTATACCCAATTAGCCGAGGAAAACAAAAAACGGTATTTGTGTATATGTGCGGGCAGCGGAATTACGCCGATGCTATCTATTATAAAGTCTGTTTTGTCGAGGGAACCGCTTAGCGAGGTTACTTTGTTGTATGGCAACCGCAATTCGGCTTCTGTTATGTTCAAGGAAGACTTGAGTTTTGTGAAAAACCGGTACATGAATAGATTTAACTGGGTAAATATACTCAGCCGGGAAGAACAGGATGCAGAGATACTGTTTGGCCGAATAGATAATCACAAGGGTGATGAACTGGCTCGTAAAGGGCTTATCAACCTGAGTGGTGTTAACGAATTCTTCCTGTGCGGCCCTGAACCGATGATTTCAGAAGTATCCCGTGGGTTGCGCGCCAATGGCGTCGATGAATCACATATTCATTACGAACTGTTTTATGCCTCTGCAGAGGATGCAAAAAAAGTAGTGAAAAAGCACCATGCGCGGGCCAAACAATATGGCGGGCAGTTGAGCGAAGTTGTGGTCACCGTTGCCGGCCGGTCTTCGCGCTTTGAGTTGGCGGCTGACGGTGAAAACATTCTAGATGCGGCGATGAACAATGGTGCAGACTTACCGTTTTCCTGTAAAGGCGGAGTGTGTGCAACCTGTAAAGCACACATAATGGAAGGTAAGGTCGACATGGACCTAAACCATGCGCTTACCGATCAGGAAATAGCTGAAGGCATGATACTGACGTGTCAGGCACATCCGGTTTCAAAAAAGGTCGTTATCGATTTTGACCAATGATAGAAGACGGTTACCATTCTTATGTTTGTAAACATGGTTGGTTCTGCTAGTGATTGAAGTGAATATTAGTCCTGAATTAATTTCCCAGCGAACCGCAGAATGCAATGTCAGTTGTACTTCCATGGTGGTAACCGTGTTTGGTGATTCTATTTCCCAGCACGGGGGGTGGATCTGGTTAGGCAGTCTAATACAGGCCCTGGAACCTTTTGGTTATACCGAACGGCTCGTACGCACGGCGGTGTTTAGGCTTGCACAACAGGACTGGCTGCAGATAAAGAAGATTGGTCGACGTAGCTACTACTGTTTTACTGACAGCGCTAATCATTTTACGGAGAAGGCGGCGCGACGAATATACTCTGCCAGTACCCGGGACTGGGATGGGAGTTGGACGCTGGTATCACCCGTATTTGTGCCCGAAGACCAGAAAGGCGAATTTCGAAAAAGCATGCTATGGCAGGGATACCACTCGCTGGTAAATGGTATGTACGCGCACCCATCTTCCGAAAAAACTTCCCTGGAGGAAACCTTGCATGAACAAAACCTGCTCGGGAAAGTTATTGTTTTTTCTGCATCAGCCGATGATCTTAATTCGCAGGCAGCGTTAAAGACTCTGGCGGAACAAAAATGGAATCTGGATGAACTGCGTGGGATGTATGGTGATTTTCTAAAATTCTACCAACCCTTAATTTTAAAGCTTGGCAGCAGTAACCCGGGACCGGAACTAAGTTTTCAGATACGTACCTTAATGTTGCACGAGTATCGTAGGGTATTATTGCGGGATCCGGATTTCCCCGAAGCAATGTTACCCAATGGCTGGATTGGCTTCGAAGCCAATGACATTGCACGGCATTTGTACGCCCTGTTGTCAGAAAATTCTCTCGATTATCTTCACAAAAAGATGGAAAACGCGCAGGGCCCGCTCCCGGAAGTTAGTGCGCATTACTTTAAGAGGTTTGGAGGAATCTAGGCGTTGCATGAATACAAACTAGAACATTGAAACGTTTGCCTTCATATCGAGCAGCAGGCGCCCCGCTGTTTCCATGACCGAGGGCGACACCATGATGTGCTGTCGTGCAACCTGAACATCCCGTAAATAGCGCTGCAACCGGGAAGTCTGATAAACCGATACACCACCACCTAGCGCATACATAGCATCAACAACCTGGACACAGGACGTCACCGTGTGCGTTGTGGCCAGACGCAAATCTCGTCTTAGTGCCAGACTGGCGCGACCTTGTTGCTGTGTGCTGTCCCAAACCGCATCTATCGCCTCGTAGTAGAAAGCCCGCGCGCTGCGCAGTTGCGCCTCTGCTTCGGCGAGCTTGAGATGCGTGTGTGGTTGCTCGGCAATCGTCTTCCTGGAATGTGCCCGTTTTTTACTCTTGGCAAGCGCCACAAATTCCGTAATCGAAGCACGCGCTATACCCAGCGCTACTGCGGCAATACCCAGGGCAAGGAACGTTATGCTGGGGAACCTGGAGAGTGGGCCAGAATGGGCTTCATGGTCCAAATATCCGACGCCATGCGTGGTCGGAACCAGTAAATTGTCCACCTGATAATCAACACTACCGGAACCCTTGAGACCGCTCACATGCCAGGTGTCCAATAATTCGACTTTATCAGCCGGCATAATCATCATGTGATTTGCAGGATTACCAGCCTTGTCCAAGATAGGCTCGCCGTTCTTGGTAAGCATGCAACCACCCATAATCCAGTCAGCATTCTGGCTTCCAGAACCCCATTGCCAGCGTCCCGTGACCCTGAATCCCTCATCTGTCAGCTCTGCCCGACCTGTTGGCGCGAAAACGCCGGTCAACATGGTCGTAGGACTAGCAAGGATCTGTCGACCGATTTCTTTAGATACATTCCCCAGCGCGGCACCAGAGGTTGTGCCGATGAAAGCAACCCATGCACAGGAGGCATCCCCTTGCGCCAATATCTCAAAAATTTCACTGGAGAGTCGTGGCGGAGCTTCTAGGCCACCTACTTCCTGCGGCACACCCAATCGATAAAAGCCGGCCTCCGCCATCAGTTTGGACAGCTCTGCAGGCACTCTTCCAGCAGCTTCTATTGTATCTGCCTGATCGAAAAACAGATCACTAAGACGCTGTGCTTCTTCAATCAGTTGCTTTTCCATTTCCATCGTCAGTCTCGTTTACGCGCTTTGAAATTATGAGGCCAACAATAACAGTTAGCCAGAAAATAAAGTCTATTTGTGCAAGTATATATGTTGATCCGGGTTCTTTTTCCCTACAAAATCAGCCTATCTTCGACGCTATAGCAGGCCACGCCAAATTGAGCACACATATTTTTTGATGTTATAAACGGACCATGTATCGTCATTGGCAATCACACCAGCCTGTCGGATGGCCTGTTAGTATTGCATGCATTGCCGGAACGTATTAGTTCTGGCACGCGCACATTTTGGACGGGTAAATCGAACTTCTTATGACAAATAAATTGAAAATCGGGCTGGCAACCCCCGTAGGCCTTTGGTCAATGAGCATTGATGCCAAACACAGGATGCTTGAAGACGCCTGGGCCGCAGGCGTTAATCATATTTTCATGGCTGACCACGTCTCGTTTCGCGACGGTTCCGGAACGGACGGTTTTGTCGAAATTGCCGCACTTTCACAACTGCATGCTGAGATAAGTGTCATGATCAGCATCTACTTATTGCCGCTAAGACACCCGCTGCCGGTCGCACGGCAACTGGCAACCATGCATAAAATAGCTCCGGGTCGAATGTTATTCGGCGTTGGTATCGGCGGCGAAGACAGACATGAGATTGAAATCTGTGGTGTTGACCCTCGTACTCGCGGGCGCCGCACAAACGAATGCCTGGAGATTGTGCGGCGACTTATGCTTGGTGAGTCGGTTGACTTTGAAGGTGAGTTTTACAATCTCAGTCAGGCAACAATCAAACCCACCATGGGGAGCAGCGTCCCCATTATTGTCGGAGGCCGCTCAAACGCCGCATTGGATAGGACAGCGCGATTTGGTGACGGTTGGATCGGCGCCTGGTGTTCCGTCCGGCGGTATCGGGAAGCCCTGGAACTCGTTCAGCAGGCAGCATCAGAAACTGGCCGGGACAAGACCGACTGGCTTCATGGTTATCAGCCCTGGGTGGGGGTCGCAGATTCTCGAGAGGAGGCAAGAAAACTAGTGGCAAAAGCGATGGAGAGTTTCTACCATATTCCCTTCGAAAAATTCGAACGATACGTGCCTTATGGAACACCCGACGATGTTGCGAACGACCTGGCACCGTTCGTCGATGCCGGATGCTCCATCATGAATCTGAAAGTCGTAGCGGGCGATGACAGTCATTCAATAGCAGCAACAAAAATCATCGCTCAGGCTCTACGAAATCGATAATTATCTGCAGTACGATCTAACCCGGCAAGACGGGCCGATGCGCCTCATGAACGAGTTCAAGGTCCATCTGTTTGTCATAAAAGCGTGATGTCAATCTACGCATATCTAGACCTCCACGAGTTCGGGAACGTAAACTCTATGGCTGGCGCTACCTCTTTAAACGAAAAAAAGAGGCTATTCTTGCTGAGCTTTGTCAAATGACAGCATCAACTTATTTAAACTGCCAGGTGTCCTGTGACTGCAGCACGGTCAGCCCACTATCTCCCTCTAACCAGGCTCGAGCTGCGCTATCACCAAGCAACCAGCTATCCCAAAAGGCAGTACTCAGCGCAGCCATTTCCGGGTGATATGCCGGGTTTCTTGTAAACAGCATCTCCAGAACCGATAACGCCGTCACATCGGTGAACGCCAGATGCTCGCCAAGGTAGGATGAGATGAAACGATTTAAACCATTACCATGACTAAATAGCACTATTTGTTTTGGGGAAGCATCCTCAGGCAAATAAATCAGCGTCGGTATTTCACGATCTCTGTTGTTGTCGAATACGACTGTATCTGACACCGCTTGCGAGCTTGCAATGACCTGCGCTGAATCGTAGTCGGCGACAGCGTCACTTTCTTGCATCGCGGCCCTCTCAAAACATGAGAAATTGAAAAACGTTTCATCATTAACGAAGTTCAGGTTCATGAGCTTCAGGTTTTCATAGGTGTCA
>Ga0208971_1000602_pt1 | contig 24575 bp, 22 predicted proteins | sample AOAMet1_18_M0_10_2_FD_188229 | JGI IMG/M metagenome (GOLD analysis project Ga0208971, IMG submission 188229) | Ammonia-oxidizing marine microbial communities from Monterey Bay, California, USA - CAN11_18_M0_10 (SPAdes) | ecosystem: Environmental > Aquatic > Marine > Intertidal zone | place... | reverse complement strand
GTATTTGTGACGGCGAAATGTCTCAGGGAAGCATGCGCTTTGACGTAAACGTCTCCGTGCGTCCCACCGGAACCAGCGAACTGGGCACCCGAACTGAAACCAAAAATCTCAACTCCTTTAAATTTATGGAAGAGGCGATTCATAAAGAAGTGGAGCGCCAGATCGATCTAATTGAAGATGGCGGCACCGTGACTCAGGAAACCCGCTTGTATAACGGCGACACCAAAGTCGCTCGATCTATGCGTAGCAAAGAAGAAGCCAATGACTATCGCTACTTCCCCTGCCCCGATCTGTTGCCGGTAATTGTCAGCGATGAAACTGTTGAAGAGCTGCGCCGCAACTTGCCAGAATTACCAGATGCTCGTCAGGCACGCTTTGTAGAGCAGTACGGTTTATCTGATTATGACGCCGGGGTACTTGGTAGTGACGCTGCTATGGCGACCTATTTTGAAGTCACCGCGGAGACATCAGGCAACAGTAAACTGGCTGCCAACTGGACGATGGGTGAATTGTCTGCCCGTTTAAACAGTCAAGATCTAAGTATTAGCAAAAGCCCAGTCATTGCAGAGCAGCTCGGCGGACTGGTGGCCCGCATCGCCGACAACAGTATCAGCGGCAAAATGGCCAAGCAGGTATTCGAAGGCATGTGGGCCGGCGAAGGCAGTGCCGATGAAGTTATTGAAGCTCGCGGGCTTAAGCAGGTTTCAGATAGCGGCGCACTGGAGCAAATGGTTACTGATGTATTGACCGCCAACCAAGGGATGGTGGATGACTATATTAAGAGCGATGAAGCCAAGCGCAAGAAGAAGCTCGGCGGCTTTATGGGCAAAATCATGCAGGCTTCGAAGGGCCAGGCTAACCCCCAACAGGTAAATCAAATACTCGCTCAAAAGCTTAGCGAACTCGTTTAAAAGGATCAGGGAAAACCATGTCACTAAAGAAAGATAAAGAGAAAGTTCTCGGCGAAGTGTTTGACGATGAGCGGGTAAGAAGTTTTTTAGATTATCAGGCACCCACTGGAGTCAGCAATGACTTTCATCTGTTGGAAAAGGCCTATCGCGGGATGAATATCGATAACTTTGTGACCTTCCTAGGCTTTTTTAAAGAGGCGGGTAAGGATCTCAATGCCACTAACCCAGATGGCCAGTCGCTGGCTGAAGTTGCCGCTGAGCACGGCCATGGTGCGGAGTATGTGGACGCGCTTAGGGCGGCGGTGAATCAGTAGTATTGGTTAGAGATCGCGGTGACTGGGCGGCCTGATTGAGCGGCTAGGCGCGGCAAACCCATACAGCCCCTTGGCGATCGGTCTCATACGTTTATTATGTTCAGCGTTCGAGATAACAGGCAGCGGCAAGGAAAGCCTGTCAGTCGCGAGACAAGCTATGTCCATGACATCCCGACTGAGCGGAACAACGACGGATCTATTCCCAGCCTGACTGAGATCACTCTAAAACACTCAAGCGAACAGAACGCTCAAATATTCAAAGCAATCCAGCCTCTTCAAAACGCTGCCCAGCCCGATTCTTAACCACCTTATCAGCAACAAAAATCTGACCATTCATAGCAATATAAACACCCGCCTCCACCACCTGAATAGCCCCCACCGCACAGCCAATATTAAATACTGCATCGGTATCGGAAAAAGCAGCGGGCTGCATCGCACCGGTAAAAATAATTTTCTTATTGGCAATTTCACCAAGCCAGCTAGCCGTCTCAACCATGCCGTCCGTGCCATGCATAATTAAAATATGCTCCGCGTCTGAATCACTCACACGCTGCTGAATTATTTGGCGATGTTTATCAGTCATATCCAAACTGTCGAGGCGCATCAATTCATCGACACTGATCTCAAAGCCAACATTCATACTCTCTAAAACCCCACCCACCACCGGATCGCCAATCTGGAATTCGCTGAGGGCATCAAAATAAATCTTATCTACGGTGCCACCAGTGGTAAATATCTGTAACTTTTTCATTGTTTGATATCCCGAAATGCATCCCGCGTTAGATTCTCTAAAGACCCATCCCTGTGAACAACAATATTGTCTTCAATACGAATGCCGCCAAAGGGTAAAAAGTCTTCCACACGCGACCAGTTAATTTTGCTGGCAAATTCCCCCTGACGCAATCGGTGTAACAGCGCAGGAATAAAATACAGCCCCGGCTCAACCGTATGGATCTGATTGGCAACCATCAATGCTCCGCTACGCAACTTCGGATATTTTTCCGGTGCTGGCAATAAATCACCCTGAGCATTGGCTAAATTGCTGCCTCTGTCATGGACATTACAGCCGAGATGGTGACCGAGGCCATGAGGGTAAAACGTGGCGCTGATACCCAGATCAAAGGCCTCTTCTGCAGAGACTTTAAGCACATCAAATTGGCGCAGTACTTCGGCGACTTTAAGATGGGACAGCACATGCAGGTCAACTGGGCTCTTGCCTATGCCACCGCCGGCAACTAGCTGCTGTTGCATCACATCCATCACCTCAATTAAGGCGGCAAAATCAGAGCCCGGATCATAGGCGTAAGTGCGGGTAATATCCGAGGCATAGCCGTTCACGGCCACACCGGCATCGATCAAAAAACTGCGCGGTGTGCGGCGCTGCTTATCAAGGTTGTGATGATGCAAGACTGCCCCGTGCTCGTTGACCCCAGCAATAATGCCATAGGGCATTTCATGCTCACTGCAGCCGCAGCCACGGAGATAGGCGGCAGCGATCTCAAGCTCCGAAGCACCGGCCATAAACGCTTTATAGGCAGCGCGGTGGGCTGGCACAGCAAGGCGATTAGCCTGGCGCACGCAGTCCTGTTCATAGGCGGTTTTGGCGCGACGCTGATAGTCGATCTGATCGGTGACAGCCTGCGGATTCCAGCACTCTTGAACCATATTGAGACTATTGGTTTCAGCGATAAAGGCGGTACCATCCTGCTTCTGAGAGAGATACTTTTTTAACTCATCAAGGCTGGCATATTCAATAATCTCAAGACCCTGCTCAAAGCCGACGGGCAGGCTCTGGGGAGCGGTGTGCCAAATGTCTTCCACCGTGAGCAGAAACAATCGCGGTCGATCTGAGTTCAAAGAAATCTGTAAGTAAGAACCGACTCGCTTGCCAAGGGGCACCCACTCGCGAAAGTAGGGATTGGCGACAAAGGGGTAGGCCATGTCATCGGCGAACTGTATTTTGCTATCGCCGGCGGCAATAACAATTTCATCAAATTCTGTGGCCCCGAGAATGGCCTGAAACCGATGTGTTTTTTCTGACAGGTGCTGCCCATAGAGTGTCGCTTGATCCGCTTTATCGATCATCTTGGCTAAACATCCTTTATTACCTATTAAAAATTTATTTAAGGGCTAGAGCCCTTTTAGAATAACACTGGCGACCGCCTTGCTGCTTGATTTATCAATCCCTCTCAAACGCGACAAAATCTAAGCGGTAATGCGGAGCAGTTTCCACTTCTCGGTCCTAAATCTCAGCCAATGAATTAGGCACATAATAACGCCACTGAGTCCAAAAAATAGCCATGACCAGAGTAAATTACCCCCCCAGAAATAAGCCAGCAGAGCAGTGGGCAATACCAGCACCAGCCAGCTAGAGAGAATACCTGCCCAGGCCACAAAGTGAGTATCCCCAGCGCCTTTTAGTGCACCAGCCATCATCATTGAAAGTGCTTCAAAGACACAGAATATCGCCACTACGCTTAACAAACTGTCCACTAGAGGAATGGTGCTGGCATAAACCTCTGATGTCATACCCTGAACAAAGGGTGCCGTAAACCAGTTTGGCTGAGTCACCAACAGCAGTCCAGCCACAACAAAGAAGGCCATAGATAGATGAATGGCAGAGTAGGTCACTCGCTCCGCCGACTCCGTATCCTCTGCCCCGAGGCGCTGGCCGACTAAAACGGATACGGCAATACTCATTCCTGCCACTGGCATAACTATCAACATAAACACATTCATCGCAATACTGTGAGCGGTCAGAGCCGCGACACCAATTCGGCCAATCAGCAAAACAAATAATGTCCACGCTAATATCTGCATTTGAAATTGAAAGCCCACCGGCAGACCAAAGCGCAGCAGGCGCCGAAACAATGTCCAGTTTAAGTGCCAGCCACCTAGAGTGCTATAAGCCTGCCTGTAGCGTGGAGCAAAAAACACCCACAGTTGAATTAGAGTACCGGTCAACAGAGCAATAAACGTAGCCCATGCCGCACCCTCCACCCCCATTCGCGGCATTCCCCAGCGACCAAAAATCAAGCCATAATCTAGGGCACAGTTCACTAGTGTGATCAGTAAATTACTCCACATCACCACGGAGGTGCGACCAATGCCTGAGAAGAACCCAGACACTGAAGCGGAAATAATCGCAATGGGAATAGTCAAAATTAATATCCGAGCATAATTGGCCTCCATAACCTGCAATATAGGGTCGTGACCTATCAGCTCAAACAATGGGATTATATAAAGATAAACAGGCACCACCGCCAGTAGAGATAGACCGGTGGTGTAAAACCCCTGCCAAACCATAGGGCCGATTTGAGCATCTTCGCGGGCGCCATAATACTGGGCGACAAATACCCCCACATAGCCCGCCAAACCAATAAACACCGCTGTCAGGGTCATGGTCACCAGGGTTGCTGGCACCGTTGCCGCGAGAGCATTGGGATCAAACCAAGAGAGAAACATTCGGTCAATAAAGCTTTGTACGCTACCAGCGCTTGTGGTGATAACCAGGGGAATCGCCAAGACTAGAACTTCTTTGTAACCGCTGGGGCTATGCCAGCGGCGTTTTACTGCGTGAAACATATTTCCTCGATTGTGGCGTCGCGGAAAAACCGCAGACGAAGTGGACCTATGGTGACAACAAATATAGCTATGGCGGGCTGTGGGACGAACGAAGTGACTTCAGAGATCTGCCAGATGGTAGCTTGAAATATTATCGAATTTGAAACCTGCTACAGACAAGCATAGAACGCTTTATCGGCAAAAACCCCCCCCCCACCTAAAAAATATTTATTTTATCGGCGAGGGTAGTTTATATTTTGGCTATTACTTCTGATTCGCGGGGCTAGAGAAAACTGCGATGTGGCTTAGTACCAATTTGAGGTCGTGGGCAATAAGATATAAACAGGGAATCAAAATCAGCGTGATCCCGGTGGCAGTTAAGATACCAAAACTTAGCGACAGCGCCATAGGGATAACAAATTGTGCCTGCATACTGGTTTCAAATAGCATCGGCAGCAACCCGACAAAAGTAGTCAGAGTAGTCAGCAGGATCGCTCTAAAGCGGCGTTTGCCGGCGGCCAGCAGCGCATCTTCGTCACTGTCTTCAGACTCCCGCGCGCGGTTGGCGAATTCCACCAGTATCAAACTGTCATTTACCACCACCCCAGAGAGCGCAATCAAACCGGCAATGGAGAGGGAGCTGATCGCCATATCGAAGAGAATATGGCCGATAACCGCACCGACAAAACCAAAGGGAATCACCGACATAATAATCAACGGCTGTACGTAGGAGCGCAGCGGCACCGCCAGCAGGCCATAGATCAAAAATAGTGAGGCGACACCGGCAATCATCAGTCGGCCGATTAGCTCCGACTCTTCCTGACTTGCCCCCGAGACACCAAATTCAACACTGGGATAATCGCGCAGTAACTGGGGAATAAAATTATCCCGAATATCACTGATAACAGAACTACTTTGCACCTTGGAGGCATCCGCATCCGCGGTGATGGTTACCGCACGCTTGCGCTCAATCCGAGAAATTTTTGCCAGACCCAGGCCCAGGCGAATATCTGCCACCTCACTGATTGCAATGGCCTGACCACTGGCGGTGCGAATATGCATATCTTCCAGAGTCGCAATCGAACTGCGCTCTTCCAGCGGATAGCGCACCATGACTTTTAAAGTGTGAGGTCCGCGCTGCAGTCGCTGCACTTCCTCCCCATAAAATGCCTGACGCACTTGGCTTGCAACGTCCGCCATAGAAATGCCGAGCTGGCTGGCATAGGGCTTTAAGCTGATCAGAATTTCACGACCACCTACGCCCTGTGAGTTGTAGATATCAAATACGCCATCGTACTCACCAAGCTTATTTTGCAGTGCCACTCCGGCCAGGGATAACTGCTCTGGATCCGGCCCGTAGAGGGACATATTGATTTTCGCTCCACCCCCGGCACTGGTGCTGGAATAATAATCCTGCTTGCGCACATTGGGCAGATTTCCCACCTCTTTGCGCCACAACTTCTCCACATCAATAGCGCTCAGCGGCCGATTTTCTGCTGGGGTTAACTCCACTCGAAAGTTGCCCGACACATCGGTTTCAGTCCAGAAAAAGGTGTGAGCCAAAAAGCTCTCGGCACCAGGATTGGCCTCAAGAAAATCCTCTTCGACTTGGTAGATAGCTTTTTCCGCAGCCAACAGCGCCTCATTAAAACTCTCGGTTGAGCTGCCATCCTGCATGGTGATAATCGCATGAATATCGTCCCCGGGAACATCTGGGAAAAATTCAAATCGAGCAATACCGCCACTTAATGTAGAAATGGAAATCATCAGCACACCAATAAATGCCGACAGAGTGACATAGCGATTTGTCATGCATTTTTTCAAAAAGGGCTGATAGCGATATTCAATAAAACGGCTCAACCCGGCACTAATAGCCTGCTGCCAGCGCTCAATTGTGGCATTGACAATATTCCCTGCAACCTTTGGGCCACCAAATTTAAGCCCCACCAAATGTGCGGGCAAAATAAGCTTTGACTCAACCAGCGAAAACAGCAGACACAAAATCACCACCACAGACAGCGCTTCATACATAGCAGCCGTAGTGCCGCCAACAAATAACAGCGGGGCAAAGGCTGCCACTGTGGTCAAAACACCAATAGTCGAGGGTATTGCCACACGCTTGGCACCGGCCACAACGGTCGCCACGGGGGCGACATAGAGCAGATTGGGATCACTGCTCTGAGAGAGCACCTTGTCGGCCTCATCCTTGACATCGGTGAAAACGCTTTCACCAATAACAATGGCATCGTCCACCACAATACCCAGCACTAAAATAAACGCAAAGAGGCTTAGGACATTGATATTCACCGGAAATGGATTGACTGGCATTAACCAGATAGCGCCGAGAAAACTCACCGGAATCCCCACTACAACCCAGGCAGCGACTCGCAAATTAAGGAACAGCCCCAACACCACTGCCACCAAAATCGCACCCGCAGCAAGGTTGCTCAACATCATATCGAGGCGACCTAACAGATGGAAAGAATCATCATTGAAGGTGGCAATGCTCAGCCCCTCTGGCAGCAGTTGCCGTTTCTCCGCAACATACTGCTGAACTGCCTTGCTGACACTAATCAGATCTTGATCCGCAAGGGAAAACACCCCCACTGAAAAGGCATTTTGTCGATCGAAGCGCAGCAGACTTGGGGCCTCGGTAAAAGCATCTTTAATCGTTGCCACATCCGAGAGCAAAAGCTGACTGCCGTCATCGCGGCTGCGCAAAACAATATTGGCGAATTCTTCGCCACTGTAAGACTTACCCTGAGTTCTCAACAGCACATTGCCATCGCTCGCCTGAATCATGCCTGCGGGCAAATCCACCGAAGAGTTACGCAACACCTGAGCCACTTCAGCAAGGGTCAGGTTGAGCTCCCGCAGACGAGTCTCTTTGACTTCAATGGAGATTTCGTAATCATCGCCGCCCCAGAGAATCGCCCGCTTAACCTCAGGCAGAGCCTGAATTTCGTCAAATACCTGCTGACCCATCTCTTTGCGCGTGCGCTGGTCCATCTGACCGGAGACCGCTAACCCAAGTGCCCAAGCATAATTATCAACTCGCTTAATCGTCGGCTTTTCCAGATCCTCCGGCAGATTGACAATACTGTCGATGCGGTTTTCAACCAAGGCCATCAGTTCGTTTATATTTTCGCCGGATTCAACATCGAGAACGATATAGGCGCGATCGCGATTAGCCACTGAGCGGACTTCCTCAATACCTTTTAATCCCTGCAGTGCCGCTTCCATCGGCAGTAAAACTGCTTTTTCGACTTCAACCGGTGCCGCACCGGGATAGGGTGCAATAATCTCAATGGCATCAGTTTCGGCTCGCGGAAACATCTCCTTACTGAGATCTGTGGAACTCAGAATACCGGCACAGAGCAGAAACAACATCAGCAAATTGGCGGCCACAGGGTTGCGAGTAAACCAGGCCATCAGGCCACGATTGTTGTGCATCAGATCTGGATTATTTTGCATTAATTAGTGCTTCCTACAGGTTTGATCAACATGCCTTCAATCGCTGCACCCATCGCACTGACAATAATTTCAGCGCCATCCTCAAGCCCACTGTCGATGTAGTAGAACTGATCATCACCGTGGGAGGTTTTAACGGGGGTGATACGCAGACGCTGGTCGCTGTCCACCAAAGCTACTCGACGGCCTTCCATCAGGGCATGACGGGGAACCGCATAAACATTATCAATGCGTTTGCCGACAATCTCAGCGCGCACAAAAGTGCCCATTAGCAGGGGCCAACTAGCGCCTACCGAGTCGTTGTTAAGGGCATAGGGATCATCGATCTGAGCAACCAAATACTGAGAGCGATTGAGCTGGTCAACAACGCCCTCGGAGCGCACCACTCTGGCCTTCCACTGTCTCGGTTTGGCCGCCACAGTGGCCTTCAGGGTAACTGCTGGCAACTGAATAGCCTTGGTGTGGGTATCAAGATCAATACGGGCAAGATCTTTTTCAGTAAGTGGCAAGCGCACCTCCGCAGAGTCGATAGCGAAAATCTCACCCAGTGCTGTACCAACGGTAACGTATTGTCCAATGTCCACAGTTTTAGCCGCCACCATTCCCAGATAAGGCGCACGGATGGTGGTGCGGGCGAGCTTTAGCTTAGCCTGTTTCACTTCCGCTTCAGCCTGCAACACATTGGCTCGCGCCTCGGCCAAATAGGGCTCTCGCAGTGCCAGCAGAGGTGCTTCATCTGTTGGGCGGCCTGTCATAGCCCATTCTTTTTGAGCCTGAGTTCCCCGAGCCAACTCAAAGGTCGCCTGTGCATTCATACTGATCAAGCGCGCTTCTGCACGCTGCAGCGCAACTTCATAATCGGTGGGATCCAATTGCAGCAGGATATCCCCTGCCGCAAAAGTTCCGCCCACAACAAACTCTGGCGACAGGCTCAATACCGCACCAGACACCTCTGAAATCATCTTCGTTTTTGTTCGCGGCAATACAGTACCCTGAGACTCCACCAGCAAATCTGCACTCTGAGAAAAAAGTATTAGGGTTTTTACCGCCACCGCGGTATCTGGAGCCTCAAGCTTTAGAGGCGCTGGACGAAGAATTGTAATGGTAATCGAGATAACGGCGGCAACCGCGATCACGGCTATCGGCAAAAGAACTTTTTTCAACGTTGTCATCCTAGAGAAATTTACATCCGAGGGCATTTTATGGCTCTCACTTGTTTCGATCGGTCGCATTATATACGCAAGATTCATCTCTATGGAGTCACAGAATACTCAGGGGCTCTATATAAAGGTTAAATAGTGGCTTCAGATTTAATCCAGTTGCCTTAAATGGGCGTAATAAGGAGACCAAAGATGATAAGGTAGGAGCCAATTTAGTGGGCATGTTAAAGACAGAGTCTAAAAATCTAGCAAATCCTAGAATCAATGGTGATCGCGTGGCTGTTTTAAAATCGACAGAAAAACGGTCTGACCAGTGGAGTCAGCTGCTTATCTCTGTGGGCGAGACTCACGACAGACAGGCCTTTGCCAAGTTATTTCAGCATTTTGGCCCGCTGCTCAAAGGCTTTGCACACGCCAGTCGCAACGAAGGATGGTTCCCCGGTCTAGGTGATGATCTGGTGCAGGAAGTCATGATCAAGGTGTGGAACAAAGCTGCCGGCTACAATGCCGAGAAAGCGTCTGCAACGACCTGGATCTATACCGTGGCACGTAACTGTCGCATCGATATGCTGCGCCGCAAAAGCAATACCCAACATCTTCCTTTAGAAAATGAAGATTTCTGGCATGAGCCGGATGAAGAGACACCGATCTCACTGCTGCAGCAAAAACGCAGCGAAGACAAGGTACAGAGCTCCCTCGCTCAGTTGCCGAAAGAGCAAGATGAAATTCTGCGCAAGGTCTACCTTGAAGGTAAATCCCACGCCGAAGCGTCTGCCGAACTGGGGTTACCGCTGGGCACTGTTAAATCACGTGTGCGTCTGGCGTTACAAAAAATGCAAGTAATCGTGTCCACAGAGGCGCAAGAATGAACAACACAAGCCAATTTCATCCCGACGACACTATGCTCTTAGAGTTTTCGGCGGGAACACTAGCCACAGCACCTTCAATCTGTGTCTCAGCACATCTGCACTTCTGCTCTAAGTGTCGCGCTCAGTTGCTGCGTCTCGATCAGGTGGGTTCGCAGCTTATGAGTGAAGCCGAGCCACTAGAATTAGAGGAAGGCACCTTTGATAAGGTTATGGCCAATCTCGATAGCAGTCAGCAGATTCCCGTCAAGGTGGACAGCCAGCAAAATAATTACCCCTTTAGTGTCACTAAGCTGTTGAAAAATAATCTTGTTTCACAGACCTGGAAGCGACTCTCCTCATCGGTTGATGTGGCACGCTTTGAGACTGGGCAGGAAGACTTTGAAGTGGCGCTGCACAAAATCTGTGCTGGCGGCAAGACGCCAAAGCACGACCATCATGGTTTGGAATACACGGTAGTTTTAAAGGGTAGTTTCTCTGACGAAAATGCCGTCTACCGCGAGGGCGACTTTTTGATTCGCCAGCCCGGTGATGTGCACCAGCCCATGGGTGCACAGAATGGCGAATGCATCTGTCTGTCAGCCCTGTCGGCGCCGATCAAGCTGACTAATCCTCTGGGCTTTTTAATGAAGCCCTGGTTGCGCATCAACCCGATGTAATCTCTGAACCTGAGTCGGTGTCCCCTACCGGCACAGGCTGATTCACCAACAATGCCTAGTTGGGATGCTCTAAAGGATTAGGTTCGCTGTCTGCAGTGATAATTCGAAAAATAGAGGCAGTATCCTTAGTAAAGTATGCATACTAGAAATGCAGCCTTAAGACCTGCGATATCCGCAACACCTCCCGCGATCAGGGTAATAATGGCACCTCCACAGATAGACATACACAGACGTGCGGAAATTTTTGGTGCAGAAGCATCATGGCCGCGCAGCGTGGTGCTGAAATAAGCGGGAAATGAACGGACCTGAAAAAACCTATTGAAATCAACGCAATTGCAGATAGAGGCCCGCTAAAGTTAATCGCGCTAGCCGCTAGAATAATCGCCATTGCGGAGGCTAGCATCAATATTTTCGCAGCACTGAACCACTTTAAAGCCGCCACTCCGGCAAAGCGCCCGAGCATTGCCAGCCCCCAACAAATGGCAACAAGAGCAGAGGCATCGATAGCCAGCACATCCTCCCTGCGCATGTAATTGATCATTAGGCTGCCTATGGTTACTTCGGCGCCTGCATAGACAAAAATAGCACCCATACCAAGATGAACCTGCGGCTTTCTCAAAAGCGTTAGATAAGAGCTAATCCCGGTTTGATCCGCTGACTGGCTTTTTGGTGACAGCTTTAGATTCGGCTGGGGTAGAGCCCTGATAAGAAGAGATAAGATACCAAGCAGAGCGCCGAGTAACAGCGCAAAAGATATCATAGCTTGGGCGCTATCCTGGTGGTACTTCGCCTGTTCTTGCAATGACAATCAGTTTATTTGGTCCGCTGATAAAGTATCTAGCCTCAGTATCGAAATTGACGCGATAACCGGCGCTATGGTGGTACCGAGAGAATTAAACGCCTGCGCAAACATCAGCCTTCGCGGAGCTGTCAATGGATCCCCAAGGGCAGGGGTCATAGGGTTGGCTGTGACCTGAAGCACAGCAATGCCACTGGCAGTGATAAATATACCGCCTAGAAAAGCGGGATAGAGCTGCAGCATAATCGAGGGGGCCAGTAAAGAAATACCCAAAGCTATGCATGCCAAACCAATAAAAAGACTCTGCCTGTAGCCATAATGCTGAATAAATTTACCCGCTGGGATAGGGATAAAAAGGTAGGCGAGGAAAAAACTGAATTGGATTAACAGTGCTGATGTATAAGACAAATCGAACATCGACTTTATTCGTGGGATCACCATATCTACTGAGGTAGAGGTGAAGCCCTAGTAAAAGAAGATTCCAGGGAGCAAAATCCAAATTAACCCAGTATTGCCTAATCGGGATATATAGCGTTGAATATCTGTCATCATCTTTTTTTAAATTCTCTCGTCGTTAGGGCAAAGAACACTGACGTCCATTATCTTGAAGGCGGGATCCCTGCGTAAAAACGTTTAAATATTGTATTGGCCATCCACCCTGGTTACCGTTAACTGCTTTTAAATAGCAAGTTCGACATTTATTCACGGGCTTTTGTCACCCCGACCCCTTGCCCATCCGCCGACATGACCGTTCTGACTATCTTGACCGGCAGAGTCTCTAATCGGGATTATATCTGTTAGCTGCGCCGCCCTATATAAGGTATAAAAGAGCTTACTGAGAACAACAAATACACCCTCCTTAAGAGACCCGATATGAGTACCCACCAGCCTGCCGCTACGCAGCTTATTTTTCGCCTGTTTAAGTACACCGTCTATGCATTGCTAACCTACAATATTTATCTTTTCTTTCAAGAGGAGTGGCTGGCTACCGAGCAGACTTTCAGTCAGGGCATTACCTTCTCTGATCTAATTTCCGGTTTCGCCGCGACTATAGATACCGCAGCTTGGGTTGTACTGCTGCTTCTATTTGAGCTGGAGACCTCGGTTATTGATGATCAGGTGTTGCGACAGGCGCGTGTTAAATATAGTTTTATGGCTCTTCGCGTCTTTGCCTACGGTTTTATTCTCTACGCCTTTTACGGCTACTTCGACAAAATGCTGTTGACCTACGATATCAGTTCCTTTGCTCTCGAACCTATGGTCGACAATCTCTGTGCTCTGCTGGGGCAGGGTTATGCCAGCATTATTACCATTGATGAATATCCCCTGTTGGATATTCAGAGTTGTGTGGCACTGAATGGTCAAGAGCTCTATCGGCTCAATGATCAGCAAGTGATCGGCACACTACAGGACTGGCAGGCGGTGCAATGGTTGGCTTGGGTTGATGTGATCAACTCGATTACCTGGATCGGTGTTGTGGTGATTTTGGAAGTGGATGTGTGGCTGCAGTTGCGCGGGCGCTTCGAGGGTAGAGTGATTACTCTGAGTAACCTGATCAAAGGGATTTTCTATAGCGTCTTATTCGCAGCAGCTGCTTACTGGGGTGTTCTGGGTGACTTCTTGGATTTTTGGGATGCGTTTATGTGGCTGGTAGCCTTTGTCTTTATTGAGATGAATCTATTTCGCTGGCAGGCTGAAACCAAGTCCGAGTAAAGTTTACTGAATAGAGATTAGTGGCTCTCGTTATTAAGAGCCACTAAGATTTCTTATTAAATAATCTAGCCACCTACATGGGCAGTATGGCCAGAGTTAGCTTAGATAAGCAGGTTAACTTGCCGCGATCATCTTCCAAGCGAATCTCCCAGATATGTGAGCGACGACCCAAATGAATCGGTCGCGCAGTGCCAGTGACCAACCCACTTGAGACCGGGCGCAGATGACTGGCGCTGACTTCTTGGCCGAGACATTTGGTGGTTCTGAAATCAATCACATGGGCACCGGCAATACTGCCGAGGGTCTCTGCGAGCACAACATTGGCACCACCGTGCACCACACCATAGGGCTGAAAAGTCCGCGCATCTGCGGGCATGGTACCCCTCAAAAAATCATCACCCACTTCGGTGATTTTAATGCCGAGATGTTCAACAATGGTGCCGCTGTTCATCTCACCATTCATCATTTCAAGTTTGGGGCGGTTGTGCCAAATGCTGCTCATAGATATTCCTTACGCTCTCAGACGCTTATATTTAACTCTAGTCGGTTGTGAGTCTGTGCCTTTTCGGCGAATAAAGTCTTCATGGTACTCACTGTAACCACCGGCAAAGAATTCCATTTCGCTGTCGCCCTCATAGGCCAGAATATGTGTGGCAATACGGTCTAGGAACCAGCGATCGTGAGAGATAACCATGACACAGCCGGGGAACGATAGGATCGCTTCTTCCAAGGCGCGCAGAGTTTCAATATCTAAATCGTTGGATGGCTCATCGAGGAGCAGTACATTGGCACCCTGCTTTAAGGTGTTGGCCAAGTGCAGACGACCGCGCTCACCACCGGAGAGTTCACCAACGCGTTTTTGCTGGTCGGAGCCGCGGAAGTTAAAGCGTCCGGCATAGGCTCTAGAGGAAACCTCATAGCTGCCAATGGTGATCATATCGTGACCGCCGGAAATAGCATCCCAGACATTGTGATTATCATCTAGGGAATCACGGCTCTGCTCAACATAGGCCACCTTGACCGATTCACCGAGGCTAACAGTACCGCTATCCGGCGTTTCAGTGCCGGCAATCATTCTAAATAGAGTAGATTTACCGGCGCCATTACCACCAATAATACCCACTACTGAACCTTTCGGAATAGCCACTGAGAAGTCATCGATCAGCACCTGATCGCCAAAGCCCTTACAGACATTGTTTAGCTCAATAACCTTGTCACCGAGACGCTCCCCCGGGGCGATATAGATTTCATTGGTCTCATTGCGAGCTTGGAACTCCTGAGAGTTCAACTCGTCGAAGCGAGCCAGTCGCGCCTTGCTTTTGGCCTGACGGCCCTTGGTATTCTGACGCACCCATTCCAGCTCTTGCTTGAGTGCCTTCTGCCTGGTGGCCTCTTGCTTAGATTCGGTTTTCAGACGGCGGACTTTGCCATCCAGCCAAGCGGAGTAGTTACCTTCATAGGGAATGCCGTGACCGCGGTCAAGCTCGAGAATCCAACCGGCGACATTGTCGAGGAAGTAGCGGTCGTGGGTTACAGCAACCACAGTGCCGGCAAATTCTTCAAGAAACTTTTCCAGCCAGAAGACAGATTCCGCATCTAGGTGGTTGGTTGGCTCATCGAGGAGCAGCATATCGGGCTTTGACAGCAACAGACGGCAGAGCGCAACACGGCGTCGTTCACCACCAGAGAGAGACGTCACATCAGCATCCCAGGGCGGCAGACGCAGAGCATCCGCGGCAACATCCAAGGCGTGATCGAGATTGTGTGCATCCCAGGCCTCAATAATTTCTTCCAGTTCCCCCTGACGTTTTGCCAGCGCATCGAAATCCGCGTCGGGGCTGGCATAATCAGCATAGACCTGATCCAGTTCCTTGAGTGCATCCACAGCTTCCCGAACACCATCCTCAACATTGCCACGCACATCTTTGTCCGGATCCAAATGAGGTTCCTGAGCCAGATAGCCAACCTTGAGCCCAGGCATAGGTCGCGCTTCGCCTTGGAATTCTGTATCCAGGCCAGCCATGATTTTCAGCAGCGTAGACTTACCGGAACCATTGAGGCCGAGCACACCAATTTTGGCGCCAGGGAAAAACGAGAGTGAGATATCTTTGAGGATCTCGCGCTTCGGGGGAACAATTTTGCTCACCCGGTTCATTGTGTATACGTATTGTGCCAACGTAAATTGCCTTATATTACTGGGTCTGCAGACCCGTTAGAAAGTATAGGATAACTTTGATATAACCTATCTATGAAATCAACTATGCGGTTGAGCGGGATTATACAGTTTGATGTTTGACTGAGATACTCGTATCTCTGAACTTGTATAAATACCTCCACAACAATTAAATAAAAGCTGGCAAAAGTGTCCATCAAAACCGCCTCGCGTGTTGTCCGTCAGGAACCCAATGCCAGCCCTAAGACTAGGACTGCCGTCGAAGCTACGATGAAAGCGATCAAATATCGACCCAGTGTGGCACCGCGGGCGACTGTAGGCTCGCGCTCTTACGTGCTAGCTCTAATATTTGGTAATCCCAATACAAGCTATATTGTCTAACTGCTTCGAGGGGCTTTGGAGCAGGCTCGTAAAGATTGCTATCACCTTCTAGTGAAACCGGTTAATCTCGCCTCAGCCAACCTAGCCGAGGACATTACCAATCTCTTAGTTCAGTCCAATTTAGACGGTATGATTCTTCCACCCCCGCTCTGCGATGACCCGGCAATTTTGCAGGCGCTGGTATCATCAGGGAAACCCTTCGCTCGAATTTCCCCTAGTATCTCCACGGACATTGGGCTTCCTGTTGAAATTAGCGATTATGAAGCAGCTAAGCAGATGACCATGAAACTGATCCAATTGGGTCATACATCTATTGGCTTTGTCACTGGCCGCCAAGGTACTGAAACAACCCGCCGCTGGCTGGATGGATTTTTATCGGCGATGAAAGATGCCAATTTAACAGTACCGGATAACTTTATTTTAGAGGGCACCTACGAGTATCGCTCTGGGTTAGATGCAGGGGAATCGCTGCTAAAGTTGGCACAGCGTCCAACAGCTATTTTTGCCAGCCATGATGAGATGGCCGCAGGATTAATTGCTGCTGCTCATAAGTCGGGGCTTTCTGTTCCGGAAGAACTTTCAACTGCAGGATTTAACCTAGTGTTATTGCGACAGTTGTCTGGCCTCAACTAACAACCGTTCGTCAGCCAATTAAAGAGATGGCCGCTGCAGCCGTCGATATGGTAACTAAACAATGTCGTGGACAAACAAAAGATGAAGCCACTGCGCGAAAACTGCCTATTGACCTTATTATGCGAGAATCAACCGCGCTCAAATCCTAGCTAGATCTTGCGCCACAATGCTCAGAGCGAAAAGGCTCTTCTATCACCCCAATCACCCTAAATTTCATCTCAGTCACTCGACCCTTGGTATCCCAACCACGCTATCACGGTCATCCCGACCACCCTGCCACTGTCATCCCGAATGAGCGAAGCGACGAGGGATCTCAAAATCTCTAACATAGCCTCTCGATAACAGAATCAAGCGATCTATCCAACCTCGCCTAAAAAGACAGCCGAAGGAGGATCACAAAGACGCCAGAAAAGCTTTTTTATTCTCCAGCTTTCAATCCCTTTTGCGCATAGATGCAATGGAGCGAATCCAATAATTTAGCCCCGAATTTAAAACCACCAGAGGCTCAGAGGCGGCCTCGGCCTGTTGACGGGTTTGATACCGCCCATAGACCAGAACAAAAAACCGGCGCTCTGCGGTGACTATATCGCGAATCCGCAGTTCCCCCCCTGGCAGTATCATATTATCCGCCGCCCGCTCTGCCAGCGCCTGACTGAGATAGGCACCGAGCTGCACAGTGTAGCCATTGGCGCTGATATCAAATTTTGGAAATCTTGTGTCAGGTGCTTTTTTACTAGGTACTTTTTTACTGGGTACTTTTTTACTAGGTGCTTTATTGCTATGTACTTTATTTACTGAAGCCTTCGGATTGACACCCTCCTCCACAGCCGTCGTAATTTCAAAGCTATCTACCTCGAGTGCCTCAGTCTCAAGCGCAACTTCAACCTGAGCCGCTGGCTCAACAACCACCAGTCCATCCTTGAGTAATTTCTCGGAACAGTTCCAATTATCCCTCAGTGCCACTTCCCCCTCACAGTGCCAGCCAACATATTCCCCATCTGGACCCGGTGATTGACGGGAAAACTCCGAAGACTTAAGCCCTGAACAGGCACTCAATATAAAGAGCGTCGACACCAGAAGTGGACGCAGGATAAAAATCGACAGGGCATTTTTTAACATAGAATTTATCGTTTTAATTATTATTCGGACTTTCAATCTCTCGTCCCAAAATTAGAGCTGCAGAGAGACCCTTTTAAATCCCCATGCGCGCAAGTACATCCAGTATTTGTCGCAGAGTAAAAGCTAACTTTGGGTGTTGAGCCTCATATTCAAGACTCTTTCTCTCTAGGGTGTCGCGCAAACCCTGTTCAGTGACAGTCTCAGCTTGAGGCTGCTGAACATCTTCAAGCTGCAATATACCGACCACCATCTTACCCAATAAATCTCTGTCAGCTGCGCTAATCTGTGATGATTTAACGAGCTGTGACTGCAGCTCCTGCAATCGAATTTTTAATTCGCTCTGCTCATTACGCTGTTCACTAGTGCTCATATGTTACTCCATTTATCCAGACAACTCCTGCTGTCTGACAACATCTATGGGACTGTTCCTAAAGTATAGACCCCATAGAAAACTCTGTGACGCATCACTTTAGTGCGCACATCCAATGCATGGCACAGTAATTGCTTTATTCTGTGCAAGACGACTTTTTAAGCGCTTGTTTACATAAAAAAAGCACATACATAGTGCACCACACAACTGTCTATTCATTTAGCGCACTATATTGGTGCACTACTAAAGAGGAAAATCCATGTTACTCCGATATCGCCAACTCGCAGCAGTTGCTTTTGCACTTCTGGCAGCCACATTTTCAACCCAGGTATTTGCCGATGAATTGAATGCCGCAAACACGTCATGGATTTTGACCTCCACAGCATTGGTGCTGTTTATGACCATTCCCGGTCTGTCTCTGTTTTACGGCGGTCTGGTACGTTCAAAGAATGTTCTCTCAGTATTGATGCAATGCTTTGCTATTACCTGCCTGGCATCAATCATCTGGTTTGCCTTTGGCTACAGCTTGGCATTTGGCGACGGTGGAGACAATAATGCTTGGATCGGCAACTTGGACAACCTGCTGATGGGCAATATCACCGAAGGCTCAATGGCTGGCGATATTCCCGAGTCAGTTTTTGCACTGTTTCAAATGACCTTTGCTGTGATCACTCCAGCACTGATCGTTGGTGCTTTCGCTGAGCGCATGCGCTTTAGCGCCATGTTGCTGTTTAGTGCCCTGTGGCTGATCGTAGTTTACTCTCCTGTTACTCACTGGGTATGGGGCGGTGGCTGGCTCGGCGAAATGGGTCTGTTGGATTTTGCCGGCGGTACCGTTGTGCATATCACTGCTGGTGTCGCCGCTCTGGTTGCTGCACTGGTACTGGGTAACCGCAAAGGCTTCCCTCAGCAGGCAATGCCTCCTCACAACCTGACCATGACCGTGACTGGCGCCGGTATGCTGTGGGTCGGTTGGTTCGGTTTTAATGGGGGTTCTGCCCTCGCCGCCAATGGCGATGCAGGTATGGCAATGCTTGTCACACATATCTCTGCAGCCGCTGGTTCACTGGCTTGGATGACGATGGAATGGGTTAAACATGGCAAGCCTTCAGTACTGGGTATTGTTACTGGTATGGTTGCGGGTCTCGGCACCATTACTCCGGCATCCGGTTTTGTTGGCCCCGGCGGCGCACTGGTGATTGGCCTCAGCGCAGGTATTATCTGCTACTACGCCACTCAGGCGATCAAGCAGCGCTGGAAAATCGATGACTCTCTGGATGTTTTCCCAGTTCACGGTGTCGGCGGTATCCTCGGCACACTGCTCGCCGGTGTCTTTGCTTCAGACGCCCTTGGCGTATTCAGCGGTCAGGGTTTCAACGAAGGTATGAACATGGCTTCTCAGGTACAGGTTCAAATAGTCGGAATCGTTGCCACTTTTGTTTACACCGGTATTGTGACATTTGTACTGTTAAAACTGGTTGATGCCATGTTAGGATTGCGCATCGATGAAGAAAACGAAACTATGGGTCTCGATCTCGCAGAGCATGATGAGAGGGGGTATGATCTATAACAATAAGAAAGGATAGGGGAAAAAAATAATAGCCCGAACGCACCGCTGATCCATAAAATGGATTAAAGAACTGGCGGGGTGAACCAGAGGGGCATTAAGCCGCTGATATTTGTCAGCGGCTTTTTTATTGCTACGCTATTCTCAAAGCGACATAATCTCAGCAAAAACAGTCAGCCTCGCACTATGTGAAAGGCGCAAGGATAGAAGGGCGTATAGAGAGTATGAAAGTTCCGAAACGTATTCAGCCACTGATCGATGACGGTATTGTCGACGAGGTTATCCGCCCATTGATGAGTGGCAAAGAAGCGGCTGTATATGTGGTGCGCTGCGGTTTGGAAATTCGCTGTGCCAAGGTCTATAAAGAAGCCAGTAAACGCAGCTTTAAACAGGCTGTGACCTACCAAGAAGGCCGCAAGGTACGCAATAGCCGCCGTCAGCGCGCGATGGAAAAGGGCTCTAGATTTGGCCGCAAACAGCAGGAAGAAACCTGGCAGAACGCCGAAGTGGATGCTCTCTACAAACTCGCCGCTGCGGATGTTCGCGTGCCTGTGCCCTACGGCTGCTTTGACGGGGTCTTGCTTATGGAGTTGGTCACCCTTGAAGACGGTCAGGTAGCGCCGCGTTTAAACGATATCAGCATGTCTGCGGAACAGGCTCTCGAAGACCACAATGTGGTGATGCAATATGTTCTGCGTATGCTCTGTGCCGGCTTAGTCCACGGGGATCTCTCTGAATTTAATGTACTGGTGGATGACTATGGCCCAGTGATTATCGACCTGCCCCAGGCAGTCGATGCCGCCGCCAACAATCATGCGGAACGCATGCTGGCGCGAGATGTGAACAATATGACTGAGTATTATGGGCAGTACGCACCGGAGTTGCTCGATACCAACTACGACAAAGAGATGTGGGCGCTGTTCGAAGAGGGCAAGCTAAGCCCCCAGAGCCAATTGACCGGATACTTTGCCGAAGAGACAGCTCTGGCCGATGTGGATACGGTGATCGATGAGATTAAAGCCGCGTTTGCTGAAGAGCAGGATCGCTTGGAACGTATTCGCGAGGCTGATGAATAAAAAAACCCTAGATCAAAAATCCCACTGATCGCTGGACACTAAATCCGCTAAATCTGTTCTCTTATCCCAGCCCTTTACCTGCAACTCAGGTTCATCGTAGAAATGCGAAACATAGCCGACACAGAGATAGGCCACAACCTCAATTCTATCGGGTATTTTGAGTAGACTTTTTAATTGCTGTTTATCCATAATCGATACCCAGCCAACCCCAATATTCTCTGCCCGCGCCGCCAACTGTAAGTTTTGCACTGCACAGACCGTACTATAAATATCCATCTCCGGCTGGTGAGTCTTGCCCAACACTACAGCACCGGCGCGCTCGCGATCACAGGTAATACAGATATTGATCGGTGCATCGACAATCCCGGCTAATTTCAGTCGCCGATAATCCTGCTGACGCTGGTCGGCAAACATCTCCGCCGCCTCGGCATTAGCTTGCTGATGCAGATCGTGAATCGACTGCTTGATCTGCTGATCGCGCAGCAGAATAAAATTCCACGGCTGAGAAAACCCCACTGAGGGCGCATGATGGGCAGCCTGCAAGATCCGCTCTAAGACATCATCGGCGATTGGGTCGGGCAAAAATTCACTGCGCACATCCCGTCGTCCATATAGAACCTTGTAAAAAGCATCGCGCTCTTGCTGGGTAATTTTTGTGTTCAAAACTTTTCCTTTAGAAACGGTTCCTTGATAAGCGACTCATTTAGAGCCCATCAATTGGCTTATTTGGATTCAACCCCAGGCTTTTTCGGGTCTGATCAAAGTAATCACAGAGTTGAGTTACACCCTGTAATATCCGCGGACTGTGGCGACCGATCAAATCCGGATTTATAGAGTACAAACTGTTCGATTTAACCGCACTGAGATCCGGCCAAATCAACCAATTATCCAACCATTCCGGTCGCTCATCCGCCATGCCGGTGGCAATAATAACATTCGGGTTACCCCGCACCACAGACTCAACATTGATCCGCGGTACCAGTGGCAAGGCATCGGCAAAAATATTATTGCCGCCACAGAGTTCAATGCTATCGGAGATAATATGAGTGCCATTTACCGTCATCATCGGCTCGTGCCAAAGCTCAATAAAGACATTCACTGGGGTTTTGTTACGGTTGTCCGCCAACAGAGTTTGGTAGCGGGTTAAATATTCTGTCGCAGCCTGTTCAGCTTCTGCCAAGGTGCCACTGAGGATACCAATTTTATTTAGGGATCGGGCGATATCCGGCAATCGTTTTGGCTCACTGACAAATACGCTCAACCCCAAAGCCTCAAGCCGCTCAGCTAGCTCCGGACCATTGCCAGAGTTCCACACCAACACCAGGTCCGGCTGCAGTGCCACCAAGGCCTCATAGTTAATGCTGTTGTAGGAGCCAATCACCGGAATATTTAAGGCCTCAGGAGGATAATCACTGTAACTCACCACCCCAATCAACCTATCCCCCGCACCCGCGGCAAACACAATCTCGGTGAGGTGGGGCGCTAAACTAACAATCCGGCTGGCCGGCTGATCCAGATAAACCGGGTTACCCAAATCATCATTGACCATCACCTCGGCGCGCAAACTGAGGCTAGTAAAACTGAGAACAAGTAACAGAGTTACTTTTAAACGGCTCATAAGGGTCTCCAGTTAGGGGATTTAATTCTATCTAAAACGGCCTGCTGTTGGCACAGTCGAGGCAAGCCAAAGCGCAGTGCCGCGCCATCCTTATCACCCCCCAGCAAACCCTCTCGGGCACTGCACAACAGCCTGACTAATATTCCAATTTCAGCCAGTTCTCGATAGAGACTCTCACAGCGCTGAGGATCGGCAAAGGCGGTAATAAAACAATCTGAGCGCTGCCAGTCAAATGTCGGAAACAGTTCGATCAACTGCCGGTGCCAAGCAATGGAATTCTCCTCCAGCCGCTGACATTGACCCTGTTGCCAGCTACGGTCTGCCAGAGCCTGCTGTCCGGCCCAGCGAGCAATATGATTGACCGCCCAGGGGGAGAGCTGTGGCTCAAGGCGCTGAATAAACTCGGCACCGGCAATGACAAAGCCCAGTCGAATCCCGGCAAGACCAAAGAACTTGCCCACCGAGCGCAAAATAATTAATGCCTCTGGGCAGGGCTTATTGACCAAAACAGTGCACAGAGACTGGTCCCCATAACTATCCATAAAGGCTTCATCCACCAACAGCTTGCCATTATTCGCCGCCAAAATAGCCAAGAGATACTGCAACTCTGAGAGTGCAAATAACTCAGTGCTGGGATTATTCGGATTAATCACCACACCATAACTAACGGTGTTGCTCTCCACCAAATGTGCCAGTTCGGAGTAACTGCTGTACCAATACAGCCTATGCCCGGCCAACTGCCAGCGATAACTGTGTTCCGCATAGCCCCACACAGGAACCGCCACCGCACCACTGGGCAATAGCTGAGGGATTTGCTCGATGGCAAATTGGGAACCTGCAATGGGTAGAATTTCACTGGGGCTACAGCCGTAATAATCTGCGGCTTGGGGGACTAGTCCATCTTCAGTATCCGGCAGAGAACGCCAAGCTTCCATTGGCGGCGCGGGCACTGGCCAGGGGTCTGGACTAATGCCTGTAGAGAGGTCAATCCAATGCTCAGGGGCTATGGAAAATTCCTTACTGGCTCTATGCAGAGCGCCACCATGGAAAGGGCTTGGGGATTTGATGCTCATGGTTAAAGCCATACCAATACAACCGGCAGAGCACTAAACCCGAGAGCCAACACTACCCAGAATACAGATGTGCGCTGCACCAGAATGATCGCCCGTTCAATATCCACAGCCTCGGCCAGCGGCCCCGCGCCAAAGACTGGTCGCTGATGTTCTTCACCACCATAGATCGCCGCACCGCCCATAGTAATATTTAGGGCGCCAGCACCGGCGGCCATCACATAGCCGGCATTGGGACTATGGGTTAGACCACCCTGTCGTCGGGCACAGTCCAAACCATGGGAAAAGTTGCCCATCAGCGCATAACTCAGAGCGGTTAAACGTGCCGGCAGCCAGTTTAAACCATCATCAATTCGCGCCGCCGCCCAGCCAAAGTGACGGTAGCGATCAGTCTTGTAGCCCCACATGGCATCCAATGTATTAGCCCCACGATAGAGCATCGCACCGGGAGCACCGAGTACTAAAAACCAAAATAGCGCGGCGAATATTGCATCACTGCCATTCTCCAGCACCGATTCACAGGTTGCCGAAGCCACCTGTTGCTCATTCAAATTGGCAGTGTCGCGACTGACCATCATGGCTATCTGTTCCCTAGCCCCCTGCAGATCACCGACAAGCAGAGGTTCAGCCACCCTGCGGCCGTGCTCGGCGAGGCTTTTTAAGCCCACCACAAAATAAACTACCAAACAGTTGATCACTATCAGAGCCAGCCCCGAGAGCTGCCCGACCAGCAGAGCAACCGCGCACACCGGGATCAGCACCATGAAGGCCCAGCAGATAAACCCAGGTAATTTCCCAGCAATTTCACTGTTAGGGTTGGCTATTTTTTCCAGCTTGGAAGCAACCTTGCCAAAGCCCACCAAGGGATGCCAGCGCCGGGGTTCCCCAACTAGATGGTCAATCAGCAAACCCAACAATATAGCTATGGCACTCACAGGCTAAGACCAGTGTAGATCCCCAAGCCTAGCAATAGGCCCAATTCGAGAAACTCCACCAGTGCACCGGCACAGTCGCCGTTAAAGCCACCTAACCTCTGGTAGCTAGCGCGCTTCCACAATAGATAAATCGCTACAGATACAAGAGGTTAGGTGGAAGCGCGCTAGCTACCAGA
>Ga0208971_1000594_pt1 | contig 24764 bp, 29 predicted proteins | sample AOAMet1_18_M0_10_2_FD_188229 | JGI IMG/M metagenome (GOLD analysis project Ga0208971, IMG submission 188229) | Ammonia-oxidizing marine microbial communities from Monterey Bay, California, USA - CAN11_18_M0_10 (SPAdes) | ecosystem: Environmental > Aquatic > Marine > Intertidal zone | place... | reverse complement strand
ATTGAGTTAGACACACAAATGAAATCTGCAAAAATGTTATCGTTTGATGCCAAAGTACAATTCAAAAGTAATGAAATCTCTGAGGCAACATTTGAAACTGTGAAATCATGCACAACTGAGGTAATTGAACATGTGACACACGAACAATCTGAAATTTCAAATGTAAAGAGTAGAATTACTGACCTTGAATTGGAAGTGCAAAAGATAACAACACCTGCAGAAGTGGATATTCAAGAATCTGCCGTTTCATATCTGGAGACAAATGAACCACAACAAGTAGTTCAAACAATACTTCCAGAAGCACCAACACAACCAATCGTAACACCTTCAGAACCAATTGAAGCTCAAGTACCACAAATACCTGAACCTCCAACTGAATCTGAAGTGACTTTTACATTCCCAGACCCACCTCAACAGGTGAAATCAGACACATCTAAAGACGACAACGATAATGATTGGTTAGCTAGAATGGAAGCACAATAATTTTTTTAATTTATTTTTTTAACACTTAGAAAGATCTAACTTTATACACTTTTTGATGTCTGAAAAATATACCATTGGACTTGGTAACAATGATGTAATTTTACGAAAAAAAGCAAATTCTGATTTTGTCTCTTTTTGGGATGAGCAGGCTCATAATTTGAGTTGGTTTGATACTTGGGATAGAACTCTTGATTGGGCCCCTCCTTTTGCTAAATGGTTTGTTGGAGGCACAATTAACGCCTCATACAACGCTCTTGATATTCATCAAAATACCAAATCTGACAAACCTGCAATTTTGTGGGAGGGTGAAAATGGTGATTCTAAAACATATACCTACGGTGATTTATTTATTGAAGTTCAAAAATTTGCTAATGTTTTAAAATCTCTTGGGGTAAAAAAAGGAGATAGAGTAACCATCTATCTTCCTATGGTTCCAGAATTACCTATTGCAATGCTAGCATGTGCAAGAATTGGTGCCATCCATACTGTTGTATTTTCTGGATTTAGTGCTGCATCCATTAAAGATAGAATTGAGGATTCTAAATCTAAAATTGTGATTACTGCTGATGGTGGTTATAGACGAGGAAAAATTGTTAAACTTAAAGAAGTAATTGATGATGCAATTAAGGACTTTGAATTTGTTGAACATGTTATTGTTCTAGAAAGAACAAAAAACAAAATTTATCTTTCTACCAAAGACAAACTATGGAAAGATTTGATGGAAACTATTTCCGATTCTTGTGATGCTGAAAAATTACCTAGTGATCATCCTCTTTACATTTTATACACTTCTGGAACTACTGGAAAGCCTAAAGGAGTTTTACATGGAACAGGTGGATATCTAACGCATCTTTATTCTACTTTCAAATGGGCATTTGACATTAAAGATTCAGATGTATTTTTCTGCACTGCTGATATTGGTTGGGTAACTGGACATAGCTATGTAGTTTATGCTCCTTTACTTCATGGTGCAACTCAAATAATGTATGAAGGTGCACCTGATTTTCCTGATGTATCGAGAATGTGGGATATTTTACAGAAATATCATGTTAGTATTTTCTATACTACTCCCACTGCTCTTCGAATGTTTATGAAATTTGGCGATGATATTCCAAATTCATTTGATCTTTCTTCTTTACGTTTACTTGGAACTGTTGGCGAACCAATTAACCCTGAAGTTTGGAAATGGTATTACAAAACTATTGGAAAAGAGAAATGCCCTATAATTGATACTTGGTGGCAAACAGAAACTGGTGGTATGATGATATCTCCATTACCTGGAGTGGAAACCATTCCTTTGAAGCCTGGTTCTGGAACTTTACCCATTCCAGGTACTGTTATTTCTGTCGTTGATGAATTTGGAACTGAAGTTCCTCCTAACACTAAGGGTTATCTGATTATTAAAAATCCTTGGCCCGGTATGCTTTTGACATTATGGGGAGATGATGAAAAATACAAAACTGTCTATTGGTCAAAATATCCTAATTGTTACTATCCTGGTGATTATGCTCTAAAGGATGATGATGGATATTTATGGTTACTAGGACGTGCTGATGATGTTTTAAAAATTGCAGGTCATAGAATTGGAACTGCTGAACTTGAAAGTTGTATTGTATCTAATGATGATGTTGCAGAATCTGCTGTATGTGGAATCCCTGATGACATTAAAGGTGAGGTAATTATAGCATTTGTTGTTTTAAAAGATGGAATTACAACTGATAAAAATATTTTAGAAAAAAATCTTTATGTTCAAATCCGAAATGATATTGGGGCTATTGCTTCTCCTAAACAAATCTATTTTGTTTCAAAACTTCCAAAAACACGTAGTGGAAAAATCATGCGACGATTATTGAAATCTATTGGTAATGGTGAAAAAATTGGTGATACTAGTACTTTAGATGATGTTTCTGCTGTAACTGAAATTCAAAGTATTGTTCAAGAAAAATCTAAATAATTTATTTTAATTGTTTTAAATTTATTTCTAGTAACATTTGAAACATTTCTTTTAATCCATCATATTCTGATTTTGAATCTTTGTCTAATTGATCGTATTCTTTCTCTTTGATTTTTTCTAATTTTTGATTTGATTCTTCAAAAAATTCTTCATATTTTTTTATATTTTCATCACTCATCTGTGTTAAATTAAAAATTACTGTATTACTTCCAATCAAATTTTTATTTTCATCATAAAGACTAGTTGCTTGCAGTGACCCTGAAAATGTACTTTTATCTTGTCTGATGAATGTAATTTTTCTATCTGTTACTTTGCCTGTTTCAAACCATATTTTTAGAGAATTATTCATTGATTCCCATGATTCTTTTGGTACGTGCTCAAAAATTGGTTTGCCTAAAATTTCTGATTTGGCATATCCTAAGTTTGCTGCATATGTGGAATTACAGTCTAAAATTATGCCTATGGAATTAATTCTTCTCCACATTATTGGTGCATCTTTTAGTGTTTTTCTTGCTTCAGTTTGAGGCATTTCTCAAATTAAACTAACTAGTTATTAAATTGAAATATTATTAAAACCACTGATCTAAATTTTGACTTTTTTTCTCAAGTGCTTTTTTTAATCTGTTTAAGGTTGATTTTATTCTGTCTTCTGAAAAACTTCTTTCTTTTACCAAGTAATTCATAATTCCATCATAGTCTACTTCATTAAAGGTAATTTCATCCACATTTGCAACATCTGGATTTAGAAAAATATTTCTAATTTGTTCAAATTCTATTTCTACTAATTGCTCTTGAATCTGTGGAATATCTTCTAATCTCTTGTGTTGTCTGATTAATTTCATTGCTGTTTTTGGACCGATTCTTTCAAATCCATTTGGATTAAAATCCGTTCCAATTAAAATTCCTACATCAATTAATTCTTCTCTTGTCATTTTAATTGAATCTAGTGTTTTCTGTGTTTCAATTATTTCTGGAAGAACATCGATGTATGTATTTCTATTTGGAATTTTTCTTCTTCCGCTGCTTGTAAAATTCCTTACTAATCTTTTTGCACCACATAGAACTGAATCATAATCTTGACTTGCAGATGCATATGCTTGCCCTGTATTTGTTAAATGTGCTGCAGTTGCTTCCCCTTCTGAAGGTGCTTCAATGTATGGTATTCCAAAATATGTTAAAAATTCTTTTGATTCTTTTACCATTCCATCTTTCATACTGGTTGTTTGCTGTGCATATTTTCTAGCATCTTCCATGTTTCCTTCTGATATTGCTTTTTCATATTTCACTGTGGCATCTTTTTTAATTTGTTTTCTACGCTCAATTTCTGCGGTTTTTAGAGATGGTGGTTTTCCATCAAAGACATAAACTGGTTTAATACCTAATGATAAAAAATTAGTATTTCTGTAAAGTAGTCCACTAAGGTGACTTGTGATCCTCCCCTCTGCATCTGTTAATTGTAATCCGTCTGGGCCCCTTATACTTGCTAGAAATTGATAAATTGCATTGTATGCATCAATTGCAATAACTTTATTTGAAAATGCTTCTAGTGTTGTTTTTTCTCTTACAACTAATTCTTTTAGATTTAATCCCATAGTTAATTGATAATTTTATGGTATTTTGTCTTTATCATTTAAAGTCGATCTAGTTTTTTGTTCTTATTTATCTGATAATTTTTATTTCCATTAGTGCAATGAAATTAATTTAATATGTCTCCCCTTTCTAATTATTGACTTGAAGATTACTGACATTCCTAATAATGTTAAGGAAAAAATATTTGAAATAAAACTTCATTCTGATCAATCTGTTTTTAAAATTATTTCCTATTTCCCTTTATCTGACTTTGAACGTCAGACTATTACATCTCTGTTAAACCAACCTAGTTTTTCTGAATTTCATTCTATTTTTACTGATAATATTACTGATGATGAATGGAGTAAAACTAAAAATCAAATAAAAAAGCGATTTCAAAATGAACTTTTTGATATTGATTCCAAATTATAGATAGAGCCATTAGTATTATTATGAAGATTGTTTTAGATCTGATGCCGGGGTAGCCAAGTGGTAAGGCGGCTGTCTCGAAAACAGCTACGTGAAAGCGTGCAGGGGCTCGAATCCCTTTCCCGGCGTAATATCATTAAGTTTAAACTTGCTTACGATTGATCTTTTTTATGACCTCTGAAACTGAATCAAAAATTGAACAATCTGATGTATCTGTTGCTGAATTAATTAGCCATTTTAGAGAAAAATGCAAAATTTGTGGACATCATAGAATAATGCATGATAATTTAGGTAAATGCGAGGGTGTAATGAACAAACCTTGTACTTCTGGTTGTGATAAATTCAATGCAGAATAATTTTTTAATAATTCTCTGTACTCTTTAATTCTTTAATAACACTTGAATGTTAATTCACACATGCGGGATTTTCACCCTGACGATGATTTGATTTCTCCTGAGAATTATACTCCTCAAGAAACTCCTGGTGATTTTGATCCTGGTATCCCAAATCAATTACTTGATTTTATTTTAAGATCTGAACCTGCTGAAGTAGTTGACACTGATCTATTTGCAGTAATGAAAAAGAGACGATCAACCAGAAAATTTTCTGATAAACCTGTTGAAACTGTCAAAATTGATAAAATTATTGCAGCTGCAGATACTGCACCAACTGCTGGAAACTTTCAAGGATTTGAAATATTTTACATTAAAAGTCCTGAAAAGAAAAGATTACTAGTTGACGCATGTAATTATCAATCTTATGTTGATGCCCCTGTGGTGTTAGTTTTCTGTAAAAATCCTTCTAGGGTCAAACTTAATTTTCCTCCCTATATCCTTAGAAAATTTGCCATCCAGGATGCTACTCTTGCAGCGGGATATTCCCAACTTGCAGCTCAAGCTTTGGGCTTGAGTTCTATCTGGATTGGAATGTTTGATGAACAAAAAGTAATGGATATTCTTCAAACTGATTTAGTTCCATCGTCTGTATTGTGTATTGGTTATCCCAAACAAACTAAATTCCCAAAATCTAGACGCAATCTTAAAGATCTGGTTCATGTTGTATGGTAATTATGGCTAAGATTCTCCATCTTTAAATAATCATCATTATTTCTCTATTTTATGACTGATGCATACGTGATGTTAAATTGTGAATTGGGTGCTGAAGAGGGTATTATTGAACAATTAAAAGAATTAGAACAGGTTATGGATGTTTTTGAAACAATTGGAACTCACGATATGATGGTTAAGCTTCAAGCTGACAATTTTGAAAAAATTAGAGAAATTGTATCTTGGAATATTCAAAAACTTGCCAAAGTTCGTTCAACTGCAACTTTAATCAAAAAAGATAATTAAGTTAATTCCAAATTCAATACGCTTAAGTTTAAAATTATTTATGACTGATTATGGATATTTCATCAACTAAACTGCCTGCTATTTTGATACTTGTGCTTATCGGGGTTTTGGTCTTGCAGTTTGTTTCTAATACTAATGATAATTCTCCGATGATTGATTCTGAAACATGTGAACTCTATATTCAAGATTCTCAAATCAATACTAAAAAATATCTGAATGAATTTGATCCAAAATGTCTGGATTTCAAAAATCTTAACAAATAAAATTTTTAATATTTAATTAAGATAAAGTTTCAATCTTATGGTATGAATAATGATAAAACTGAAATTGATAAACTAATTGATACTATGATTGAAAGTGGAGATGAATTAGTTAAGAATTTAAAAACTGTACTACCTAATTCTCTATCTGAATCAATGGTTATGTTTCATGAATCAAATGTTGAAAATTTAAAAAAAATTAAAGAATTCCTTAATGGTTAATCTGTAATTTTTAATTCATATGATTACTACTATATCTTTTTTAATGATAATTTGACTTTTTTATTGTGATTAGAACTCGAACAATTTCTATGACTGTAAATAAAATGGTAGGCGATACATTTGATGCTATTGTTGAACTATTTCCTAAAATTATTCCTGATGCAAAAATCAATTCAGATGGTTGGTGGTCTTTTATTGGACCGTATGGTAAATCTAAAGTTAAATTTAATCAAAATAAATCCCTGGGAATTCTAGATCATCAATATGTTGATGAAGAATCTTCTTGGAATATCCCGATGCGTATAATCCAAAATGGCAATTTCTCTGAAGTGGTAATTATTTTAACAAAACCTGAACAATTATCTGATTTTCAATTTGATCAACGTGTGTCTAAAATCAATCAAGTTGTAATTTCGATGAAAAAAATTCTTGAATCTAATACCTAATTTCATTAATACTTGTGATCTATTTTTATCAGGCATTAATTGATTATTGTGCTTAAATCTAAATTTTGTCATGTTAAATTGAAACAAATTGCCATATGATGAGGTATGTTATCAAAGATTAGAAGATGATAATTCTAACCATCAAGAAGAATTGATATCTCTTTCAATGATGTCTGACCCTGATGGTGTATTTGAATCAAATAATGACATAAATTCTATACAATCTTAATTTTTTTATCTAAAATGAAATGCAAGTATTGTGAAAAAATTTTATCAGATGATGCTGAACTTGTTTTAAATTATTTTCATCATGTTGGAAGTGATCATTATGATTCCCTTGATACTGAAGATAAAATGATGTATGATATTAGGAAAAAAATGATGCAGTCAAAAAAGGATTATGAATTAAAAAAGAAAAACGTTGGTGATTCTGATTTAATTTTTAATAGCAAAAATTCTGAAATTTAATAATATTATTCTTCTTTACCTGGACCTACTACGTCTTCAGGCTTGATTTTACTATCCCAGTCTCCTTTGACTCCTTTGATTAATGAAATTATTCCAGATATGATAAATGCTAAAACTAATCCAAAAAATACTGTTTGATCCATTATTTTAAATGAACAATTAATTTTTGCTGGTGGCTTGTCGTCAAAATATTCGTAACATGTACCAAACTCATTTGATTCGATTGTGGCTGCTTGGTATTCATGACCAAATGCCCCCAAAACTATTATTCCGACAAAAATTAATGCAACTCCTAAAATTATGAATCGCATATCACTCATAATTTTTTAAATGATTCACAGTATTTAGATTTTAACCCAAAAAATAACTAATGTTATTTTTCTAGCAATTTTTTTAAATTTTCTAATGATGCTTCATAGAACGAACCCATGAACACTAAGAATTCTAAGAATTGTTTTTCTGACATTTTTTGACTGTTTAGATATGATTGCCATGTTAACTCTGTTTGATCTTTTGTTTTCTTTTTGATTGAAATTGTTGCAACATATGCTCTTAATGGTAATCCTTCGGTAGCCACATATGTGAAATATTCTTCTTTTTCCCATGCTACAACATGTTCTTCTATTTCATTTCCATCTCCAAATGTAATCAGTCTAATTGCTCCTACACCTTTTTTTATTTTAGATAGATATTCTGTTTTTTCTACATCCACTAACCATGATGATAATCCTACAATATTGCTAATTTTTTTCCAAACTTTGTCTTTTGATGTCTTGATTTTGATTGTTTTTTTGACTGTTCCTGTATGAAATGCTTTTTGAGGACTTTTTGCCATGTCTAATTGAAATCATCATTAAATTTTAAGATATGTGTAAGAATCATTTTTAATCCCTATAACATAATCTTATCAAATGGTCTTTGGATGGGGTAAAAAAAAGCAAGTAGAAGAACCTGTTGAACGTAAACCTGTACATCAAAATATTTCTCTTTCTGAGGTTCCAAAAATAATAGATGATTTGAGTAAATTAAGAGAATCTCAAACTCTTTCTGAAATAAAAAATTTGAGAAATAATACTGCCCCACTTATTGATGAATTAATGAAAATTGGTATTGTCCTTGAAAAAGATGATTTGAAAATCGATGACATTGATAAACATTTAGCTATAATTGTAGTTAGAGGTAAACAACAAGTAATTGATATTTTAAAAAAAGATGTCAAAAATTTAATGCAAGTTTCAACTCTTGATGATGCAAAAAAATTAGATTATTTTTTGAATCAAGTTCTTAAAAAAGTCGGTGATGTTTTAGGAAGACAAACTAGAGTAATTCATATTTTTGCAAAAAAATATGCAAACCAATTAACTGGTAATCTTAAAATTATGAATGAAAATTCTGCTAATATCTCAAAACTTTTAAAACATTTTGAATCTAATCAGTTGGCATTTGATGAAATTAATGAAATGTTGAATAAAATTAAATCTCTTAATCAAGAACATGCTGATAAAACAAAAAGAAATGTAGAGATACTGGATAATTTGGAATCAATTAAAGATAAGAAAATTATGTTGAAGAATTCTATAGATGAAATTCATTCTTCAGATGATTTTAAAAAATATGTGGCTTTGGAAAATAAATTAAATGAATTTACTAATCAAAAATCTAAGATAAAATCTGAAATTGATACTCAATTTACAAAAATCTCCCGTCCTCTTGGTCGATATGCGTATGCATCTTCATTGGATAAGGATCAAGATCGTATTTTATCTACTTTAGTTAAAAATCCTTTTGATGCCCTTATTCCTGCAAACTCTGATACTGTTATTCTAATTTTAGAAAATATTAAAAAAGGAATTTCTTCTGGTGCTATATCTGTAAAAGATACTGAAAAGACTTTATCCCAATTGACTGAAACTGAAAAATCCTTGGATGGATTTATCCAAAAGATATCTGATTATACTGATATTTTCAATTCTATGAAAAATGATCTAAGTGATTTAAAAGTTCAGAATTTGGATTCATTGGAAAGTGAATTTTCTAAAAATAATGATTCTGAAGATGATGCCAATCTAAAATCTAAAACAATTTTATCTGAAATTAATGAAATAAATTCTAAAATTCATCAGATTACATCTGAAATTGAAGATAAATTACAATCATTTTCTAATACTAAATATTCTATATCTTCATCTTAAAACTAATTTACTAAGTAATTGAAGTGTTTTTGTGCTTTTTAAAAAGAAAATAATTGAGCGTAAAGTTTTACTTGAAAAAACTGTATTGGATAGTATTGTTACTTTTTGTAAGATGAAGCACCCTAATGAAGGAATTTTAATTTTAAAGGGAAAATCTCGAAGTGGTGAGATAAAAATAGATGGACTTGCTATTCCACCATTTAATTTTACTGGGCCTACTTTTGCTGGATTCCCACATTCGTTTTTACCTTTTGATAATAGCTACATTGGAATTGTACATTCCCATCCTGTTGGTTCAGCTGAACCATCTGTAACTGATTTGAATAATTTTTTTGGTTTAGTTTCTTTAATTATCAAATCTCCCTATGATGATGATGATTCAATTTTTGCATGGGATAGTGGTGGTAATCCAATTCCACTAGAAATTAATTAATTTCTAGACATTCTTCATATAGAATTGAATAATTCTGACAAAGCTTTATAACCTTTTTTTGAGAACTTTATTTGGTTTGAATCCTCAACTTAAAAAATATTATATTTTTCTAGGTGCATCTCTTGTATTCAGTATTGGTTTGCAAATTGTTCTAGGTTATCTTGGTGTGCCTTGGTTTATCAGCATTGGATTAGTAATGGCAATATTCATTATACTTCCTATGTATATGAGGAGAAAACAAATGGGACAAATGGGTAACTTTGGTGGAAGATCTAGTGGTGGTGGCGGTGGCTTCTTTGGAAGTGGCGGTCAAAATGATAGTGCCAGTGTTAAGTATGTGTGTCTTGTTTGTAGGAATAAGCACAATGGTGGTGCTTGCCCTAGATGTGGTTCAAAAATGCAAAGAGCCGATTTCTAGGTAAAAAATGACTTTAGAAGAATTAAGACAAAAAGCCCTATATCAAAACTCTATTGAGATTTGGATTGGAATAAGTGAAGAGAAAAAAATAGACTGGGTTAATACTGATAATTATCAAAAGTTTATTGCATTTCTTTTAAAAAATGAACTAAACATGAAACAAATGACTATTTGTTTTGATGAATCAGATAATGCATCTTACGGCGGTCACAGCAAAAAAGTATTTGCTAATAATTTGGCTGCAATCAATGATGTAAATTCACACTGTTATTCGATAAAATTGAAGGATAATGCAATTGAATTAATTCGAAAATTTGAACTCTAGTTTTATTATCGTTTTAACTTTGGATTAACAATTGCATCTAATGCATTCCCAATAAACACAAATGCAAGACCAGTAATTGCAATCATAATTCCTGGTGGTACTATCCACCACCATAATCCTCTTGCTGCTGCACCAAATGTGTTAGCATCGTGTAAAATTTGACCCCATGTTGGAAATGACGGATCTCCTAGTCCTAGAAAACTTAATCCTGCTTCTGTAGTTATTGCTGCTGGCACTGATATTGCAACACTTGCAAACGCATATGGAAGTAATTGTGGTAAAATATGTTTGAGAATCATTTTTGAATCTCTTTGACCCATCATTGTTGCAGCCTCAACATATCCTCTAGTTTTGATTTGTAATGACATACTTCTTGCAACTTTTGCAATCCCTACCCATCCAAAAATCATTAAAAATCCTACCATTACAAATATGCTATTGCTAATGGTTACTGAGAGTATTATGAGGAATGGTAGTGCCGGTAATGCATAGATGACATCATTAAATCTCATCATTGTTTCATCTGTTTTTTTACCCTTAAACCCTGCATAAACTCCGTACATTAATCCCATTATTACTGATGCAATTGATACTACAAGACCTATGAATAATGCCAGAGGTGTTCCCCACAATAATCCAATGGCTAAATCTCTTCTTAATTCATCTGTACCCATTATGCCAAAGGCTTTGCCTCCTATGATTAGATTTGATTCAATAATTTCATTTTTATTTTCTATTCCATACAAATCAATTAAAAATACATAATTTCCTTTTAGTGGTTCATTTGATGTCGTTTTTGAAAAAATAATATCTTCTGTAGACAAATTTTCTATTTTAAAATCAAATACTTCTGATTGTAACATTATTTTTTTCTTAATTATGGCATCTGTTGAAAATATCCTATCTTCATGAATTATTTTTACATTAGAATATGGAAGTGAGGTTGAAATTAATTCTAATTTAATTCCATCTGGTCTAATTACTGACATTTGAAGTAGTGGTGAATTTGAGTATTCTGATGAGTATGAATAAATAAAATCATTTGGAAATTCATCATAATCTAAATTTATGCCAAATTGATATGATGATAAATTTATTTCATTATTTGATATCTTTTGAATATTTGGCTCTGTTAAAATTTTATGTTCTGGAAGTTTTTCAAATGATAAAAAATTTACCCAAATTGGAATTGCAGTTTTTGGATATGTAATCCAACTCCCTGGATTATTCCATTCTTGAAAAGTTTCTACTGGAATTACAATTATTGTAATTAATGATGTTAAAATTAAAATTGTAAGAATTGCAATCCCCGCAATTCCCATTTTGCTTTTAAAAAATTCTTTTTTAATATCTTGAGTTGTTATGCTACTCATTTTGATTACTCCGTGTTAGTCCTAATTCTAGGATCAAAATAACCATAAAGTAAATCTGCAATGAATATGCTCACTAGGAAAAATACTGTGAGAATGTAAGTTGCACCAATAATTACTGGTAAATCCATGACTGTAATTGCCTCAAAATACAATCTTCCCATGCCTGGCCAATCAAATACTGCTTCTGTGATTATTGCTCCTCCTAGTGAGCCTGATAGACTCAGTGCTAAAATTGTAATAATTGGCGGTGCAGCATTTTTTAATGCATGAGTGTATGTTATTCTGCTTTGTTTAATTCCAATTGCTTTTTTTGCAACAATGAAATCCTCTTGCATAATTCCTACCATAAAGTTTCTAACCAAATATGCCCAAGAACCAAATCCTATCATTACAATTGTAATTAATGGCAATGTCATGTGGTACAGTAAAGCTCCAAAGTATTCTGGACTTGATGCTGGAATATCTGGAGTTGCCCTTGCTGGAAAAATTTGATATGTAAATGCAAATAAAAATATCATTAACATTCCAATCCACCAAACTGGGAAACTTGAACTAATAATTGCAAAACTAGATGTGATTCTATCTATTGTGGACCCAATTTTACTTGCAGATAACGCTCCAACAAAAATTCCTACTATAGAAATTAAAATTGTTGCAGTAGTAAATAATAAAATTGTTCTTGGAAGCTTTTCAAAAATAATATCTTTTACATCTGATGAACCCAAATCACTTGTTAGAAAAGTAGCATGTCCAAAATCTAATAAAATTATTTTGTACATTGTCAATCCAATTCTCTGAGGAGAATACCATGGTTCATCTAATCCTAAATTTTTTATCCGCTGTTCTGTTTGACTTTCAATAAATGATTCAAATTCTTGCACTGATGAAAAACTTTCAACTATTGCAGGATTTTCAGTAATTTCTGATCTAACTTGAAACACCACTCCTTGTTTGAGAATTGTATCCATGTTGGAGCCGACAAGCATTATTGTAATTAGCAATGTAATCAGTAATACGCCAAACATTGTAGCTGCGCGTTTGGCGATGTATTTTTTCATACTCAATATCGTATTTTGATAAAAATAGCTTATAATATTATTAGATAGGGTCAACTTTTTGTTAAATTGTATTTTAGGCATGATTTAACTATCGGTTTCAAAAACTCTCTTAATTGACGACAAAATATGATGATAAAATACTTGCATTAACTGATAATTGGAAATTTACAAATGATATAGTTAGAAAAATTGGTGGCGATAAATCTGCTATCATTGAGGCTCTGAAAATGCTAAAAATTATTGGTTACCTTCAGATTAAACCTGATAAAAACAAGATCGTATATAAAAAAAATGTTCAGATTCAATCTGAATTTAATTTTTTAATGATGATGGACTTTTTTGAATCGAATCAAAAAATGGCAATAAATTTTATTAATCAAATTCCTACCCTCATGAAATCTGATGAAATTCGTTTAAGAGAAAAAAGTTTGGATTTACTAGAACGTATACAAAATGATGTTGATCGAGCTTATCTTGTTATAATTCGAAATAATTATCATGAACAATTGGGACTGCTTTCATCTCAAATAGTACAAGAAAGAAATAAAAAATTAGATGTTTATATCAAGAAAATCGCGGATGTTATTTTAGATAAATATCCACAAAAACACATTAGAAGTGCAATACAAAAATATTTTCAAAACAATAATGCAAAATTTGAATTTAAAATTTCATAAAGTTCTATTGGAAATATATTATATGATAAAAAATAAGTGTCTCTACTAAAATTCAAATTTTGGCATTTATTGCAATTATAATTTTGGGTGTTTTTGTTTTGGATACAGATATGTTTGGAATTTTTTTGGGAATTATGTTTGCACTTGTTATTGGATTATTGATTAAATATCAATACGGTGTTTATAAACAAAAGAAATAATTAGAAATTTAATTTCAAAATGCAATAGTAAGAATTTAATTCATTATCCAATTTTGATTATATTATGAGTAGTCCTAATACTATCAAAAAAGCAAAAAAATTGGTAGATTCTGGATGTGTAATAAAAATTGAAAAAGATTTATTTCAAATAAAATCCTCTTCTGATCCTGAAAAATCTTATTTTGTGACTAGTGATACTTGTGAATGTTTTGGATTCAAAAATTATTATAAATTTCATCATGGTAATGGGCAAAAAGCTAATTGTTCTCATTTAGAAGCAATTAGAATTTTTAAACAAGAGAATTCTAATTAATTTTTTATCTCTTTTGGTTCTATTTTCCCTACTATAGCTTTATTTTTTAAAATTATAATTGGACGTAAAATTAATCCTGGGTATTTTACCATGAGTTTAATAATTTCTGAATCTGTTTTTTTATTTTGTTCCAAATTCATTTCTTTGTATGTTTTGTCTCTTTTTCTAAGTAATTCTTTTGGTTTTTTTCCTGTCATTTTAATTATTTTCTTTAACTCTGTTTCTGTAAATGGATCTTTAAAAAAATCCCTAGATTCTATATCCATCTCCATTCGTTCCATTTCGCTAATAGTTTTTTTACATGTGATACAGGATGATTTATGGTAAATTTTCAATTACTATGATTTCTAAAATATGCCTTAAAAACTCTTTAATTAAAGAAATATTCAAATTCATCTATTGATAATGATTAACTATGATTTGTGCTGCATGTGAAACTAGGAAACATTTTGAATGTATAGATTGTATGAATAATCACAAAACACACTTGTGCAGCTGTGATTGTCATGATGAGAATACTGCTCCCCATGAAGTAGGAACATCTCACTGATCTAAAAATTTCTGATCTCATTAATAACTGAGAATTGCTATCTTGTCGTGCCTCAGTATAATTTTATTTTGCACCAAAAGCTGAAAACTATCTAATATTTTAACTCTTCCAGATTCTAATTTTATTTTTTTAAAATTTTTTTAAACCTGAAGATTCATAAGACAAAAAAAATTCCTAGCTACAAATTATGGCAACATCACTAGAAACTTTTGGTACATTAGAATACGTGCTTGATAAATATTCTAAAATTTGGTGCTGGAAAGTTACAGGCAAGCATGCAGTTGAAATGATTTCAAAATTAACTCCTGAGGCTTGGTATGGAGAAAATGAGAATGAAGTAATTATTGCAGATTCCACTGAAAGCCTAAAAAATCTTAAACTACTAATGGATCGATACCCATTAGATATATTATCCAAATCTATCTGGCAAAGAAAAATTGTCAAAACATATGCTCCAAAACCTACTCTACCTCCAATTAAACATAGACTAAAACGTGCCAAAACTGGTGAGCAATTTAGAGGTAAACTAATGAACTTTCAAAAAGAAGGTTTAGATTTTTTACTAAAATCTTCAGGTAATGCATTACTTGCAGATGAAATGGGTCTTGGAAAAACTGTCCAAACCCTATCATATGTTTCAACAGAAAAACAAACTTTTCCAGTATTAATTGTTGCACCATTAGTTACTCTAAAAAATTGGGAACGAGAAATTGAAAAATTCCTTAAGAGAAAAAGTAGAAATGGTAGAATTGTTGAATCTGAATCTCCTAGTGTAACTCTAATTCGAACTGGCAAATCTAAAGAATTGCCTAAAAGTGATATGTATGTGATTAATTATGAATTACTTCTTAAGCGTTCTGAGGATATTGAAAAAATTGGAATACGTACTATAGTTTGTGATGAAGTTCATAATTTAAGATCAAAAACTACTCAAAAATACAAGGCTGTTAAAAAACTTGCAGCCCTATCTACAGTTCAATATAGAATTGGACTTTCTGGTACCCCAATTTATAATCGTGGTTCTGAAATATGGCCCATTATTGATATTTTGAAACCTGGATTACTTGGAAGTTTCAAAGAATTTTGTGAATACTTTTGTTATGTGAATGATAAAGGCAAAGCAATTGTTTTAGAAAATAAACGTGCTTCACTTAGAAATGAATTACAAAAACATGTCATGCTTCGTAGAAAAAAATCTGATGTACTAAAAGAACTCAAAGATAAAGTTAGGTACAAAGAGGTTATTGCATCTGATACTGACTTTTATCTTGAAGAACTTGATAAAATTTGGAAAAAACTTGAATCTGAACAAAAGGAAGCTCAGACAGAATTTTCTAAATCTGCATCATATCATAGGGCAATTCAAAGTGAGAGACAAATTGCAGGTGTTGCAAAAATACCACACGTAATTAATTTTGTTAAAAATATTATGGAGATTGAAGAGAGTGTAGTTGTATTTTGTCACCATAAAGTAATTCATAAGTTACTTCATGAGAGTCTTCAAGAATTTTCTCCTGTATCTATTATTGGTGGACAATCTGATGATACTCGACAAGACCAAATTGACAAATTCCAAAAAGGCGAATCCAAATTAATGATTGCAGGTATTCGTGCTGGAAATGTGGGAATTAATTTAACTCGGGCCAAATATGTTATTTTTGCAGAACTTGATTGGAGTCCTGCAATTCACAGACAGGCTGAAGATAGACTTCATAGAATTGGGCAAAAAAATACTGTTTTTGCATATTATTTGATTGGAAATGGAACTTTGGATGATCATGTTGCAAGTATTTTAGTTGATAAAAGTTATGAAATTGATGCAATTATGGATGAAACAGTTGATACCTATGAAAATAAGGATAAGGCTGCATTAATTTTGGCTCAAATTCAAAATAAAATACATTCAAAATAATCACTAGATCACTTTCTTTCATACTTCTCGATCATTTTGATCTTATCTTATTGAAATAATATTGATCAATAGTTAGTATGGATTAAAGATAATCTAAAAATAGACTATGTTTCTTTCTCTAGTTATGAAAACATTTTGTAAATGCGGTTGTGATTCTCCATTAACTGATTATGAATATAGAAAATGGAGTGGATACAAACGTGGACATGAGCCTCTACCTTAATCTTTGATATTTTTTAAATTTTAATTTTTAAAATTATTTTTAGTATTGGAAAATATTTTTAAAAATTTTTCCAATTCTTCTTTTTGTTCCTCTGGTGATGTATTTTCCCAAATTTTTAATTGATTAAATTCTGCTAATTTATAAAATAGATCTTTATCCTCATCACTAAACTCATCATGTCCTTTTTTGTTAATTTTTCCACGCCTTCTTAATACTCCTTGTCTTCCTTTGGATTCTTCTTGATATTCAATAATTATTTTATTTTTAAAATCAATTAAATCTGGTACAAATTGTCTGAATCCTTTTTTTCGAAATTGTATTGCTTGTTCTTCTGTTAAACATGGTGTTTTTTTCCATTTTCCAAATTCATCTATGACTATTCTTGTTTTTCCTTCTTTTGTATCTGTATCCACAATAAAATTATAATACTTTTTTTTATCAAATTGTTTTATTTGTTGATTAATTTCAAATAATTTTTGAAGATCTTGAATTCCCATATTTTATATGTTAAATTTTGATATATGTGCCGAAGGTTATTTTGTAATATTCTAATCGATCATTTTTCTTTTGCAATCAATTAAATTGATATTTGAATTAAAATCTGTGAATATGGATACTTTTGAAGCGATTTCTAGTAGACGTGCAATTAAAAAATTTGATAGTAATTACAAAATGACATCTGAGCAAGTTAATTCTTTGATGAAATTGACTATTCTTTCACCTACTAGTTACAATCAACAGAATTGGAGATTTGTAATTTCAACTGATCAAGATGTCAAAGATAAAATTTCTATTGCAGCAAGAGGGCAGGCACAACCAAAAGATGGCTCTCTTGTGGTAATTTTATGTGGGAATATGGATGCATGGAAGACGGACCCATTACGATATTGGAAAAATCATCCTTCTGAAAAACAAGAAACAGTAAAAGCTGCACTTGAGAGAAAATATGATGGTAATCCACAAAATCTTCGAGATGAAGCAGTCAGATCTTGTGGTATGGCAGCTCAAACTCTTATGCTTGCAGCAAAACAAATGGGATTAGATTCTTGTCCTATGGTTGGATTTGAATATGATGAATTGGCAAATGTGATTAATTTACCTGAGAATCACATGATAGTGATGATGGTAGTAGTTGGAAAACGAGCACAAGATGCATCACAACGTGGAGGTCAATTATCTTTAGATGAAGTCGTTTTTGAAAATAAATTTTAATTAAACTACTCCATCATTTTTAGAGTATCTGATGCTGTGATAATTCCTATGATTTTTGATTTTTTTGATACTAGAATACATTTTGAATATCTTATCAGTGGAACTAACACATTTGCTGGAGTATCAAAATCTACAATTGGTGGAATAGACTCCATCGTATCTGATAATTTTGATTTTTTTAACTCTGCTTCCCCTCTATCTGCTAAATGTTTCACAATTCCATCTTCTGAAACTACTCCTACCACATCAGTTGAATCAAAAACTGGAATTTGACTAATTGATAATTCATGCATTTTTTTAATTGCATCGTGTAATGTGTTTGTTGGTTTTAATTTTATGATGTCCTTACTACAAAAATCCCCAGCTGTATGTGATGATGATTCTCCTTCAAGTTTTGCTAGGTTTTCAAATATTTTTTTTGCAGTTTCATAACTTGGTTGACTTCTTCCAGATTCTATCTGGTTAATCATTGATGTACTAACTCCTGTCATTATTGCCAGTTTTTTTTGAGTGATGCCGATTTTTAGTCTTATTTGTTTTATAGAATCAATTCTTGGAAGCAATTCAATTATGGGTGAATCTTATTGGTTTTAAAATGTATTATTTTCTCTTCTTTTTTACTTTCTTTGGTTGTTCAATTGCTGCTTGAGCTGCTGCTACTATTGCAATAGGGATTCTGTGTGGAGATGCACTAACATAACTAAGTCCTTCACCATGACAGAATTTGATTGAGCTTGGGTCTCCGCCGTGTTCTCCGCATATTCCGACCTCCATATTTGCTCTAACTCCACGACCAGCTGCTATTCCGATTTTAATTAAACTGCCTACCCCATTAACATCGATTGATTGAAATGGGTTCCTTTCTAGTAGTTCTTTTTCCATATATTCTGGTAAGAATTTTCCTTCAACATCTTCTCTACTAAAACTAAATGTTCCCTGTGTTAAGTCGTTGGTACCAAAACTAAAGAATTCTGCAGTTTTTGCAAGTTCGTTTGCAGTTAATGCTGCTCTTACCACTTCAATCATAGTTCCAAAGTTTATTTTCAATTTTATTTTGTGTTTTGTTTCTGTTTCTTTCTTTATTGTATCGTAAATTTTCTTTATGTGATTTAATTCTGAAATACTACTAATTTGTGGAATCATAATTTGTGGATGTGCTTTGATTTTTTTCTTGGTTACCTCTACTAATGCTTCAAATACTGATCTAATTTGCATTTCATAAATTTCTGGATATGTGACCCCTACTCTGACTCCTCTATGGCCCATCATTGGATTAATTTCTGCAAGTTCTCTTGCTCTCTTTAAAACAATTTTTGCTTTATTGACTTCATTTGTATTTCCTTGTGATTTTAATTTTTGAATTTTTTCAACTAACTCTTCTGGATTAGGTAAAAATTCATGTAATGGTGGATCTAGTAATCTAATTGTAACTTCGTACCCTTCCATTGCTTTTAAGATTTCAATAAAGTCGCTTTTTTGTAATTTTCCTAACTTATCTAAAATTTTACTTCTATCTTCAATATTCTCTGCCATAATCATTTCTACAAATAAGTTAATTCTATCACTGCCGTTGAACATTCTTTCTGTTCTGCACAAACCAATTCCTTGACCTCCAAACTTTCTTGCAAGTTTTGCCATGTCCGGAGTATCTGCATTTGCTCTAATTCCTAATGTTTTGGTTTTTTGTGCCCATGCTAGGATTTGTTCAAAGTCTTTTGTTACTTTGGGCTCTACTGTTGGAATTTCTCCAATAAAGACAGTACCTTCACTTCCGTCAATGGTAATTGTTTCCCCTTCTTTGATTATAATTCCATTTGCTGTTCCTATATTCTTGTCATAATCTATTTTTAATTCTGGACATCCTACTATGCATGGTTTTCCCATTCCTCTTGAAACAATTGCAGCGTGAGATGATTTACCTCCTAGGCTAGTTAAAATTCCTTCTGATGAAAAGAATGCTGGTACATCTTCTGGTTTTGTTTCTTTTCTAACTAAAATGACTTTTTTCCCTGAATCTCCTAATTCTATTGCTTTTTTAACATCAAACACTACAATTCCACTTGCAGCTCCTGGTGATGCTGCAATTCCTTTTGCTAACTTTTTGAAATTTTTAATTTTAGATTCATCCATTGTTCTATGCAATAATGCCTCTAATTGTTGTGCTGGAATTCTAGTAAGTGCCTTATCTTTGTTGATTAATTTTTCTTTAACCATATCTACTGATGTTTTTACTAGTGCAGATGCACTCATCTTTGCAGTTCTTGTTTGTAACAAGTAGAATTTTCCTTGTTCAATTGTAAATTCAATATCTTGAGGTTCTCTGAAATGTTTTTCTAATTTTGTGCATGCATTACTCAATTCTTTGTGTGACTTTGGCATGTCTTTTTTTAATAATTCTATACTTTTTCCAGTTCTAACTCCTGCAACAACATCTTCCCCTTGTGCATTAATTAGATATTCTCCTTCTATCTCTTTTTTACCGTTATGACCATTTCTTGTAAACACAACCCCTGTTGCACTATCATCTCCCATATTTCCAAATACCATTGTAACTACGTTTACTGCAGTTCCGTTAGCGATGTCTTTTGTAATGTTATTTTTTTCACGATAAACAATTGCTCTTTCTCCCATCCAACTTTTGAAAACTGCTTCAATTGATAATACTAATTGCTCATTTGGTGTATCTGGGAATTTTCTTTTTGTGTGTTCTTCACAAATTTTTTTATATTTTGAAACAATTGTCTTTAATGATTCTACGTTAAGTTTACTATCATCTGTAACTCCTTGTTTTTCTTTTGCTGTATCTAAAACATGATCGAATTTTTCATCATTTACTCCAAATACTACTTTTCCAAATAATTGAATAAATCTTCTATAGGAATCCCATGAAAATCTAGGATTTTTAGTTTGTTTTGCAAAACCTTCTACTGTTTTTTCATTTAGTCCTAAATTCAAAATTGTGTCCATCATTCCTGGCATAGAAATTGCTGCACCAGAACGAACAGATACTAGCAGTGGATTTTTAGTTGAATTCCATTTTTTCCCTGTCTTTTTTTCCATTTTTGCAATATTTTTCATTACTGCTGGCATGACATCTTTTGGAAGTTTCCTATTGTTGTCATAATACTTGTTACAAACTTCAGTTGTAATCGTAAATCCTGGAGGTACTGGTAGTTTTAATCGAGTCATTTCGCTTAATCCTGCACCTTTTCCGCCTAGAAGCATTCTTTTTTTACTATCTGCTTCTTCAAATGCATAGACTGATTTGTTTTTTACCATGTAAAATTTTGTAAATTTTCTGGCTTTTTAAACTAATGCCTTGGCAAATTCCGAAATTATCTTATTCCAATCTTTTGCCTTAATTATTCCACTTGCAACTAGGATTCCTTTTGATCCTAATTCTATTGCTTTTGCTACATCTTCTCCTGATACAATACCTGCACCACAAAGTAATTTTGTTTTATTTTTTGATTTATTGACTATGTCTGCAGCTTTAGCAATTAACTCTGGCTTTTCTTTAGATACTGCCTTCCCTGAACCAATTAATTCTGGTGGTTCAATTGCAATAAAATCTGGGTTGAGTTTTAGATATTTTTTAACTTCTGGAATATCTTTTACACATACTATTGATAACATCTTTAATTCTTTTAATTTTAAAACCAATTTTTTAATTTCTTTATTTGATATTCTATGTTCACTGTGATTGATTAGTGATCCTTTTACTTTAGATTTTTTTAATAACTCTGGAATAACAAAACCTGTGGTACTTCCAATTTTTGAATCATCTATATGTTGAGATAAAATTGAAATTGAACTATTTGCCACCAATCCAATCAAATGCTGTGGAGGTGATATGGCGATTTTAATTTTATATTTTTTAGATATTTTTTCTGCAATTTTTATAAATTTGATAATTTTATCCCCTGATATTTCTTCATAGTTTTTACAATTAATAACAAACATCTTTGTTTGGATTTTTTTATATCGTATTTAATTCTTAGTTGATTTCATTATACATTAACTGTATTTTGATATCTTCTTTTCATTGCTGAAACAATAATCATCAAAATAAGCCCTGCCATGTTTGTGCCTATGATGAATACATCTCCTACAATTGCTCCATAAATTAGCCACAATATTGATCCAGCTGCGATAAATATCATTAAAAATTTAGAAATATCCTTCATACTTTTAGTTGTATAGCCTTTGTATATTTGCTCAACCCATCCCGTGAGAATTAAAATTCCTGCAGATACTCCGAGAATTGTTAATAGTGTTCCATCAACTTCCATTATCTTATTAACTCCAAAAGAATTCATCTAACCCTGTCTGTTTTGGCTTTCCCAGTATTGTATCGAAATCTAAATCCATTGATGATGTTATTTGTTCTAATGTTGATTCTAAGAATTCCATATATTTTTTAGAATCGATTTCTTCTTTTTTTGCTAATTCAACTGGTTTTACTCCTGGTTTGTTTAGTATTTTAATGAATGAAATTTTATCTCCTTTTTTTATTTCTCTTATTCCTTCTAATTGTTTAGCTGCCCTGATATGCTGTGGTATTGTTTTTGTATATTCTGATGGAGATTTACTTAACATCACATTAAATGTTAAATCTTCTAGAGGAATTTCTTTTGCTTCTACTTTTTTACCACAAATTGCAATTTTTTCAGAAATTTCTTTTTTTGCTTTTACAAAATCTTCCATTGTTTGAACTACTGATAGAACATCTAGTAATTCAAAAAATAATTTTTTAATAAATGCAGGTGTATGCGATTTTTTCCCTGTTAAGCCCTTTACATCTACTTTTCCAGAATTTGTTACTCCCAAATAATTTTTCTTTCTGTTACTTAGTACACAATATCGGTATGTCTTGTCAATTTCTAAATCTACGCCATGATCAATTTTGGCTTGCTCAATTACTTTTTGAATTTGTTCTTCTGTAGGATTTTTAATAAATAATGAATCTGTATCTCCATATAGAACTTCAATGCCTATGCCTTCACATTTGTTGATTGTTTCTAAAATTGTATGTCTTCCTACTGCAGTTGTTGCTTCCGCTGCTGGAAGGAAATATAGTGGAAATATTTCTGCACCCATTACGCCATAACTTGCATTCAAAATGACCTTAAGTGCTTGACTTACGACTGTATATTGCTGTCGTTGTTCATCTGTTAGCGTCTCTTTTTTAGAGAGACTTTTGTAATAATTTACTCTCAAGTCTCTTAATGATCCAATAATTATTGATGTCAGACCATTTTTTTTAGAACATGTCCAGTGATTGGTTTGTGGAACTGTATTTTCTTTACATTTTTCATGAGAACATCTAACTGTTTCATAAGATAGATTTCTGACTTTAATTATACTTGGATATAGACTTGCAAAATCCATTACCACTACTTTGAAATGAATACCTTCTTTTGGTTCAACAACTAAACCCCCTCGATATTTTTTATCCTTAATCACTGCATCTGACATGACTCCTTCTGTTCTTTTTTGCAATTCCTCTCTTTTTGGGATGAGTGCATTTCTTTTCCTATGCTCATAATACAACAAACTTCTAATCCACTGAGATACTCCCATTCTTGCAATGTCATCAATTGGCATTCTTCCAATCCTTGCAATAATTACAAGTAAATTCATCAACAGGTCGCCATTGAAACTTGTAAGTTCATAAGTTAATTGTGCATCATTGTAACAATAATTTGCAGTTTGATACAATGATAATTTATCAAAATCTAAACCATAGTTTATTTTTTCTTTTCCTAACAGTGCTTTTGATACGCTGTTTAAAGTAAAATCTGTATATGATTGACTAAATGCATAAATTTGAAATGAACGATTTGATAATGTTCTATACAAATCAATATGGACCCCATGTTTTAGAGTAGCAGAATCCCTCATCATGTATAGTGGGTTATCTTGATTTGAAATTCCCAATCGCTCTGCTCTATTGTACAAATATGGCAAGTCAAATTCATCCCCATTGTATGTGAGTACAAATGGAAATTCTTCAATCATTTTGAATGCATCTGCAATCATTTCTTTTTCTTTATCTAAATCATAGAATGTCACTTTGATATTTTCATTTAATTCGTTGTTTCCTTGCTCTGTACCCTCTGTTTTGAGCACAAAAATTTGATCAAAATCATCAGTTCCTTTGAGCCCTATTGCAGTAATTCTTTTTTCAGCAAGTTTTGGATCTGGAAATCTTCCTGGTTCAAACTCAACTTCAATATCTACGCTGAGTCTTTTTATTTTTGGAATTGGTTGATTCAATAAATCTGCCCATTCTGAAATAAATTCTTTAAACTCTTCTGCATCTATCATACTGTTACTGTCTACTTTATCCCACAACAAACTCTTTAGTGCAAGTTTAACTTCATTTGAAATTTCCATGTTATGCGGTTTGAGTAAACCATCTGTTACCTCATAATATTTTCCAACAATTAATTTTCTATCATACAAGTATGTTTCATAATATTTAATATCTGATTCCCATGTTTCAATTTGGTTTCTAATACTTTCTCCATAATTTCCTCCAATTGAAAGTGGATTATCTACTGTTATCTTTGACATTTCGATTTCTTTATCTTGAATTAAATCATGTTTCTTTACTGTTTTAATTTCTAAAACATCATCTCTTTCTTGTAAAAAATCTAATTCATCTGGAGATAATTTTGAATAACAATATG
>Ga0208971_1000591_pt1 | contig 24823 bp, 20 predicted proteins | sample AOAMet1_18_M0_10_2_FD_188229 | JGI IMG/M metagenome (GOLD analysis project Ga0208971, IMG submission 188229) | Ammonia-oxidizing marine microbial communities from Monterey Bay, California, USA - CAN11_18_M0_10 (SPAdes) | ecosystem: Environmental > Aquatic > Marine > Intertidal zone | place... | reverse complement strand
AAACCGTCTCCCCTGCCCTGATCCCACCCATGACACAAACCAACTGGTAGGCCGTCAAATAATTGACTGGCAACGCCGCACCTTCCAACGCCGTCATTCCGACCGGGCGTTGGAAAACCTGCTGCTGGCCAACGCAGATAGATTCGCTGTAACCACCAAAACGAGTTAAACCCAGTACGTCTTTTCCAAGCCATTCTGGATCTACGTTCTCACCAACTTTGTCTATGCAACCACCAACCTCATACCCTACAACCACAGGCATCGGAGGTAGATCCTGATAGATCCCCAGCCTACCGGAGATATCAGCAAAATTGACTCCAGCCGCCTCAACCTTGATCCGCATCTCGTGCGGCTTAGGTTCGGGCAATTCAGTTTCTCGAATCTCTAGAACTTCCGGAAGACCGGGGCGGGGAATCCAGATTTGACGCATGAGCTTTAGTCTTTCGAAAACTGGACGTTCGGCAGCCAGACAAAATCGAACCTGATCTGAACCAACGCTAACTCAATGGATGGCCTGCCGCATGCGATTCAATTAATTTAGCAATCTGCTTGACCGAGGCATTCAACGAAACAGCGGCCATTTGGAAATTAGTATGGGACGATATCTCCGGTTGGATCTCCAAAAACAGTTCGTTAGCGTTGCGAAGTTTCTTTAATTTCTTCTTCGCTTGCTTTAAGTATTTCCTGTGATCACCATCCCGAAGCGGCCCACCCAACGCCAGCATATAGTCGTAAAGCGTCCGTTGAACATCCCTCAGTTCGTCATCCTCTTCCGCTTCTTCGCAATGCTTCAGAAAAGCCCTAATCATCCAGACGTGACTCAACCACAAATCAATTTCCCGAACATAGTTAGCGTCAAAATCGCCTGAAGCGTCTGGTGAATTCAACAGTCTAATCCCCTGCTATTCCAATCCTACAAAAAAACTTGTGCGCACGCCTCAAGAACTAAGCACAAATTTCTTTCCAACTTCCTAACTAATTGCCGCTTCGTTAGCGGGCTTCGGCTTGGCACCGCGAGGCGCGAACACAAGGACAATAATTGCGCCCACGATGACCATCCCAAGGCTCCCAACAAACAAAGGCGAGACTTGGCCGAGTAGATTCTTCGAGACGGTTTCAGTAAGCGTGTTCACCACCGGTGCAAAGCCGAAAACCAGCGGCATGATGAAAATTGGTTTGCCGCCGAAATTGAACGCATAGATGATCCCGAGCGCTCCAACTGCTCCGGCAGCTCCTGCCAGTAATGACCAGAAAACGCCGCCAACATGTTGCCAACCTCCAGCTTCTACAAACACTCCAGTTCCCAATAAGATCCAGGGAACGATAACGGCAATGGCAAAATAAGCGAGTCCCACACAAAGGAACGGACGCAAGCGGCCGCCTCCCATTTTCGCCTGCCCTTTATGCAGTACAGGTCCATAGGCTCCCCAGCTCAACGCCGTTATTCCGATGCACAACGCAATGATGAACAAATTAGGTTTGCTTTTTTCGCTGCCCAACGCTGCAGTTATTTTTGCAACCTCATCTTTAAACTCTTCATCTGTCTTCTTTAGAGGATCTTCTTTAACTGGATCTTCTTTAGCTGTGTCCTCGTCTGGTTTGTCAGTTGTCTCGTCTTGCGTTACGGGTTTCTCACTGCTCTCCTGACCGCCGTCCGATTCCTGTCGAAACGACGCCAGTGTGATTAATGACTCGGAGGTCTCTATTTGCGAAGTCGGACTTTCCTTCTTCACTTCTTCGGTCGGCTTAAACGTCAACACTCCGGCTGCTCCAACGGCAACGATCAGGATCCCAGCGTAAAAAATACGAGACGCCTGTTTAAAAGTACCGGACATAAACATGGTTACAAAGGTGTTGACGATCGGAGCCAAACCAAAAACGAGGGGCATCACGTAAACAGGTTTCCCCTGAAACTTAAATGCCAACACGATTCCAAGAGCACCAATCGCACCAACGGCACCAGCAGTAAATGACCAAAAGATTCCCCCCATCGACCATTGGCCTTTTTCGCCCGTCGTTTTGAGTACCACCATCGGATAAACAACGGCGATCAGAAAGTAGGCAATCCCAACGCACATGAACGGACGTAGACTTGCCTTCCCCTCGCCCCCTGCCATTTGCCCCTGCCCAATATGTAAAACGGGACCGTAGATTCCCCAACAAAAAATGGTGACCACAACAAAAACCAGAAAGCTAAGACTTTTCATAACGTTACTTCGTTTGGAATCGATTTAATATGGGCTTAGTTTACCCCACGTTGTCCGAATGGAAAACTCCGGAAGAAGACCGTCTGATAACCCGAAATCACCAGAATTCGAAAAATTCAAGCAGGATGGCCTCGAAAACCCAAGCGTTACTATCCGAACATGGGTTTTCTAAGTTCCCCGCCGGTTCCCATACCACTCGATGTGCATCCGAGGGCAAAAGACAAAACCTCTCTTTTCGCAAAGGGGTTCCAACCAACGACGACGTTTTTCAAGTGCATCCTGGTCCACACCTTGCGGCATCAAGAGGACGCGATCACCAACGGGCTGCCCCAATACGTCAAGATAGTCGAGAATTTCATCGATATCTTCAGGGACGTCCAAAACGAATTTGAGCTGGAAGTCGTAGTCACGAATGAGTTGAGTTACGACCTGCGGTTGGTAACGAGTCGCAACGTGACGCTGTCGCCACTCCCCTGCCCTCGCCAGCGTGGGATCGGAGTTCCCAAACTTGGGGCTAATCGACATTAACTGACAATCAACCTCTTGAAATACCGTGCCGGCAGTTTCAATCGTAATATGAAACCCACATGAACGTATTTTTTTACACAGCCCCGCAAGATCTTTTGCGATCATGGGTTCGCCACCCGTGATAACGACGTGCTTCGCTCCACCGGCTGATTCGTGGATTCGGTGAACGATTTCCTCGATTTGCATGGAATCCCCCTGCGGGCTCCATGAAGCAAAGGGGGTATCGCAAAAACCACATCGCAAATTACAACCCGACGTTCGGACAAAAACGCTCTGCGTTCCCGTCAGTATTCCTTCTCCCTGCCGGGAACAATAAATTTCAGAAATCAGCATAACCCAGTGTTCTACCTACTGTGCTGGCGGTTGTGATTGAGTATCTTGGCGGTATCTTACCGACTCGCTTGCCTGGCCAATTCACGAAGCGATGCGTACTGAAAACAAATCAGTTACATAAACATTTTAACTACCGAAGATTGTACCGATGACAGCTAATTTCCGCGACACACTTGAAACGTTCGAAAATTCATACCCCGATCGTGATTACATGATCGAAATCACCTGCCCAGAGTTTACTTCGGTTTGCCCCAAAACTGGACAGCCCGATTTCGGTTTACTCACATTTGAGTATATTCCAGACGAAGTGTGTGTTGAATTGAAGAGCCTAAAAATGTATCTGCAACAATTCCGAAATGAAGGAATTTTTTATGAAAAGGTAACCAATCGCATCCTCGATGATTTTGTTGCAGTTTCAAAACCAAGACGGGCAATCTTGACTGCCGAATTTACTCCCCGCGGTGGAATCTCATCCGTAATCAAAGTCGAGTACACGCTCGAGCAATCTTAATTCCCCGCAATCGATTAGATTCCATAAGACATCCGTCTTTGTATATCAAGCGTTTGTTTTCACCTGTTTTTGCTCAGCTTAGCGAGGATCAAAATGAGCCAGCCATCAATCTTGCTTTCCGGGTTTGCTGACGAAGCGGCCAATCAAAAAACGCTGGACCAACAATTTTCTGCGTTCGCCGCTTTGGGAATGCGTTATTTTTCAATTCGCTTCGTTGACGCCGGTTCGGGCATTAAAAATGTCATGACGCTGAGTGATGCCGAACTGGAAATCGTAAAAGAAAAAATGGACGAATACGGTTTGCTCGTTTCTTCAATTGGATCACCGATTGGGAAAGTGAAACTCTGTGACGTCGAAGATGGTACGAAAACCCCCTATCGCCCGTTTGCCAGTTACATCAAAGACGAGGTTCCCCGCGCGTGTGAACTTGCCAACTTCTTCAATTGCAAGTTAATTCGAGGATTTTCATTTTACCATCCCAAAGGCTCCAACTTAGAAGACCACGTTAATCAAGCAACCGAACAAGTTGGCCAGATTGCTGAGATCTGTGACCAACATGGACTTACCTACGGTTTAGAGGTCGAGGCAAATCTAGTCGGGCAGAATGCAGAAGTGCTTGCAGCAATGCACCGGGACATTAACCATGAAGCACTCGTATTGATTTTTGATGGCGGAAACTTAGTCACCATGGGCTACTCTTCCCAGGAAGTTTTTGAACAGTACAAGCTCATGAAACCGGGACTCGGTTGGCTACACATCAAAGACTTTTTAAAGCCTACGACGACTAAAGGCGAACACGTCGACGAAGATGCGTTGAAACATTTTGTCCCGGCCGACATTGGTGATTCCGGTCATCGAGAGATCTTTCAAGACCTCGCAACCTTTCTGCCTGAGTTGGAATCGCGGATGTCCGCACGTGGAGTGCCAGGCGTTTTCCTAGACCTCGAACCACACGTAAAAGGGGGTGGGCAATTCGGTGGCTTCAGTGGGCCAGATGGATTTGGGGTCGCATTGCGAGCACTGTGTCGAGTGTGTGATAGCGCCGGGATAAACTACCAGTTGAGAAATTTTGCTGACATTCAAGACAGCCGTGGGTTTTAAAAGAGAAAACTTACTTGCGTTCTGTCTCGACCATGTTCTCTGGGCCGGCTTCTTGCTTCTTTGGAACCGATTCTTTGGACTCGTTCATTGAAACAGTCATCTTTTCAAGTTCCAGCATCTCATTATATCGCATCGTTTCATAGAGTTTGTAGGTCAGAAACCCGGTGATGCTCACGCAGAAAAATCCTGTGATGAAGCCGAGGTTGAGCTGCCCGCCTGAAACAAACAGGAAATAATATACGGCGAGGAAAAAACTAAACACTGCAACCAGAATGCGAATTTTCCCCAATTCTTTTCGGCGACTCTCTTCACTTACCTGAATATTGCGTCGTGTATTCGTGTTAGCGATTTCGCGCATCGCTGACAATTCAATTTTCTGTGCTTTCTTGGCCGGTTTAAACTCTCCCTCAGTAAACAGCGCCTTGCTCTCTTCGGGAACGACTTCTGCCGTAGACTCCACTTCTGCCGGCAACTTCTTGGAATCAGTTGGCCTGAAATCAGAAAACAACTGCTGCCCGGGAACCCGCATCCGGTTAATTAGATCGGCAACATATCCCTGCACATCTACACCTGGCTGCTCAGAATCATCGACCAAACCGGCATCGGCAGCATCGATCGGCGACTGCCCTTCGGCCTCATTCAATACAGACGGAACTTGGTTCGAATTTGAAAACTCAGGGCTTTGCTGCCAATACTCCTCCGACCGGTATTTCTCTAGCAAATCACCAACCACGGCCTGTGTTTCAGATTTACTCACCACTGAATCTCCGGTATCGGAAGCATTCTCAGGAGGAGTTTGCTGCTCTTCCATGGCAAGATCATTTAATAGCTGCTGTGCAAGTGAATTGGAATTATCGAATTCATTCGGGGCGGCAGTGGATTCAACTGCGGACGAGTCAGGACCTTCGACGTCGCTGTGGGTCAATGGGTCGAAGGTTGGTTCTGCCTGCTCGTCCGCAGTTAATAAAATAATTTTTTCGTGATTGTAAGGATCAGTTGTATGCTCGCTGGAGGTTGCTGCCTGATCGCCAGACTCCAAGTCGAGTGAGGAGAAAATTTTCTCTTCATCGAAATCGGTTAAAGGATCGACAGTGGCAGGACCGACAGTGGCAGGATCGACAGTGGTGTGGGTCACCGAATTCGCAATGGAATCTACCAATGGAAGGTGCCCTTCTTTTGCAACAAAGATCAACTCATTTAGATGGTCTGTTAGCAAATTTATCTTTTCATCCAACAGCGCAAACTTCTCAGAATTAGCACTGTTTTGATTCTGGATCTTCGAAACCTGTATTCGTATTTGGTTCAAACAGTGATCTTCAAATGTATCCCCTTCGACCAGCTCTCTTCCAAAGTCGATATCGACGTCAGTCGCGAGGTCATTCGATACTGGACAGTCATCCTGAAGTTTCCCCAACTGAGTTACTTCCATGGCAATCGCGTTCGCAAAATCAATTCGATCGCCTGCTTTCAGCCAGTGCACCGAGTCCACTTCTCCATTGAAGGCAACTTGTGAATCGAAAGCACGAACCGCTGCACCGTGCGGACCGCGGAAGATTGCGCACTGAGGAACGCTTCTCAAACCTGGCCCCGTTGAGATTAAACACTTAGGCGTTGTCACCGTGACCAATTCTCCATCACGTTCGCCTCCTGCAAGACGAAGCACAAGATCGCTTGGCGAGTGTTGTGTTGGGTTGGGTATTGAATTGACCATAGGTCGTCTTTGCAAAGGTTTAAATGGACTTGAACGGGGCAGCCGCTACGCGTGGTTCAGTTTTAAAATTATTTTCGGTACAAACATGTAGCTTTCGGTCAGCAAAGGGTCAAACAAGCCTCGCCCAAATCAAACAAAAAAATCTTGTCCGAATGACCAACACGAACAACCTTCCCAATCCGAACCGCGGCACTCGCCGGTCTCCTCGCAACTCCCCCTCTATTCACGAAAAGCTCAGCGCTTTCACAAGGGCAACACTCAACAGGAAATGGCTTTCCTGCCTGGCCCCTGACGACCAAGTGTCGCAAAGATTCAACGGTCTCCCTGCAACAGTTATTCGGGAAAAACCGTAGGGAAGCCTCGCTCATGTTGCACTTTTGCATCATCGAAAATGCAATAATCTGCTGATTTTCGAATGTGGTCACAAAACGCGTCCTATAGTTCGTTGCACCTCAGCAACATGTGGGTTTCGGAAAAGCAAAGCCGAGCCACAACCGCTCAGAAAAAACCTATTACTTGGATCCCTCAATGACACGCAAATCCACACTCGAAGCCATGCGGCAAGTTCTTATCAAGCGTCGTGACGCCATCGTTCAGGCAATGTCTGGAGACGATAGTCTGCTGAAAAATTTCAGCCAGAGTTCAGGTGGAGACGTTGTTGATTTCGCGAGCGACAGTGCGCTGGGAGAATTAAGTTCTCAGCTTGCCGAGGTAGAAAATCGGGAATTGCAACACCTTGAAGTTGCGTTGAAAAAAATGAAATCCGGGACTTTTGGAAAATGCGACGCATGCCAATCCAACATTCCCCTGACACGTCTTCAGGCTCTCCCGTACGCGGCCTATTGCATCACTTGCAAGCGTGCTGCAGAGAAAGCTGGTGTCAAACCAGGAGTTGAAGTCGATTGGTCGGTCATTCTCAACCAAGACATTTCGAGCGATTCAGTGGACTTCAACTTTTCGTAACCGCTACAGCTGGACAAAAATACGGCATTCCCAAAGCCAAACCTGAAATTCAATACTAAATTCCTCAAGAATTCGATACGCTCGGTTCGCTCACCTCGCCAAACTGGTTAATCATGAAACATACATTTCACGACAATTATCTACCTGACTTGGCTCTCAGTGGGCGTTTTCATTTCAGAACAGCTTTGGCTTTCTTGCTGTTCGCCGCACTTAATCTGGCAACAAGCCACGGCGTTCAAGGGCAGATCGCATCCACCGCGTCGACGACGGCTCGGGTCACCAGCAAACCTGTTACCGCAAATCCACGAGATCTTATGTATCAAGATCTTGCTGACAGTGCACTGGGTTTAACCAAACAAAACGATCTACTCAAAAAACTCGTCAAAACAGTGGGGCCTAGCGTTGCCCACATCGAAGCCAAGAAGAGGCAAAAGTCAACCGTCACTAACGGTAGTTCAGCCAACGCCCGACGCCCCGTCGTTGTCGAAGAAGCCGGTTCTGGGATCGTCATCGAACGCAACGGCAATTACTACGTGATCACAAACTATCATGTTATTGAAAGTGCTGGGATCAGCGATATTCGAATTGAAGTCAACGGTAGAATTTATTCACCCAGTCGACTTGTCCACGACCGTCAAACCGACATCTCTGTCATGGCGTTAAGTAGTAACGACTTAATTCCGTGCCGCATTGGCAAGAGCAAGACTGTTGAAATTGGTGATTTTGTTGTCGCGATCGGCAGCCCCTTTGGCTTAAGTCACTCGGTCAGCTACGGAATCATCAGCGCCCTCAATCGGCACGATCTCGACCTCGGGCCGCAAGGCGTGAACTATCAAGACTTCATGCAAACCGATGCTGCGATCAACCCGGGTAACAGCGGAGGTCCGCTGATTAACCTTCGAGGCGAAATCATCGGAATCAACACTGCGATTGCGAGCAATAGCGGCGGCAATGACGGCATCGGATTTTCTATTCCCATGGACATGGTGATGCGAATCGTGACCGATCTCATTGAGCTGGGCAAAGTTCAACGTGGATTCCTCGGTGTCTCACTGGACTCCAATTATACCTATGAAAAAGCTACCAGCATGGGCCTTAATGTTGCCTACGGTGCGATGGTCACCCGAGTTACAGCTCGCTCGCCCGCTGCCGATGCCGACTTGAGAGTTGGTGATGTCATCCTTGAGTTCAATGGCAAGAAAGTCAAAAATGACTCACTTCTCGTCACCAATGTTAGCCTGATGCCGATCAATTCCATCGTCCCAATCAAGATATTTCGACGTGGAGAAATCAGCTTGATCGATATTAACATCAACAACCGGGAAGCGTTTTCTTTCAACCAATAAAAAGCCCACGCCGAGCGAAAGACAGCGATTAGCTCGGTCTGATTAGCTCGTCTGATTACCTGCGACGGCAAGCTGATCCAGAATAAACTGTCGTGCTCGCTCTGACGGCAGACTATCTGCGACGGTCAAAGCAGACCGCCACTCCGGCTGGTTTCTATCATCGATCACCAACATGCCACGCGTTAATTCGCCCTCGGTTTCGACATCACATGCCAGTGGCCGGTAATTAAATAACTCCGGCTCCAGTAAGGCCAATGCGCCGACAGCATCATTGAGTGTAATTGCTTCTTCCCCAAGTTGCTGACGATGCGATCGAAATGTGTAGGGCAGAATTTGCCGTAAAAAATAGCCAACCCGCGACGTCGAAGCTGGCAACTCTTCCATGCAGCTATAACCAAATTGAACTTCCCGGGTAACGTCGAGCGGAATAAGCGTCTTGGTTGAACGAGATTTAATTACTTCACGCGTGCTTGAAGGATCGAAGTAAAAATTGAATTCAGCACAAGGCGTAATGTTTCCACGCCCCGTCAAGCTACCTCCGGTCATGATGATCTGATCGATCAAAGGCAGTAAAGTTGGATCCCGGCGAATAGCTCTGGCCAAATTAGTAATCGGGCCTAGGCATAAAATGGTCACCTCTTCAGGGTTCGCACGTATCAACTCAGCCATTAACTTATCTGCCGCAACCGCACGCTGGCGATGAGATGATTCGAAACCAGCGTTACCCAATCCGTCATCACCATATAAAAATCGTGTGTCTACCGGTGGGGCATCCTCTGTGCTACGCGCCATTCCGAGGCGAGGATATCGCGCCGGATCCAATTCCGTTACGATGGCCTGCAAATTACTATTGGCCTGCTCTGCACTCACGCATCCCTCAGTCGCGGTCACGGCGAGCACGTCCAAACGAGAATCGAATAACGTCATACACAGCGCTACTGCGTCGTCTATTCCCATATCGCAGTCAATGATGACTTTTCGAGGCATCCGTCCCCCTGAATCGGCAAGATTTGCCTGAGTGGTGAAGATTTTTCATTTACTCTTGGGATTCTAGATGGACGGGGCACAGCAAACAAGGGAAAAATGCAATCTGCGTCCGCCTTCACCGCTAACGTCTGCTAAACTTCAATAGTTCAGGCCTTTGTCTCACCGCGCCCCCTTTAGCTGAAGCTTCCGCTCAAGCTTCCGCCTAACCTACCGCCCAATCGTTCAAACAAGGAAATCCAAGTGATCATAGAGTCGACCCAAATCGTGAAAAGTGGCCAGTCTCTTAATCGTGAACAGATGACTGAAGTCGTTGATACAATCATGAAAGGCGACTGCTCGGACGAACAAATCGAAGGACTCCTGGTCGCCCTTCACGAAAAGGGAGAAACGGTAGAAGAGCTTGCCGGTGCAGCAAGCGCTCTGAGAATGCACATGAAACCGATTGAAACTCGACGGGAAAATGTTGTTGACACTTGTGGTACCGGCGGCGGGAAATCCGGGACATTCAACATCAGCACAGCCGCCGCAATCGTCGCCGCCGCGGCGGGTGGTTCCGTTGCCAAACACGGGAATCGCAAATCCACCAGCAAGACCGGTTCCGCTGACGTCCTGACAGAACTCGGGGTCAACATTCAATGCTCTAACAACACGGTCAAAAAGTGCCTCGACCAACTTGGTCTATGCTTTTGCTTTGCCCCCCTGTTTCATCCGTCCGTAAAACACGTGATGAATGTTCGAAAAAAACTTTCCCATCCTACTATTTTCAACCTCATCGGCCCCCTCTGTAACCCGGCCAATGCTCCCTTTCAGGTCCTCGGCGCCGGTCGCGGCGAAACACGCCAACTTTTAGCCGAAGCCCTCGCCATGCTTGGGACCCAACGCTCCATTGTCGTTCATTCGCGAGATGGATTGGGAGAAATTTCCGTCTCTGATGTCACGGATGTCTCTGAAGTCCAAGGGAAGTACATCACCGAGGGGACACTGGCACCCAAAGATTTTGGGATCACCCCGGGTAATCAAACACTTCTTTCAGCCAGCGATCCCGCAGAAAGTGCCGATAAAATCCAACGTGTCTTAGCCGGGCACAGTGGCCCAACCCGCGACATTGTCATCGCGAATGCTTCTGCTGCCCTCTGGGTCTCAGGACTGTGCGATGGACTCGAATCGGGGGCGGAACGAGCCGGTCGGGCAATCGATAACGGCCAAGCGACCGAAATGCTCAAAGAACTCAAGGAATTGACCAATAAAGACTAGGGCTATTTTCCCGAACTTACCAAAAATAGGCGAGTTAGACCTATCGAGGGGCCGATTGGATTGGTAACCTTGTAGCTCGTTTAATTTATGTAATTGAGGTGAAAATCATGGCAAAGCCAAGTCACAAAGTAAAAAAAGCTAACCACGGCAAACGTCCTGCAAACAACCGCGGACGCAAGGCAAAGAACAAAAAGATCAAAACTCCATAGATCTAGCCTTATTCCCGCACGCTTGCGTGGAGGGAAATCTGGAATCATTGAAAACGGCATTGCTGCCGTTTTTTTTGTAGCTATTGGTAAACGATTCAATCGTTGCCAATCAGTAATCTACCGATTTTAGATCAATGTTGCATTCCGCGATCCCTGTCAAATCGCACACTTTCACCGCCTTCACCCGCTATCAACATCATGGGCCGACGCACATTACCCAAACTCGACCCGTCCGTTGACTTCAGTCGACACATCACTGAAGTGGACGATCTCGAAACTCCATTCTGCCCGCAAAGTCTATTTGCTGAGACTTCGGATTTGGAAATCGAAGTTGGCAGCGGGAAGGGATTATTCGTGCTCAATGAATCTGAACGAGTTCCGAATCGCAATTACCTCGGGAACGAAATAGCCAAGAAGTATTGCCGCTTCGCCGCCTATCGACTGGCTCAAAAAGGACGAACTAACGCACACATGCTCCGCGGTGACGGCATGAAACTCTTCCGGGAATTGTTGCCGAGTGAGTGCGCCGTTGCCGTTCACGTCTATTTCCCTGACCCCTGGTGGAAAGAGCGACATCGCCGACGCCGAGTGATGCAAGAGGGTTTTATTGGCGACCTACAACGTGTACTCGTTCCTGGCGGCGTCTTTCACTTCTGGACCGATGTCGAAGAATATTTTGAAGAGACAATCGGACTCATGAAAGAACATTCCGATCTCTCCGACCCGATTGATGTTCAGGAAACAGCAGCCGAACACGACATGGACTACCGGACGCACTTTGAACGACGCATGCGGAAATACGACCACGATGTGTTTCGAGCTCAGTTCCACAAATCATAACGCCGTGCAGACTATTTAAGACAGTCCCATATCAACGGCACGATCACCCGATTCGCTAATCATCGAGGGGTCAGTTTCGTTGCGGTAGGAGTCGTGATCCAACTGATACAGTTTCTGCCCGACGGGCGTTGGATAATCACAATTGATGCAAGCTTGACAAAGACCGTCACTGGGAATGCCAATCGCTCGCGCGACCGACTCGATCGGAAGGTATCTGAGTGAGTCACATTCTAAGGAAGCTGCCATCTCATCCTGTATCGCATCAGTCAGCAATTCACCGGGCGGATAAAATTTCGGTGCAAACAATTGCTTAATCGTCGACATGTCGATTCCGTAGTAACACGGCGCTACAATCGGCGGACAGGCAACGCGGACATGAATTTCCCGAGCACCGCCCTCCTCACGAATACGCCTTAGCAAGGCCTTCATGGTTGTCGAACGAACAATGGAATCCTCAACTAAAATCACCCGTTTTCCCTCCAAAACTTCACGGAGGGGGGTATATTTGATTTTCGCCCGCTGAGCACGTGTTTTCTGCGACGACTCAATAAAGGTTCGTCCACTGTAACGATTGCGAATCAAGCCTTCACGAGAGGGAACCTGAAGGTGGAACGCCATCGAGTCCGCCGCCGCCTTACTCGTATCCGGTACTGGCACAACAATTGTGTCCTCATCAATCTCGATTAAACCACACGCTCGCTCTTGAGCCGCCAGTTCTTTTCCCAGCTCCGTACGTGTCGTATAAACGCCTCGGTCATCGAGGGTACTCGCCACATTAGCAAAATAAATCCACTCGAAAAAGCAATGAGCGCGACCGGGGTTGTCCGCAAACTGCTCAATCGAAATCTCGCCTTCGACGATCGTAATTGCGTGTCCCGGCTTAAGCGATTTAATCTCACTTCTTTTAAAGCCCAGGTTTAGCAAAGCGACGCTCTCGCTGGCCGCAGCAAACATCGCTCCCTGGATGGCATAGCACATCGGCTTGATACCAAGGGGATCACGGGCGATCAGCATCTCGCCTTTCGCATTCAGCATGGCGAGCGAATAGGCTCCGTCAAGCCGTTTAGAAACGTTACGAATCATCTCGACCAAACAATCAGACTCCTGAGCTTCCAGCTGACGGCTTATCTCATGCATCAAAACTTCGGTGTCTGTTTGCCGAACTAAATGATTATCGGAGTCGCTAAGTATATCGGCCGCGAGTTCGGGGTAATTTGACAGCTGGCCATTAAAAGCGAACGTGAACCACTTGCGCATATTGAAATGGTGAATCTCAAATGGCTGTGCGTAGCTTCGATCGTCTTTTCCACAGGTAGCATAGCGGACGTGCCCAATTGCCGCCGGCCCCGCGTACTTCTCCATTAAGCTCGTCGCTTTAGCAGCATGAGAAAGCCGAAAGACCTCCTGCACGCTCCCCAGTTCACGATAGGTATCGATCAGTTGGCCGTTTTTAGGATTGGAATGGAACCGCGACATACCAGCCGAAAGCTGCCCTCTGTTTTGCATATCGAGCAACATTCTGGGAATGAGCGAGGATGCCTGATCTGCGCCGCCCGGGCAAAGATCACTAACTGGTTGGTTGGGGAGGTGGTAAATTGCGGCAACGCCGCACTCGTGATGGAGTTCGCTCATCGAGGTTTCCAAGTGCCAGAATCGAGATTAGCACGAAATTCTAGTGACGCATAATCAATCTCACAACCGCCGATTTGCAATCTAAGTCTTACTGGCTCTGACACATTTCTAAATTGACGCTAGAATAAGGCCGATTGCTGATTTAATACATCATTTTTTAATTACCGGAGGATCTTATGCCCGCTTTCGACACTTGGATTGCGAACCGCACGCACGGGTTTGATTCCAGCGGAATCCGGCGCATGTTCGATCTGGCCGCCAAACTCAAGGATCCAATCAACCTTTCGATTGGCCAACCCGATTTTGACGTCCCTCCGGCAGTAAAATCCGAACTGGTTCGCGCGGTGGAACAGGGGAAAAACGGCTACGCCGCAACACAGGGAATGCCCGTTTTAAGAGAAAAACTCCAAGCTGAAGTCGATTCCCAATTCGGTCACGATGATCGAGAACTCTTCGTTTGTTCGGGAACCAGTGGTGGACTATTCCTAGCCGTATTGGCAACCATCAACCCGGGTGACGAAGTCATTTATTTTGATCCGTTCTTTGTGATGTACCCAGCCATGATCGAAATGGCTGGGGGCAAGAGTGTCAAAATCAGCACCTACCCTGATTTCAGAATTGACATCGAGAAAGTCAAAGCGGCGATCACGCCAAAAACCAAGATGATTATTTTAAACAGCCCTTCTAATCCAACGGGAATCTGCCCCACAGCGGAAGAAATAAAAGCCGTGGCTGAACTCGCTCACGAACGCGGCATCTGCCTAGTATCGGATGAGATCTATAGCAAATTCACCTACGACGAACCGCACATTTCTGCAGCAACCTACAACCCCGATACGATCGTCATCGATGGATTTTCCAAAACCTATGCGATGACGGGGTGGAGGGTTGGCTACGTCCATGGTCCTACGCAGCTCATGCAAACGATGCTGAAGATCCAGCAGTACACTTTCGTTTGCGCACCACAACCCGCTCAGTGGGCCGGAGCAGCCGCAATGGACGTCGATATGTCGCCCTATGTCGCTTCCTACAAAGCCAAGCGTGACCGCATGCTCGAAGGGCTCAAGGACGACTACGAGATCGCCAAACCCGGAGGAGCGTTCTATCTATTCCCCAAATTACCTTGGGGAAATGGACAGACCTTCATCGAAGAAGCGATCGCCAACAACATGATGGTGATTCCAGGCAATATCTTCAGCGATGAAGATACGCACTTTCGAATTTCTTATGCCGTCGACGATGCTGTTATCGAACGAGGTATCGAGACGCTTTGCAAAATCGCGAGGAACCCACCGCAGTGATATAGGCGGGCAAGACAGCGTTTCGCAACTACCGCAATTCGGCGGTCGGTTTAGAATCCGTAGGCTGGCTGAACAGGCCCTCGCCCGGGCTGTTTGCTCGAAAATGGAGATCCTTGCGCAATCACAGACTCAGACTTTGGCTGCTCAAAACCGGGAGGACGCCCACCGAGAATAGGCGGGGCTAAATCATCGCTCGGGAACGGATCGTGCTGGATCGCATTAGAACGCTGTTGGCCAATCGTGCCTTGTGGCCCCCAGTTCGGCTGAACTCGACACCCTGTGGAAATGAGAATTAGCAGCCCGAGAATTCCAAAAATCCTTGGCGAAACACAACGCATATTTGTCAATCGACCTGCCATGGGAACCGCCATAAAATCACTGAACTCTAATTCTGAGTAATTCTGAGATCATTCAGCGAGAACTTTAGAGTCAGCACGAGAATTCAGCAATAGCTTCCTTTTGATAGCACCCCCCTGCCCTACTATCGACAGCTCGGTATCGATATTTCCAACAGCTCGACGCCGCTGGCACCAGGCCGAACCGTTGTCGCACCGAGACAAGCCGGCAATAATGCCGTGTCAGCGAGCACGAGCGGCTCTGCACAGGGATCTCCGCTTAACTCAAGACTTCCGCCGGTTACCGCAAGAATTCGACAGCGCCCGTCTCCACCCACCGTCATGGGTTCTTTGATAAACGCTCGATTCATTTCAAACTTCTCACAGGCCACCAGTCGTTCCCAGGGAGTCCCCACGATTGAGACAGGTACCTGGGGAACAACGGAGCCACGTGCAAAATTAGTAGCCTCGATAGAGCTTTCTATGTGCAATGGCCGGGGCTGACCATCAACGCCGACTCGTCCCCAATCATAAACACGAAAGGTCGTGTTACTTGCCTGCTGAATTTCTGCGATCAACAACCCGGCACCAATGGCATGAATCGTCCCCGCAGGAATGAACACGCAATCCCCTTTCGAGGGAGTGATGTGGTGCAACGTCGATTCAACGTTCCCACTTTCAATCGCCATTCTGAATTCATGTTCCGAAACGCCCGTTTTCAAGCCCGCAAAGATCTTAGCTCCAGGCTCAGCATGCATTACATACCAAGCCTCAGTTTTCCCTAAATCGGGCGGAACGAGTGACGCACCCATTGGGTCATCCGGATGCACCTGTACCGAAAGGTTTCGGTTGGCGTCGAGAAACTTCAACAGCAACGGAAATCGAGCTCGCAACGAATCGGGAATCTCATCAGCGGTTATGCTGGTGAACAGCTCGGGCCCCAAAATTTCATTGCCAAACTTCGCAATCAATCGACTTAGCGTCCAACCGGAGAATTCGCCCTCGCGAACGATGCTCTGCGCATCACCATGATCGACCACTTCCCAACTCTCTGCTGCCGCCGATTCACCTATTGCTTTGTTAAAAACCTCACCCAAACGGTGCCCGCCCCATAGATAGCGTTGAAAAATTGGTTCAAAGCGAAGCGGATACAATGTTCAAATCCTCGTCTATCGGTGAGCAAAAAGGGCATCACTGGAACGCCCCCAACATTGAGTTACTACTACTCAAATTACGGCTGTTGGCGTCAAGCCAAACCTGCATGACCCATACGAATCACGTGACCGTACGTGCTATACGCCTCCACCCCTGAGCGAGTGTCAAACAGAGGGCAAGCAACATTGTTGACGATGCCTGTCCATGTTAACATCGGAATACCGTGGATGGGGAATTTGAATTCAGGAAAATACCCATTTCACCTGTGTCTTTATGAATTTCCAATTTTCAGTGCACTTCGACTCCGGGCCCTTCGAATATGAATTTTCGCAAATCTAACGAAGATTTATTTGAGTCGAGTCGCATGTCCTTTGGCGATCATCTCGAGGAACTCCGCAGTGTCCTTGTCCGGGCTCTGATTGGCGTTGCCATTGCCGGCGTTTTCGGGTTTTATTTTGCCGACCAAGTGGTCGAAATTTTGAAAAAACCGCTCGTTGAGGCGATCCTCAAATTCGATCTCGAAGACGCCTCCGATGAACTGGTTGAGCGTTATGGGTTTGTGCCACCTGAGTACCTCCCATGGATGCAACAGGATCAGAGAATCCCTAAGCAAGTTCAAATTAGCCCGGCTGAACTCGCTCTCGCACTAAAAACTGTCATTCCAGACTTTGCGGAAAAGGTCAATCTAGAACCGTTTGGTTTCCGAGCGAGTCACTTCGACTCTGATCAACTCGTGAACCTATGCAAACAACTCACCGAGCCCACGGATGAAAGCTCACCGACGGCAAAGAAGATTGAAGCGATTAACGCATCCCTCACAGCAGCGGATCGTGAAACGCTTGCCAACATCGCCTCGCAAACATCGACTAGCCCCGCAGACCTAAATCAAGTGGTTGCAGTTTTTAATCACTTGGTCAAAGCAGAGACAATCCACCAATCAGCCGCTTTTGATGACCTGCTCGAACTGGATGAATCAAAAGGACTCTGGGCGATGCTTGAACCGCCCGAATCAAAACCGCTCGCCAGCGTCCGAAAGCAATTAAAAGAAGAAAACGATCCAGTTCTAACTCAACGCCTGAATCGAGCGCTGATCACTTATGTTTTCAGCGAGCAAATGCCCCCATTCAAAGCGGACTTGGTTCCAATTGAAATCTGGGAAAACGGAGAATTTGAGCCGCTCGCACTCGGGGTCGCTGAACCCTTTACTGTTTGGTTGAAAGCAGGTCTGTTTACGTCGCTGATTTTATCAGGGCCGTGGATCTTCTTTCAAATATGGTCCTTTGTCGCCTCTGGACTTTATCCCCACGAACAAAAATATATCCATGTTTTCCTACCCATCAGTATTTTACTGTTTGTTACAGGCGTTCTCCTGGCATTCTATTTTGTCTTTCAACCAGTGTTAGGTTTCCTGTTTTCATTCAATCGATCAATGGGGATCGCACCGGAAATGCGGATCAACGATTGGCTTAGTTTCGTTATGTTTCTTCCCCTCGGATTCGGATTGGCATTCCAACTCCCTTTGGTGATGTTGTTTATGAACCGAATCGGACTCTTCACGGTAGAAAACTACCTGAGTAAATGGCGCGTAGCAGTTCTTGTGATTTTCGTTTTGGCAATGTTCCTGACGCCTGCCGACCCGATTAGCATGCTGTTACTAGCAGTTCCGCTGACATTCCTCTACTTCATGGGAGTTGCGATGTGCAAGTGGATGCCCCACAACGAGAATCCATTCGGTGACGAGACCACCGCTGGAGTTTAATATCCCGCCCCAGGGCTGCCGCCTTGGGTCTCCTGGCATTCTTCACGCTTTGCTCTACCACTTAAAATGTCATATCGGGCCGAGTTTTTCTGCATTCGCCGTCACCTTGGCTTAACCATTCGATTACAATGCGAACTTGATCGTGACCTTACTAGTTACCGAGAAATGCAAAATGAGTATGAACCGCTTTCGCCTCAATCGTTCCAGCAAACTGATGTTACTCAGCGCAGCGGTGGCATACCTGCCGCTCCTCAACTTCATTGCCCCGTGTAGCGGACAAGTGAAAAACTCCGCCGAAAACCAAGCGATCAAGCAAGTCGAAGACAGCGGAGGCCGGGTATTAAAAATATCGGCTGCCGACGATTCACGCGAAGTCAGTTTCTACCTGTCAAGCCAGCCGATTGGCGACCCTCAACTAGCCGGTCTCAATTCGATCTCAAACATTATCTGGCTTAATTTAGCCGGCACTGACATTACCGATGCCAGCCTCAAACAAATCGCCAGCCTACCTCTTCTTAAGAAGCTGCATTTGGAACGGACCAAAATCGGTGACGAGGGCCTCAAGCACCTGAAAGGAGCCCCGCAGCTGACCTACCTCAACCTTTACGGAACGCAAGTCACCGACGCGGGTTTAGAGCACATTAAGTCACTACCAAAATTAGAGAAACTCTATGTTTGGAAGTCAAAAGTCACCGAAGCGGGAATCGCAAAACTTCAAAAAACCAAACCAGAGCTCATGATCGTAGGCGAGTTAAAACTCAAACCGATCGTGGCCAAGCCTGCGGAAAAATCTGAGGCCAAGAAACCCGACGCTAAGAAACCTGCTGACAAAAAACCTGCTGACAAAAAACCTAAGGCGAAGAAACCCGACGCTAAGAAACCCGCTGACAAGAAACCTAAGGCGAAGAAACTTGCGGAGAAGAACGGAAAATAATAGCCTGACAAATTTCCTCGATAAAGACGACAACCGGCCGGTGCCATCTTAATCGCTTGTCTTCAAGCCCATCCTGAGACTAAGCGGTTTGCCCTTGAAGTGCAGCCAGTCAAAAAAAAACAGCCGCAGATTCAATCTGGCGGCTGTTTCTATTTTCAAATTCGTCGAACTGGTTTAGCGATCAGAATCGCGTGAAGACTTCGACGGCAGCGGAATGTTTCCGCTTTGAATGATCGTTGTCTTGGGCTTCGCCCGAACGCCCATTCGGTTTAACAATTTCGGCAAGTCGATTGGCTCTACCGTGTTTTTCTTTGCTTCTGCTTCCAGGGTTCTCATCGCCGCGACGATGGCCGACGAGTTCCGCATTAGCCCTTCACCCGCATCTTCGGCGAGTGTCGGCGGTTTTCCAATCACGATGTAACGCACGCTGGCGTCGATTTTTCCAGTGATCGTACCCTCTGAATCGTGCGTCGCAACGACTTCACCACCGTTCCGCTCGATCATTTTGATCAACTTGTCACGATCATCGTAGATGTCGCCGTCGAGGTTAAAGGCACCGGCAACAGCAAATTTCACCTTATTACCCGGATCCCAAGTCGCGGTCAGAACGTGATCGCCAGAGAGAATTGGGTTGGTAGGATCTTCCTCAGTGATTCGTGCTTCAGCTCGGTAGGGGTAAATTCGCGTGACTTCGATTTTCGCTTTGTGTTTCCCTTTATCGAAGTTAATCACATCCTGATCGTAAATCGAGAATGTTTCGTTTTGCGGCAATCCGTCTTCGCTACCAATATTGATAAAGACCGACTGAAGCCGTGATGCCACTTTAACAATTTGTCCGTCCGGTCGGTCGAAAACCTCTCGCTCGTAACCGTTGATCTTGATCTTCATCTTTTCATTTTCGCTAGTTACACCAGCGAGTTCATTTTGGATCGAGCTGATTTCGGAATCTTTTTTAGCCCGATAATCTTTGTAATCATTGTTTACGTTTTCGCTCTCTTTGATCGCTTCGGCAAGCTCACCCTTAAGTTGTGTCTCTTTTTCAAGCGAACGCTTCTTTTCGTCCTTCAACTGAGTATTTAAGTCATCCATCGTCTTTCGAGTCAGAGCAAGCAGATCCTGGGCTTGTTTGACTTTCTGTGCGGCTTCCTTTTCGTCATTCTTAGAACGCTCAACCGCCGTCTTGTTATCTTTATTCTTTCGATCCACTAAGGTTGTCAACGTCTGAATTCGTGAACGCCACGTTCGAGTTTCCCCTGCAGCACCGGCAACCGCAGCAGCACCAGACATGTCTTTTTTGTACTCGCCATTGATCTCTTCTACTTTTTGGAGAATGCTGTTGACTGTATCCTTCGCCGTAGCCGAAAGACTCGGCTTCGCACTTGTTTGCTTGATGGTTTGAATTTCAGCGTCAACCTCTGCAACGCTTGGCCCAAAGTCACCAACAAGGGCCTCCAAGACATTTGCCTTGGCACGGTACGACTCAAGAACCGCTTCGCTTGCAGCCAACTTGTCCTGTGCTGTCTTCAGTGATTCCGCCGACTGCCTTCTTCCGGCGTCCGCCAAAAAGGTCGAAAGCCCAAGACAGAGCAATAAAATCACTAAGATTATGACGGCAACCAAGTATCCCTGGTTTTCTCTAGCAGCCATCCTCGTTCTCCTAAGCACCTCGGACGAAAAAATCGCCGGGCAAAATTGTTTTGTAAATGCAGTTTCGACAAATCATTGACAAATTAAACTGCGGCAAGTGAATCAAAACTATTTTCAATGATTCGTAACTGTGGTCTCTCTTCGTCTATCGGTAAATGAAGCCACCAACCCTAGTTAGACTCAAACAAACGCTACAACAGTCACACCCAAAGAAGCTATAACGATTAGCGAAAGTTTGACGAAAAGAGAATCTAGTCTTCCCAAACTACCATCCAATCTTAGATGGGAGCAAAATTAGTGTCAAATTCTAGGCATTTACCGATTAAGAATCGCTAGGACTCCGTCGGTTTATGTGGATGATGTCACTTAATTCGACATTGAAGCGATTGTCAGCAAGCATTCACCTCCACCTCAGTAAGGCGAGGTTTGGGGGGAAAGTTTAATTTTTTTGAAAAAACTCGTCCCTTATCGCTCTCCCGCTAGTTTTCCAACATTCCTCGGGCCACCAAATTATTGAGCCGCCTACCCACATCAACCAAACCATCCAGCACTGCCTCGTCATAGGAACGCCCGTCAGTGGTGTCAATTCCGTGCCCCGGGTCGAGTTCGCGTAGCGGCTCCAGTGCCGGATCTTCGTGGTGAAATAACTCAACGAAGGCCATTTCTAGACACCCCGTTTGGGCACAGGCCGTTAACAGCGCGCCGATCCAGCCGTCGTCGGTTGAGAGGCAACCCCGTGTTGTCTTAGCCGACGCATGAAAAATCCCCAAAGCACCCGCAGCAGCGATCTCGGCAATGAGTGTTTGATTTTCTGGAATCGATAAAACGGAATCACCACAATGAGCCGCGTCCACCATCACTTTGAAAAATGGTTTTCCAATCTCTTCATTCGTCCGCCGTACAAAAGCCCAGATCCGGCCAATGTCCGTGAACGTCTGAAATTCACCGCCTCGCAAAAATTCGATGTGCCATGCGACCACACCACTTCCTTCAACCCCAAACTCTCGCGCCGCTCGAGCATGAACCTTAACATTTTGAGCCACGGCAGCTTCAAATTCATCTCCCACTTTTTCGGTCGCGCCGGCCTGCATCCAAGCTTCAACCGACGTCGAAGAAACATGCGCGATCCCATGCTTTTTGGCAGCGTTTAAACCTCCAACCAACATCGCCACGACGGCATCTTCGTCAGCAGGATTCATCGGGTCGGCACCGCCTACCATCAAAATGAATTGAACTTCGAGGTCTAACGTTCGAAACTCACGAACCATCTCCGCCACGTCTTCCTCATCCAAACCGGGAAAATAAGGAACCTGAACACAGCTGATTTTTACCTTGGAAGCCTCTGTCAACTTTCTCATATCGTCCACAACGATAAGTACGCCTTCCGCGTTTCGCGGGACTTTACCATTTTCGTCGGGTACCAATCCACCCACAAATTTAAGGTGAGTTGGCACAACTCCAAGGCGGACATTTGATTTTAAGGGAATCAGGTTCATCTTAATTACCGTGCGTTTTTTGGAATTAGAATTAGCGATGCAATCCCTGACCTACTGCCAACAACTCTGTTCACAATATGAATGACTGAGGCAAAACTATCACCCGTTTCTGGGGTAAAAGGTCGGGGGAACCACTATTGTTACCCAAATCGCAGACCTTGCCCACCACGTTTTCGCGAGAAGTCTCTTTTGTATCAAAACGTCGAGTTTTGTAAGCACTGAAATTCAACTCGCAGCCCCCACTAGCAGCAAAACATCGAAGGTAAAATTGCGCAACCGAGCTCCGCAGGCACCTAGGGATAACAATTCCCGCGAAGCGTTTAAATTCTTCCGAACAATCCTAGAATCGACGGCCGATAAAAGGTAGCTTGGTAGTGTCTTGAGACGACGGCGCCGGCACTGGCGTTAAACACTGCGGCATGAAAATTGCCGATTCAGTGTATGTGCCACAGAGGACGTGTAGCGGATTGCTAATTTGAACATCATCGACTGTGACTTCGTTTAATCGCGATTCAATCAGGGCGTTGATGGTTTGGCTAATTGGATCGCCCTAAGCGGGCGGCGTTACATCGGCGTCCTCTATCGATAGTCCAAATCGCGAACAAACGTGCTGGTGTCAAGTTTTGATACCAGGCACCGCGGTTAACATTATCGGAGCACCAGCGCGACGTTCTCATTTCCGTATTTTAGAATTCGCAACAAAGTAATTTGGGGAATCACACCATGCTCGTCATCGGATTAGCAGGTGGGATTGCCAGTGGAAAAAGCCTGGTCGCTGATTGTTTTATGCACTTCGGTGCGACACTGATCGATGCAGATCGCATTGGCCATGAGATTTTAAAACTAGCAACGATCAAAAATTCCATTCTATTGGAATTTGGTGATTCCGTTATTGACAAACAAAATGAGATTAATCGAACCCAACTCGCCAAAATAGTGTTTAACCCTGACGATCCGAACGCTTTGAAAACTCTGGAGAAAATAACCCATCCCGTAATCTCTGAGCGTATCCACTCAGCCTTGAAACAACCTCAATCTACCGCCCCGGCAGTTTTGCTTGACGCCCCAGTCATGTTCAAAACGGGATGGGATCAAATGTGTGACAAAGTTGTGTTTGTGGATGCGAACTTAGCAATCCGAAAATCCCGCGCTCAACTTCGCGGTTGGAGTTCAGACGAACTCGCCAAACGCGAGTCTTTCCAAACTCCTGTTGAAGAAAAACGTAACCTTGCCACCAACGTCATCGATAACGGCGGCTCAAAAAATGCGACCTACATTCAAGCCCGCGATTTATGGCGGTCCTGGAACCTACCACTAGCCGAAGAACACCACTCCCCCGACTCTCTTTTTATTAACACACCCTAGGCAACAGCTTCAGAAAACATACTCCTCTCCTCTGTGCTGAAGTCCCGAAAGCAAATCAAAATGGCTGAAACTGGCAAGTCCAATCCGCGCGACCCTCAAGGACGTGGTTCTCGGAGTCGTCCTCACGGTTCGCAATCCAACAAACAATACCCGCTGGATCCGGAAGTCGCGGCTAAACTGAAGGAAATCGAATCTTCCGGAGAGCCGATGTCGATTGCCGAAGCCATCTCGCGCGAGCGAAAACCGGCAACCGAAACTCCTGACGAGTCGGTATTTGAAGGCGAAGTCATCAATGTCACCGACTTGCAGAAAATGTCTGTTGAAGAACTCACAGACCAAGCGCTCACTGAGGGAATCAGCGACGCGAAGGAACTTGGCAAACGCGATTTGATCACCCGAATGCTGAAAGAGCGCGTCAAAGCAAGAGGAATCATGTGTGGCCAAGGGACGCTGCAAATCCTTCCAGATGGCTTTGGGTTTCTACGGAGCCCCGAGTACCACTATCTCAACTGCCCCGATGACATTTATGTTTCTCCGAGCCAAATTAGAAAATTCAATCTCAGAAACGGCTCAGTTGTCAAAGGGCAAATCCGCCCACCCAAAGAAAACGAGCGATACTTTGCTCTCCTGCGAGTCGAATCTGTTAACGGACTCAATCCGGCGGACAGTGCCCGGCGTTCCAACTTTGATGACCTCACTCCGCTCCATCCCGATACGCGGATGGTGATGGAAAACAACCCAAAAGAAATGTCAACTCGTGTTGTCGACATGCTGGCTCCAATTGGTTTTGGGCAACGGGGTCTGATCGTCAGTCCACCGCGTGCAGGAAAGACAATCCTGATGCAGCGCATGGCACAAGCGACCCTCCACAATTACCCAAGTGCCTATGTTATCATGCTGCTGATCGACGAGCGCCCCGAAGAGGTCACTGACATGGAACGGGAAGTTCGGGGAGATCGCTGTGAGGTCATCAGCTCTACCTTCGACGAACCTGCTTCTCGCCATATCCAAGTTACTGAAATGGTATTGGAAAAAGCAAAACGCCTCGTTGAGAGTGGCGTTGATGTCGTTATTTTCCTTGACTCAATCACCCGCCTAGGACGAGCCTGGAACTCTGAGTGCCCACAATCCGGAAAGACGCTTTCCGGCGGACTCGATGCCAATGCGATGCAAAAACCAAAAGCGTTTTTTGGTTCAGCGAGAAAAATT
>Ga0208971_1000583_pt1 | contig 25127 bp, 19 predicted proteins | sample AOAMet1_18_M0_10_2_FD_188229 | JGI IMG/M metagenome (GOLD analysis project Ga0208971, IMG submission 188229) | Ammonia-oxidizing marine microbial communities from Monterey Bay, California, USA - CAN11_18_M0_10 (SPAdes) | ecosystem: Environmental > Aquatic > Marine > Intertidal zone | place... | reverse complement strand
AAATTAAGTCTTAACAAAGATGTTTTCACCAAACAAAAGGCTACCTCAAGGTAGCCTTTTGTTTGGTTTTCAAGGAAATTAAACGAGGCGAGCAGTAGAGTCGTATTGGGGTTGCCAAACGGCACGTCCAATAAAGAACGGTCCCATTTTTTGGATGAACTCTGATGTCTGACGGGTGCGTCGCATGTGCTGGACCAGTGCCGACAATGGAAACAACTGCTTTCCTAACAGGCCGACGATAAAATCATTATCGTCTTTATTAAGTCCGTGGCCTGCCAATCGAATGTCGGTTGCGTAGCCTGCTTTGCCATAAGCGTGTCCAATACCCCCATGTTCGGCGAGCATCTTCCGCTGATCTTCGCGAGACTGGCGTTCAAAATCACCGCTGCGTCGTACAGGATAATAGACAGCCCAGGGAGTTGTGGGGTCACAGACCCGCTGAGCAGGTCGCTTGATCAGAACATCTTCGAGATCCGATTCATATCCAATCGCGTAGGTACGTCCGAGCATGGTGTATTCTTCACGGTACTCCAAATCTTTTTGAGTTCGAAGCAATGGTTGGATTTCATCGACGATGTAACCCGGGTCTTCGCAAAAGGCAAGAACACCAAAACCGGAAGCGTCATGAATATCCTGATAGATGACCGCCTGAGCTGAAGCATTTTCAAACAGTCTAGCCAGTTCTTCGATGTTGCCATTTCGGAATCCCATAAATTGCATGAACAATCGGCGATTCAATGAAACGGGTTTGCCCGCTTCTCCACGTCCCTTTTCGCTGAGGTCAATGCCACCGTCGACTTCGGGAGGAGATGGACGAGAACCGGGGGTTGATTCAGATTCCGTTGCACGTGATTCACTCATACTCTTTGACACTCCCAAAGTCGTTTTAAAAAGTCTGTCTTATTTGAATTTAAAGTTGCCGGAATGGAATCATCTCGGCAATAGTAAATCCGTGATTTACCGCAGTTGAACAACCTATTTCGAGGGAAATTGAGGAGTTAAACCCAGATGTTTTGCTAAAAACGCCCACTGATCAGCATATTCCTCGATGATTTTTGCGGTCGGCTTCCCGGCGCCATGTCCAGCTTTGGTTTCAATTCTGATTAACACAGGGTTTGAACCGGCTTGAGCTGCCTGAAGTCGAGCTGCAAATTTGAAACTATGGCCAGGAACCACTCGGTCATCGGTGTCCGCGGTGGTAACCATTGTCGGTGGATATTCTTCTCCGTCTACCAGGTTGTGATAAGGGGAGTAGGCGAAGAGAGCATTGAATTCTTCAGCACTTGCTTCTGAGCTACCATAGTCATCCACCCAGAATCGGCCAGCGGTGAATTTGTGAAACCGCAGCATATCCATTACGCCAACTGCTGGTAAACAGGCACCATAGAGATCGGGCCGCTGTGCCATGCAGGCACCTACCAGTAAACCCCCGTTGCTTCCCCCTTGAATGCCTAGGTGATCGGCAGAGGTATAGCCTTTGGCAATGAGGTACTCTGCGGCTGCAATAAAGTCATCGAATACATTTTGTTTGTTTGTTTTAGTGCCAGCCTTATGCCAAGCTTTTCCATATTCGCCGCCGCCACGCAGATTCGGCATTGCGAATACTCCCCCCATTTCCATCCATTGCAGGCGGGAAATTGAGAAACTCGGTGTTAGAGAAATATTAAACCCACCATAGGCATACAACAGAGTCGGGTTTTTTCCGGTCAGTTCCAGACCTTTTTTATGAGCGATAAACATAGGCACCTGTGTGCCATCTTTGCTTTTGTAAAAAACCTGCTTCACAACGAAATCATCCGGATTGAAATCTACGTTTGCTTCCCGAATCAGAGTACTAATTCCGGTTTCTAAATCGTAGCGATAAACACTTGGTGGCCGGTTGAAACTGGAAAAACTATAAAAGGTTTCTTTCTGGTCACGACGACCGCCGAATCCACTTGCTGTTCCAATTCCAGGGAGCTTAACCTCGCGAGCGTATTTTCCATCAAGTTTGTATAGCTTGACCAATGATTTTGCGTCCTGAAGATATTGGACAATAAAATTTTTGCCAACGATGCCCGCGGACTCCATCGAATCGTCAGACTCCGGAACGATCACTTTCCAGTGGTCTTGTTCGGGGTGAAGTGTATCAATCGAGAGAATACATTTTTTGGGGGCGTTAAAATCTGACTTAAAATAAAATCTGCTTCCATCATTTCCTAGGAAGCTATATTCATTTTCAAAGTTTTCGATCAACGCCGTTAACTTAGAATTTGGATCGTCGAGATTTTGATACAACACACGATAGCGATCGTCAGTCCCTTGCCAAACAGTGATAACAAGATACTTACCGTCTTCACTCACCTCAGGTAAAAATCCAAATTTTGGATTTTCTGGATTCTCGTGAATGAGTTGATCTTTGTCTTGCGAATCACCAATTCGATGATAGTAAACCTTTTGTCCAAGATTTAACCCTTGAAATTTCTCATCGGATTTAGGCTCGTCATAACAGCTGTAAAAGAAGCCCTTTGAGTCTTTTGTCCAAGAGACACTTCCGAATTTAATCCAATTCAACTCGTCCGAAAGCTGTTCACCGGTTTCGACATCCATGACCTTCCAGGTACGCCAGTCAGAGCCAGCTTTTTGGACTCCATAGGCTAATAGTTTTCCGTCGTCACTAAATTCCAGTCCGCCCAAAGCGTTGGTTCCGTCGGCTGACCATTGATTTGGATCTATTAGGACGATCGGCTCGTCTTCTAACGATTTGAGCTTATAGAGCACACTTTGATTTTGGAGCCCATTGTTCTTGAAGTAGAAATAACGCTCACCGCGCTTAAACGGTGTCCCAAACTTTTCATAATCCCACAACTTAGTCAGACGAGCTTTAATCTCGTTCCGATAAGGCAACTGTTTGATGACGGAAAAAGTGAGTGCATTTTGCGAGTCGACCCACTCACGTACACTCTCAGAATTGCGTACATCATCTTCAAGCCAGCGGTAAGGATCGGCGACCGGCGTACCAAAAAAATTGTCCACCTGGTTTACTTGTTTTGATTCTGGGTATTCCAACTTTTCCTGTCCAAACAGAGCTACTTGGGTAATCAAGAGAGAAGCGACTGCCAATCCAGTAAAATCTGCTAATTTTCTGACTCTCATATTCTTCCTAAATAAGTAACTTTTATTCAAATTTCCCCAAAACAGTGGGGTAAAATAAAATAAACTTTATATGTCAATATTTCGATCTAATTATTAATCAGGTACGTAGGGGAAAGCTTTTTTCAAAAAAGAAAAAAACTTAAACTCATATATACCAATGGTTTACGGTTTTTCGTAGTCGACTGGCTTGTCAAATGTGGAAGACAATTCAGTTATTAATGGTAGGGAAGAACAACTCTACTCAGAATTATTTCCCGGTCACTTAAAGATCCAGTTCCAACAAAATCTTATCTAAAACTAAGGAACACGTTTATGTCGAGCTACACGAATGTCCCGCAATCTTCTCAGAGTAACAGGTTGTCTCAAGAAAATCCTAGCCAATCCTCACATATTACGGTGAACTCGCCCGCAAGTTCTCCTGAAACTCAAACTCCGGCGATTGATCAAGCAAACCGCTATCAAAACCTGCAACCGAGGCAGCCCCGAACAATGCCATGGATTTCACTCAACCGGTCGCAGTTGAATGATGGGACTCCGAGAGTTAATACAACGGCTCCGCAACCCGTATGGGATCGTGCTCGACGTGAACTTCGCTTAGGTAACAAACTGATCAAGCGTTTTAAATGGCCAGCTGAGAACCAGGAGCGTGTCCTCGACGCATTCGAAGATAATGGCTGGCCGACTCACATCAGCGACCCATTGGAAGCGCATGATAGCATTTGCCCAAAGCGCCGTTTGCATGACACCATCAAATGCTTAAACCGTAAACAAATCAACGGACTTATTAAGTTTCGTGGTGATGGGACTGGGTTGGGCGTTCTTCTGCAAATCGTCACAGAAGGTGAATAAGCCGCTTTCAGGCATATTGCTGTTTGCAATTAAGCTATGAGCGGTGAATTCCGCCTAATGGCAACATTTCTCAATTTCTAGTCTTAAAATCCAGCTACTGTTAAGTTGGGCTGTCCAGGGTGGATCTTAGGGCTGAGTGGAAATTAATAGAAGTTCTGATTTTCTGGGTCGATGATCGATAAGGAGTACATTCCTTATTTTCGAACCGTCAAAGAAGTCGGAGCGTTTGTGATGCAGGTGACATCAAAGTTCGTAGTAATGCTGGTTTTTATTATCGGTGTTTCTTCACAGAGTCGTACGGTAGAAGCTCAGCGAGGTAGTTTTCAACCTCGGACTGCTTCGACTTCGCGTGTCATTAAATTGCAAAACGCGCAAGCGAATCAGGGTGATGCTTCTCAGATCGTAGTGAGTCGCCAGGCGTTAGCAAACCCAACACAGATCCAGTTTGATCAAACTGGATCGCCGATCCCGCAACCGCCTCGGGCGACTGGACTTCCGCAGCGAAAGAGCAATCAACTATTGCAACCGATGGCCCCAACGAGGTCGGTTCCCGTTGTAAGATCTAATCCAAAACAGCGTAATTCGGCTCCGGCCAAAATCAAATCGAGCACCGGTGAGACGGTGACAATTCAGAACCAATTGGTTTCGACGGAAATCCGGTCGCCGGAAACCGTCAATGTTAATCAATCTGCAGCGCTTCAAATTAAGCTCAAAAATTTGAGCAGTGAAGTTGTTGAAAATGTAAAGCTCATCGCGGAGATATCTGAGCATGCTAAGTTCCTTTCCGCTAATCCATCGCCATCAAAAGTCGAAGGTCGCACGTACGAATTTATCATTCCGCGAATTGGAAACGAACAATCGCAAGAAGTGATTTTAAATTTGGTGCCAACTAAAAAAGCACCGTTGAAGATAGGTACGCAAGTCGTCCTTGAAAATGTCCAGCAGACCATTGTCGGCGTGAAACAGCCGGAGTTATCGCTGGAGATTGTCGGCCCGGAACAAATTACAGCAGGTAAATCGCAAAAACATCAACTGCAAATTACCAATGTGGGTGATGCTATTGCTACCGGAGTTCAGATCGAAACGAATTACCCGGCGTACCTTCGACCAACTCAGGCGATCAAACCGTCGACGATTTCGTCAATCAGGCCAGGTGGATCCGTCAAGGTAGCCATCGAGTCCCTTGCAATAGCTCCAGGCAAAGGCAAGCTTGAAATCAGTGCAACAGCCAGCAATGCCAAACAACAAAAAACTACATTTGAGATTGGCGTTTACGAACCCGAATTACATCTTTCGGCTGCAGGTCCAAAAATTAACTTTTTGCAACGAGGTGGAATCTACTCAATCGATGTGGAAAACACAGGCGAAGTCGATATTACCAACCTAAGCGTGATGGTCTCCGTACCTAGCGGATTAAAGGTCACCACCATCAGTCGTCCCGCTCAGATCGAAGCTGACCAAAGTGTGCTGACTTGGAATTTTGACAAGCTACCTCCTAATTCGATGGAACAGATTCAGTTAAAGGCAATTGCATCTCAAGAGGGACAGCAAATTTGTAACATCCTCGTTATCAGCGACGATACGGTAAAAAAAGAATTCAGACTTGCTACTCAGGTTATTACACGTGCAGACCTAAACGTAGGGATCAAAAATCAATCGGGTCCAGTCCAAGTCGGATCAAAGGCTGAGTTCCTCGTCGAAATCGAAAACAACGGTAGCAGAGCGGCCAACGACGTCGAAGTGAATGTGGTACTACCAGGTTCCTTGGTCGTGGCGAAAGATACACCGAATTTTAACAAGTCCAACAATTCGATTACCTTTACCGATCCAACCATTGCCCCGGGCCAGAAGAAGGTTTTCCGGTTCAGTGCTGTCGGTGAATCACAGGGCGATCACATTGTTCGTTCAACACTTCAAACCTCAGGATCGGCGAAAAAATTGATCGCAGAGAAGTCAATTTTTGTATACGACAGTGATGAGACACGAGTGAGCGAAGCTCTAAATCCTGTGCTCGTAAGATAATCAGCACTAAGCAAAACGCCAGCCGAAGGTTGAATCTGGCTGGCAATTTGTGTTTAAGGCTAACACGTTTGAATTAAATACCTGCGTCCTGACTCAGGTATTTTTTCAATCGCACATCGCTTGAAAGCTGCTGGTCAATTCATCTGGGCCAATTCATTTTCGTTACCCTTTGCCAGGAGCGTGAAATGCCAAAGATCAGTCCAAGTATTACGGATGCCGAATGGCGGGTAATGCATGAAATCTGGGCGAGCGAACCGGTAACTTCCGGTGAGATTGCCGGCAGGATTCAGGAAAATACGAATTGGACTTCTGGAACGATCAAAACTCTTTTGCATCGACTGGTGCAAAAAAGAGTCCTCGAGTTCCAGCGGAAAGGGAATCGGTACTTGTATCGTTCCCAATACAGTGAGGCAGAGTGTGTTGATCATGCCAGTGGCCAAATGTTACACACGGTATTCAAAGGTCGCCCAGTTCCCATGCTGGAGTATCTTGTTAAATCGGCCAGGCTAAGCGGTGTCGAAGTTGAAAGACTTAAAGATTTACTGGCTAATCTACAAAAAGAATTGCCATTGGCAGATTCTACTCAATCACGAACCTAATTGCTTTTTGCCATTTCACCAAGAATCTTAAACAGTGATTCAATTTGTGGTTGGCTAGAAATTTTTGATCGCTCAATGTAGATGCGGCGAACAAACCGAGGACTCTTGATCGAAATTGTGTAACCAATTTCATTTTCAGTCCCTTCATCAGCTCGTGTCAGCTTGGGCACTGAATCCCAATCCGTGTTTTTGACAAACTGGTTTAACTTTTCGATTTCTTCCGGTCTCGCCGTCCAGTCACGCGATATGTTTCGAGACTTTGACTCATAGTGAATTGCACCGTCAGCAAGAATGGTTTGCTGCTGACCGTCGGAAGTGACAAGAGAAATCTCACTGAAGTTCGTCGCTCTCCGGAGAATTGGAGTCTTCGGTGTTTGTTGCGTTGGTGGATTCAACATCCGGGGATCGACCGATGTTGAATTGTCTGTCGGTGGCTTAGTAGGCGGCTGAACATTTGACGGGGAGGGGACTTCAACGACGGCTAAGTCAGTAGACTTTTGGAGAATTTTTAGACTTTCAACTTTCACAATGTATCTAAGTCTTGCGGTTCGAGCCCCTCGCTGTCGTTCCATGGATAACTCACCAGTAACATTGACTAACGAGTTGTTGAGGTTTTGAGTTTCGCTTGAAAATTTGGGGCTGCTGTCAAAATCGAGTTCCCAAATAATTCCATTTGCCGAGATGACGTTACTTGGGGTTTCTCTGCCAACTGATTTGAACTGAGTTCTAATTCGACCGATCATGTTGACGCGAATCAACTCTTTTGCATTACTTGGCTGCTTCGCTTGATTTTTTCCAGGATTCGATTTTGGTTGGGGATCAGTTGGTTTAACAATCGGCTTGATCGGCGATATCCCAATTGGTTTTCCGTTGATCGATTTGATTCCTGATTTATCAACTACCATGATTAGGTATCCAAACCCGGGACCCGCTTTTTCAGTGGCAGCTAATGCGTATACCAGATTACCTTTTGAATCTCGTTCTAATAGATTAGTCGAAATTCGATTGGGGCCTGGGGTCGTCTCTACCAAGACTAGAATTTTGTCTAGATCAACAGGGTAAGGTTTTTGATTCGGCCGCCACTCTGACCAAAGGGTTTTCCATTGCGCTTGGGTAGTTATAATATTCGAGTTCGGGGCGAGCATTAACAGCTTGAGATTGGCAACATTGCCACTGAATCTCCTGATGACAGGGACCCGCTCATCTGCCTCGACCGGCAAAGCCCAACTAGATAAAACGAACGCGATCAGTAAGACACGCTTTACCAATAACCTCGTAGGTCGATTCGTTTTTCCGTGGTTTGAACAAATGTTGCTCAATGGATTGCCCCTCACCAAATATTTGATTTAAACATCAGACCGACTTTGCCTCGATTGTACGAGACCCGGAGGTCATTACGATACTAAACACTGCAAAAGCAATTTAGTTTCATCCGAATCCTCTTACTTTTTAGATTACCCAACCCGTAATGTCTCTGTCATCTGACACATTGTTTGAAATATTTGGACACCGCGAGTATCGCGGAAGCCAACAAAAAATTATTGAGCGAGTGCTATCGGGTGGTCATAGTCTTATTATCATGCCTACGGGAATGGGAAAGAGTCTCTGTTATCAACTGCCAGCGATTGTACTGGCCAATCGAGCGCGTCTCGAGGGACAACAGATAGAACCTCCCCTGCGGTCGGTCACGGCTCCGTTGACGCTGGTTATTTCTCCTTTGATTGCGTTGATGAAGGATCAGGTAGACGCTCTGCTTGAAAAAGGCGTGGATGCTACGTTTATCAACTCTTCGCTGCAGCGATCGGAGCGTATCTTACGGTACCAACAAATCGCTTTAGGCCATTTCGATTTAGTATATGTGACGCCCGAACGATTCAGAAAGTCAGAGTTCTGGGAGGTAGTCGCCAAGCGAGATCTTGTGCTGCTGGCCGTCGATGAGGCACATTGTATCAGCGAGTGGGGGCACGATTTTCGTCCAGATTACACACGCGTGGGAGAGATTCGGCATCGCCTAGGAAACCCTACAACTATCGCATTGACGGCGACGGCAACTCCCGAGGTTCAAGCGGACATTGTCAAACAGTTAAATTTGGAACCTCCAACGGTGGAGTTGTTTCACGAGGGTATCGACCGACCAAATTTAGAATTAAATGTCGAACAAGTTTGGGATGATGACGCGAAATATGAAACGATTGTCAAAGCACGAACAAATACTGATGGATGTGGAATTGTTTATTTCACATTGATCCGAAAGTTAATGGAATTTAGTGACCGACTGTGGGCCGACAAAATTCCGCATTTAATTTATCACGGAGATTTACCGAGATCGCGGCGAAAGTCACTTCAGGAATCTTTCATGAACGAACCGGGGCATCTCGTATTGGCAACCAATGCGTTCGGAATGGGTGTCGATAAAGAAGATATTAGATATGTCTTACACGCAGATTTACCAGGTTCATTGGAGTCGTATTACCAGGAAATCGGCAGAGCCGGACGAGATGGAAAACCTTCACAGTGCGTACTGTTGTATGACGAACGCGACCTTGCAACTCAGATGGAATTTATGAACTGGAGCAATCCAGATGCAGAGTTTTACCAACGCGTTCACGATTTTTTAAAAAATGAAACTGAAAAAATAAATGCTTTTGGAATTGATTGGCTGAGAGAACGAATTCACTATAAACAAAAACACGATCGTCGTTTGGAAACTGCGTTAGCCATGATGGACCGCTGGGGCGTCATCGAGGGAACACTTCAACCTCTCAAAGTCAAAGTAATTAGTGAACTGCCAGAACACTTAAAAGACAGCGCAGGTCTCGCTGAGAAGTTGAAAAGAGATCAGTCAAAGTTGCTTACGATGTTGCAATACGTTAAACATCAGGGTGATCGAAAACAGTATATCCATGATTATTTTGGGATTAACTGAACATATTATTTCAACTGATTTAATAGCCGTTTGCTACTCGTCAAACGCATCAAGGGAATGAGTTAATGGGATTCGTGGTAACGCCGCAGCAACAACGTGAATTCAGCGAAGACGGTTACTTAATCGTGCCGGGTTTGTTAGATGAGCGTGAAACAAATCTGTTAATGACCGTCGCTAAATCAGATCGAGCGAGTTTGACCGAGGCCTACGCCAAGAAAGATGCTTCCGGTGGCGAAAGCCGCCTGGTTGTTCATAACGAACTTGATCACTCTCCCTACGCGGCGATCGTTCGAAGCCAGCGAATTGTCATGGCAATGCAGTCGTTGTTAGCTGACGAAGTCTATCACTACCACCATAAAATGATGCTGAAAGAACCACTCATTGGTGGAGCGTGGGAATGGCATCAGGATTATGGTTATTGGTACGACAATGGCTGTCTTTACCCTGATATGGCGAGTTGTTTAATCGCAGTCGATCGGGCGACACGGGAAAATGGTTGTTTACAGGTGGTCCGTGGATCTCACAAACTGGGGCGACTTGAGCACGGGAAGACGGGAGGGCAAACAGGCGCTAATCTCGAACGCGTGGCAGCGGTACTCGAACGTTTAGAACTGGTTTATTGTGAATTGTCGCCCGGCGATGCAATTTTCTTTCACGGTAATACGCTCCATCGGTCGGATCAAAACAAAAGCCAACATTCGCGTTGGTCGTTAATTTGTTGTTACAACACAAAACACAATAATCCTTATGTCGAAAGCAAACATCCAAGTTACGAGCCTTTGGAAATTTGGAATGATCAAGATGTCGCCAAGCACCTGGAATCTCACCTCTCTGAGTAGCGGTCTTGGGTATCCAATGTGGTCTCACTCGGTAGCAGTAGTCTGATGAAACTATGTCCATCCAGTCGGTAACCAACCCCTAAGCGGAGAAGAAAATGCGAGTTTGTTTGTTAGGTGCGGGACTTATCGGCATGTTTTATACGATGTCGCTGCATGGAAAACGCGGACGAGATCGTGTATCGGTGGTCTACTCAAGAACTCAAAAGTCGGCCGATCAATTTGCAAAGCAGTGGGAAATACCAGTCGCAACCAACGACATGATGGCGGCAATTGAACGCGATGACATCGACGTCGTGATTGTGGCTCTGCCTAATCACCTTCACAAATCGGCTGTGATGGCCGCCGCTGCTGCCGGCAAACCGGTGCTGTGTACTAAACCACTCGGACGCACGGCAGCCGAGGCGCAGGAGATGATGGAAGCGGTTGAAGCAGCGGGTGTTTTTGCTGGATATCTCGAAGACTTGGTTTATACACCAAAGACTCTCAAGGCGTTAAAGTCCGTTCGTGGGGGAGCGATTGGAGATGTGCTGTGGGTTCGTTCTCGCGAGACGCATCCCGGTCCGCATAGCGATTGGTTTTGGAATCAGGAAATGTCAGGCGGTGGAGCGATAATCGATATGGGTTGTCATTGCATCGAAATCGCCCGTAATTTTATTGGAAAAGACATTCGCCCGGTGGAAGTAGTTTGCTGGGCGGATACACAAGTTCATCCGATCGAAACAGAAGACCATGCGATTGGTATGGTTCGTTATGAAAATGGCGCGATCGGCCAATTTGAAGTCAGCTGGGCATTCCGCGGTGGCATGGACCTCCGCGATGAAGTCGCCGGCACTGAGGGTACGATTTGGTTAAACCACTGGTTGCGAACGGGCATGGAAATGTTTTCCGCCGGAGGGGAGGCGGATTATGTTGCAGAAAAAGCCGAATCTTCTAAAGGGTGGCTGTTTCCGGTTGGGGATGAACCAAGTGCGTTAGGCTACGTCGATATGTTTACCGACGTGCTCGATGCGCTGGAGCAGGGCAGGGAACCATCGGAAACTTTTTACGATGGCTACGTCGTCAATGCGATCATGGACGCCGCCTATCAGTCGGTAAAATCGAAACGATGGGAGTCAATCGAGTTGCCGGTTTGGCGAGGTCAGGAGCAAACGGATCATATTTCAGTAAGTCGGGATTTTGATGATGAACACCACCTGGTAAAACAAGAGCGAATGCCCGATGGTTCCACAAAGGTGATCTTGAAAAACAAAACGACCGGTGAAATTAGCCAGAAAATTATCTAGTGATTATCTAATTTCATCGGTGGTCGTTTAACGCAGCTCCAATAGTTCGCTGACATCGTAACGACTTGCCACGTGTACTGGAAAATCATCTCCTAAAATTTCGCGGTGAATCTCGCGAGCACGAGCCGGCTCGTTATTTTCTTCGGAAAGATGGCAAAGACAGGCCCATTGAAGACGTTCGGTTTTTGTTTGCTTCAATAACATCGCTGAATCTTTGTTGGAGAGATGCCCTCCATCTCCGCTAATTCGTGATTTTAAATGCTCCGGGTAGGGTCCATTTTCAAGCATCTCCGTATCGTAATTACTTTCAATGATGACAGCGTCCAGCGATTTTAAAACATCCCGCAACCCATCAAATGCATGCCCTAAATCAGTCAAAATTCCAACACGATGTTTTTGATCTTCGACAACAAATGCAACGCCGTCGACACTATCGTGCGGTGTCGGAATCGAGTGAACCGTAACAGAGCCAAACGACTGAGAATTTCCGGCAGTAAACAGTCGAATACGATCGAGTTTGCCGATTTTCTGATTGCGTTGAACCGCGTCTAGTGTTCGGCGGGTAATGTAAACTGGCATTCCAAATTTCCGCTGGAAAACGCCAACCGCACGAGTGTGGTCACTATGGTCGTGAGAAATAAACAGTGCATCGACGTCGCGAATGTCTCGATCGTGGTGAGCGAGTCTCATTTCGGCTTGTTTCCCGCTGATGCCAGCGTCAAACAGGAGCTTAATGTCCCCTGATTCGACGTAAAAACAATTTCCGTTACTTCCGGATTGAAGAGATACTACTTTCATAGACGTCAATTTTATGGTGACAATTCAGTTTGACTAGACGACGGCTTTGGAAACTAGTTCTATGTGAAGTAATCGACGAACTGGAATCAAAATCGCATTAGGAACGCCGATGGAATCTTAGGCATGGATCTATTTTTTTAAAAAAGGTGAATAAGCAATGCGAAAAAAGCTAAACTAGCTGAATCAATTCATTTCTTTCGTGAAGTGGGTAGCAAATACACTTCGCCGGCTGAGGGTCAGTTGACCAATCATATCGACAGTTATCGAAATACAGAATTACCGAAACATCAACATGAACCGGTAGATCCCCGACTTGTTGTGTCGATTGTAATCCCGTTCTTCAATGAATCTCAAACCCTAGAGACTTTGGTGAATCGTGTAGTTGACAATCCTTTCTCCAAAGAGATTATCCTCGTGGATGATGGCAGCACAGACGATTCCCTTGCCATAGCGCAGCGGCTTGCCGCTCAACACTCAACTAGCACGGATGGTTTTGCTAATCGGTTAACTGTAAAAGTACATGAAAAAAACATTGGAAAGGGTGCCGCGCTGAAGACAGGCCTGTTGAGTGTTAGTGGTGAGGTGGTTGTTTTACAGGATGCGGATTTGGAATATCATCCCGAAGAGATTTTGCAACTAATTCAACCGATTATTGATGGTCAAGCGGATGTGGTGTATGGGAGTCGGTTTATTAACAGGGTCTCGGATCGATCTCGCAAGCAGCCCTCTGGCTATCGCTCTAATTACATTGCTAATCAAGTCATCACTCGTTTCTCAAATTTGTTAACCGGCCTGAACCTGACCGACATCGAAACTGGTTACAAAGTCTTCACTCGGGAAGTGGCCCAGAAACTCGCTCCGGCCCTAGTGAGCCGAAGTTTTGCGATCGAGCCGGAAATTACGGCGAGGATCGCCAAACAAAAAGTTCGGGTAGTTGAAGTACCGATCAGCTATTCCAGTCGAACTTATCAAGAGGGAAAGAAGATCGGCTGGTGGGATGGGATCAAGGCGTTACTGACGATTCTTCGATTTGCAGTTTGAGTTTAGAGAACTCTCTGGCTTGCCGGAAAACTGCCTAAGACGGTTAGATTTTTGCAGTGGGCACGAGCCTCACCGATGATTTGAGCAATCGCTGAATTAGTGCGGTGCCCCTCAATGTCAATAAAAAATGTGTAATCCCAGTTTTCTTCTCGACTGGGCCGTTTTTCCAGATGGGTGAGATTGATTGAGTTTCGTTTGAAAACTTCCAGCACATCCATCAAAGCTCCCGATCGATCAGTGGTAGTAAACATGATGGAAGTTTTATCGTTACCGGAGATTAGGGTTTTGCTCTTCGATAAAATCAAAAATCGAGTCATGTTACTTTGCCGATCTTCGATGGCTTCAAAAAGTGGCCTAAGGCCGTAAATTTCGCCGGCCAGAGAAGATCCAATCGCTGCGACTCCGCAGTCAGGATCGTTATCTATTTCAGCTTTTGCTTTCATGGTTGCCAACGCCGTACTCTCGGTTGGTACACGCATGGCCTGTGGATATTGAGTGCTCAGCCAATTTCGACATTGCTCAAAAACACCTGGTTTCGAGTAAATTTTCTTTACTTGTTCTGGTTTGCAATTGGCAAGAAGACAGAACCGAATTTGAAATTTCACTTCACCATAAATATTTAATTGATCGTGAAGGTCGATGAATGAGTCGAGTGTTTCATTGATGCCTCCCACGGAACTGTTCTCGACAGGAACGAGTCCGTAATCGATCTCTCCGTTTACTACTTGTTGAAAGACGGTACGAATCTCACGTGCGGGAATAAAATTCACGCTTGATCCGAAATGCCGCACGGCAGCCAGGTGTGAAAATTCTCCTTCAGGTCCTAGGAAACCAATGCTTAGAGGTTTCTCAATTGCAAAACTGCCGCTCATCAATTCGCGATAGATTGATTCAAATGTTTTATCGGTTAACGGACCGCTGTTCAGAGACTTAATCTTGTTGAGGACGGCGTGTTCGCGGTGAGGTGCATAAATTGGAACATCAGATTTTCTTTTGAAATCGCCGACTTTCACAACCAAATTAGCTCGTTCGTTAACCAGGTCGACGACACGTTGATCCATCGTCTCGATGGCGGGTTCCAATTCTTTCAGTGAAGAATACTGGTTGGAAATTATCTCATTTTGATAGCGGTAATTTTCGTCATAAATTGGAAAGCTTCCGAGGACATGGAGGCTTTTACAGTAAGCTCGGACTTCACCGAGAATTTCCGCAATTTTTTCATCATTGGCATGTCCAAGAATATCAACGAAAAAAGTGTAGTCACTTCCAACTTCGCGACCGGGTCGTTTTTCAATATGACTTAGATTGATGTTGTATCGTTTGAAAACTGAGAGAATATCTACCAAGGAACCAGGCCGGTCGGAGCAAGTAAACATCAATGATGCTTTGTCTTTACCGGTAATTTCAGTTTCGCGTTTTGATAAAATTAGAAATCGCGTGATGTTGTTATTACAATCTTCGATGCCGTCAAACAGCGTGTTTAACTCATAGAGTTCCCCGGCTTTGCTTGATCCGACAGCCACGACTCCATCCGATGGATTAGCGAGATAGGCGATTTCTGCCGCACTGGCGGTGCTCTGGGCGGGGATTTGCTGGGCGTTCGGATATTTTTGAGACAGCCACTGTCGGCACTGCGCTAGCGCTTCCCCTTTTGAGTAAATAACTTTGACGTTGTCACGGTCACATTTTCCTAAAAGAGAAAATTGAATCGCTAATCGAATTTCTCCGTAAATTGTCAGTCGGCCGTGGTAATCAGAAAATGAATCGAGAGTTTCGATGATTGCACCGCCGGTGCTGTTTTCGATCGGAACCAGTCCATAATCGACATGGCCTCGAGCCACTTCTTCAAACACACCTTCGAGTGCTCTTAGGTTTTCATAATCGACTGTAGGTCCAAAAAATTTGGAGGCCGCAAGATGGCTGAACGTACCCTGAGGTCCAAGGTAACCAACTCTTGTTGGTCTTCCTAAGACAAAGGCGCCGTTGAGAATTTCTCGATAAGCCCCTTCGAGCGCCGAATTGGGGATCGGACCCTGATTTTTGGAAACTACATTTTGGACCGCTTGAACTTCAGAATGCTGATCAATTCCACGGGCACCTGTTTGAGCTCGATGGATTCGGGCTCGTTCAACTGCCAGTTTTGATCGATCGTTGATCGCCTGAACCAGTCGCTGATCAACTTCGTCGATAGCGGTTCGCAACTGTAGTAGTGTTTTATCGGTCGCAGACATAAATTTATCGGTGGTATTGAAGCGTCATTGGGGATGGAGTAACCCGCTATTCTAATGTGAATTGCAGGTTGAACCAATCCAGATCGAACAATACGAATTTGTTAATTCAGTCTCTACGTTTTTTGATATCGCCTTGGGAAACTGAGTTTCCGGTCATGCGAGGCTCGCCGGTTAATTACCAGCAGAGCCACGAGTTGATTTTAGAGAAAAATATAGCCCTCTTCACCGTGTTGTGTGACATCGAGGCCGCGTTGCTCTTCTTCCGGGGTCACTCGCAGTCCGATCGTTACATTCAGAAGGGCTAAAAGGATGATTGATCCGACGATGGCAAGACTGGCGGCAGCCAAAATACTGACCAGTTGGTTCGTCAGCTGCGTGTAGTTCGTAAAGCCGCTTTCAATCAGTCCCATGCGGCCTCCTTCTAGTTCGCCAGTGATGGAACGACTGGCAAACACGCCGGTCAAAATTGCGCCAACGCCTCCGCCTACGCCATGTACGCCGAAAGCGTCGAGCGCGTCGTCATATTGAAATCTTTTCTTAAGCGATGTGCAGGCAAAGAAACACACAATACCGGCGACGAAGCCGAGGACAATTCCTCCCATTGCGGTGACGGACCCGCAGGCTGGTGTGATACAAACCAATCCAGCCACTGCGCCAGAACAGGCGCCTAAAACGGTTGCCTTGCCTCGTAATAGCCATTCGGCACCCGCCCAGGCGATCACTCCGGCAGCCGCAGCGAAGTGGGTTGAGACGAACGCGTTTACTGCACCGGTACCCGCTGAAAGCGAACTACCAGCATTGAACCCAAACCAGCCAACCCAGAGAAGTGCTGTGCCGATGCATGTATAGGTCAAATTATGTGGCGGCATCTGGTCTTTTCTAAACCCAATTCGTGAACCGACAAAAATGGCGCAAACAAGTGCGGACACACCGGAACTAATATGCACAACAGTCCCGCCTGCGAAGTCGAGAGCAGGATATTTTGCTTTCGGGTTCCACTCGCATAACCAGCCGGCATCACTCCATACCCAATGACAGATCGGGCAGTAAATTAGTAAACCCCACAGAACCATGAAAATACACATGCTTGAAAATTTAAGTCGTTCGGCAAAGGCTCCGCAGATAAGCGCTGGAGTAATGATGAAAAACATTCCTTGAAAACACATGAAAACAGAAGTTGGCAAAGTCCCTGTCGCAGGCGTAACAATTTCACCATCAACAAACGAGGGTGTGACACCGGCAAGAAAAACATGGTCGAAGTTGCCGAAATAAGGATTTGTCCCGCCGAATGCCAAGCTATACCCAACCACAGCCCATAAGATCGACATTAATCCCATCAAGAAAATACATTGCATCATTATGCTGAGGATATTTTTCTTACGAACCAGTCCACCATAAAATAAGGCTAAACCCGGTGCGGTCATCATCAGAACCAACGCTGAACAGACCAGCATCCACGCAATGTCAGCAGAAACGAACTCGGCTGGTGCTTCAGTGCCGATCGACTCTTCACCGAGACCATCGAGGAGGCTAGCGGGATTGGCTGTGTTTGCCGCTGTTTCTTGAGCAACTAAAACGTGACAGTTCTGAGTTCCAATGATTAAGGCAATCAGCACTATAATTGAGCGAATGATAACGCCCATGACACAACTCCTCTAAGAATTTCCATGCCGCCAGCCAGATACTTTGCAGAGGCTGTCGAGCTTACGTTTGAAGACGATTGTTGATCTAGCGAACTCTAAATCGAAACAACATCTAACCTTGGGATGCCGTGAATGTCAACTCGCTCAAACGGTTGCTCCGCATTTCTCACGCTCTATTTCGTGTATGAAAATGAGGGTGTAAATAATCACCCGCAACACGCGTTAATGGCGTTCACTCTTGGGTGAGAAAAAACTCAACTGCGCGGCGATTAGATTCAAATGCAAATCGGTCAAGAATTTCTAGTGAAGGTCGGGCAATGTGGAATGACTCAACCTCGCCGGGTTGAGCCGTTAGCGGGTCAAATGAATCAACCCTGCATTCAAAAAAAACGTCTAGTACATCAATTGTAATTCCGCGGTAAGTATATTGATTGGGAAACGAACAAAGATAGCTGGCGCGGGTTACTGTAAGTGATGTTTCTTCCATCACTTCTCTAGAGAGAGATTGTTCAAGAGGTTCGCCAGGGTCTACAAAGCCACCCGGGAGACCAAATTTTCCTTTGCCAGGATCCCGCCCGCGCACCAGAAACAGTAGTTCGTTATTTGAATTAACAACGATCCCGCCAACCGCAGCGACGGGACTAAAGTAAAATACGAAACCACATTCTTTGCATGCGAAAGGAGAGGTTCCAGTCGCCTGCGTCTCTGCGCCACATCGAGGGCAAAACTGAAATGCGTCGGCAATGTGTTTAGTCATTGTACAAGTCGTCTTTTATTCGAAATGCGGAGTGGCATCATTCAGCAAATTTAGAGGCAGTTATCACCATTCTTGGAACGGCATGAGGGGCGCGGGTCAAGATAGCAGATGCCGCTAAAACGGTTTGCTTCGATTGTTTGAGATAGGCCTCTTGTTTCAGGGTCGTTCCAAGGTAATGCAGATTAGCGGCGGAAACACTGTTACCCCCGGGCATGGCTCCATCACTGGCTCGTTTGCTACGAGCGATAAGTTGCTCGTGGTCTTTTGAAGTGTAAAAGTAGCCTCCTTTTTCATCCCAAAATAAATCGTCTTGAGTTTTTTGGAGCTGATTTGCTGCGTCAAGCCATTTTTGATTGCCATTAGCGCGATGAAGTGAAATTAAACCATCAATGACACAGGCGTAGTCAATCAGGTAGGCATTAAGTCGAGCCTGTCCATCGGTATAGGTTCGATAGAGTCGCCCGTCGGCAGAGACCATTTTTTCTAAAATAAAATCAGCAGCGTCTTCTGCTTTTTTAACATGATCCATATTGTTAAAAATTCGACCGGCATCCGCATACCCTCGAATCATTAACCCATTCCAGGCTGCTAATATTTTTGTATCCAGCAACGGTCGTTGACGTTTTGCCCGAATATCAAATAGTTTTTTCCGAATCGGGGTTAACTGAGACTCCAATTCAGCAAGGGTCAATTTGCGGGCAGCCGCATGTTCACTCATCATCAATTTTAATTGTGGAGCATAAAATTCTTCTTCAAAATTCGGAGGCTCATCCAGCCGATATAGTTTTGAAAAAAGCTCATACTCCTGATCCGTCAGTGCCGCTTTGATTTCCTCGAGGTCCCAACGGTAAAACTTTCCTTCGATACCTTCGGATTCTGCATCGAGAGAAGCATAAAATCCACCGCTAGGGGCGGACAGTTCCCGACTCACGAACTTTAGAATTCCATTCGCAACATTTTTGAATTCCTCCTGGCCGGTAAGTTGGAATGCTTCGGCGTAGACGGTCGCGAGCTGACCATTGTCGTATAACATTTTTTCGAAGTGGGGGATGTGCCAAAATCGGTCGACGCTGTAGCGATGGAAACCGCCTCCAAGATGATCATAAATGCCTCCTTTGAGCATACCTTCGCAGGTTCTTACCAGTAACTTGGAAGCCTGCTTGTGAGTTTCGTTCGAGGCGTCGGGGTTCTGCTGCAAGTAGTCTATTAAGAAAAACAGATTTGAAGGTTCGGGAAATTTTGGGCGACTTGGGTTGAGTGCGCTGTAGCCAAAACCTCCGTATCGGCTATCAAAACTCGCACTCAAGTTTTCAATTGTGTTGGCAGGCCACACAGCTTGAATTGGTAACCCGGTGTCCGGTTCAAGTCCGGCCAATAATTCACGTGTCCTCTCGGAGACCAACTCGGAGTCCTGAATAATTGCTTCTCGGTTGTTCTGATAAGCATCCGTCACTTTTTGAATGATCGTCAGAAATCCCATCGAAGCTCCTCGATCTCCATCCCTGGCTGGCCAATAGGTGCCTCCAAAAAATGGTTTAGCTTCCGGTGTCATGAACATCGACAGCGGCCATCCTCCTCCACCGGATCGGATGACTTGCAGTGCATTCATATAAATTTCGTCGACGTCTGGTCGTTCTTCTCGATCTACTTTGATGCAGATAAAATTCTCGTTCAAAAAATCAGCGATTTCCTGATCGAGGAAAGATTCACGTTCCATCACATGACACCAGTGGCAACTTGAATAGCCAATAGATAGAAAAATGGGCTTCCCAGATTTCTTAGCCAGAGCGAGAGTTTCATCATTCCAGGCGTACCAGTTCACAGGATTGTGGGCGTGCATTAACAGGTAAGGGCTGGTTTCTTTGGAAAGCGCATTCTCATGTGACGATGTTTGCGTTTTGGGTTGATTGATCTCAGTTGGAGGCGAAACCTCGATCGGGTCACCGGATGCCTTAGTTGTTGATTCAGTTGGTGCCTGAATTGTTGATTTAAGTGCTGGTTCAATATCCTGAGATTCCGCTTTGGAATCGGACTTGGAATCGGACTTGGAATTGGGTTGAGAAACAGATGGATTTGAATTGCAGGCGGGTAGGGCGATCAAACAGCACAGGCAAATTACATAACGACCGTATTGAAACATGGGTTGTCCCAAGGGTTAAGCCAGAAGGAAAAAGAGTTTTTAAAGTTAAACGATGTCAGAAGCGAACCAGGAAACCCAGCGAGAAATATCTATTTGTCAAAGTCAAATGGGCCGAGGTTCACTGGCACGTGAAGCAGTTGCTCTCGCGCTAGTTACCGCTTGGCAGCCGACTTATTTTCAAACGGAGAGAGCCTAGCGTTAGAACGTATCCTACTTGGGCATTTTCAGTTCGATGAGTTGATTGCCGTTTTGATTTGTGGTTAGCTCGTGAGTAAATGTTGTTTTTGCTTGAGAGATTCTGAGTCGATAAGTTTTGCCAGGTGCTAATCGAAATGAAAGCATGTCATTCATGTCAGCCGTACCCGCTTTTGTTGTTCCAGATTCGAGCACATTGGTGCTTTTCGGATCGAATACTTCGACTTTGGCGATTTCCCGTTTTGATTTATCACGGTTCCAGACTCTCACCATGACATTGACGGCGTTGCTGATGGGAGCGTTTGTTTTTGGAATGTAGCGCATGGTGACATTTTCCGCAAAAACACGTTTTTCAGGAGACCAGACCATAGGAAAGGCTGTGTCGGTTTTTTGAAAGCTCGCCGCGTAGATAGAATGTAGTTTTGAATTGGGATCGGCGAGTGCGGCGTCTCCCTGAAACCAAGTTCGATTAAGACCTTGCGGGTTAGGTTCTGCCGCACCTGTAAATTGCCAGCCATCGTCCCAGACTTCGACCCAGGTATGGTTGCCTTTTTTATTTTTCCAACTGGGAATTCCTGCCAACCGCGCTGGTACGCCGACGCTTCGACATGCATCGGCTAGTAAAATAGAGAGACCGGTGCAGGAAGCCAGTCCTTGTTCAATGCTTTCTTTAGGGCTCTGGTTGGCGCGCTTTCTGGCGGTTGAATATTTGACGGATAACTGTCCAAAAAGGGTGGCGTTAATTTTCTGAGCCGCTTCACCGGGGGTTTTGCAATTGGCGACGATCGGCTGGCACAGCTTGAAAAAATCTTCTCGCCAGGGATCACGCGGTTCATCGATATTGGCATAAGGCAAAACGTTGTTGAGAAATAGCTGATCGGAAATATCCCAAGGTGCAGCTTCTCTTGCTTGATAGGCAAGTCGAATATTATTGAGCAGAAATTCTGAGGTAAGATTTTTTAAATCGTATTCTGGCATGTTGATCAGCAAAAACTCTAGGGCTTGCCGATGTTCCGGTGGAACTGTTTTGATTGCTTTTTGCAATTCATTTTGATTGTCTCCCGCTTGCTGAATCCGCATTTTTAGCAAGCTTGCTTTGTCGATCGACTTCTCATTCATGTCCTGTTTTTGTGCAGACGATGTCGAGACAATCATCCCAAGTATCAATGCTAAAAAGAAAGTAGATTTGATAATCGATGCAGTCTTCATAAAAATTCCAGTAACGTAGTAGTCTCAAAAACAGGTCTTGTAGCTTGGCGATTCCACCGAACTTGCTGCCTTCAAGATTAACACGTTTCATGACAAAGAAACATTGTGACAGTGCCTTATCAATGCTGATTCCAATAATTACAAATCACAATGGTGTGCATGATTACTTATAAAGCAAATATGCGTTATGATTACGCGCCGATTCATACACGCTAAAACACCGGAAATACAATGAAAATCGCTCGCATTTCTGCTTATCAAGTCGATCTCCCTTTAAAAGAGGGCAGTTATAAGTGGTCCGGTGGTAAGTCAGTCGATGTTTTTGACAGTACCGTTGTAGAGGTTGAGACAGACACTGGGCTAATTGGTTACGGAGAAGTTTGTCCGCTTGGTCCATTTTATTTACCAGCCTATGGTCCGGGAGTAAGAGCGGGAATTAAAGAGTTGGCGCCGCACTTGATCGGAATGAATGCGACTGATCTTGGGCCGCTAAATCGAATGATGGACGCGGCTTTAAAAGAGCATGCGTATGTCAAATCAGGTATCGACATGGCATGCTGGGATCTCCTTGGAAAATCGACTGGCAAAAGCGTTTGCGATTTAATGGGTGGCAAATACAGTGAGGATTTTGTGCTGTATCGAGCGATTTCCCAACAGGCGCCCGAAGCAATGGCTGCCAATGTTGCAGGCTATCGAGCCGAAGGCTATCGCCGTTTTCAATTAAAAGTAGGTGGTGATCCGGATGTCGATATTGAGCGTATCAGACAGGTAGCAGCGGAAATGCAATCGGGAGAAAAATTGGTTGCCGACGCTAACACAGGTTGGTTGATGCATGAAGCGGCACGTGTGGTTCGAGCAGTTCGAGATTTAGATGTCTATATTGAACAGCCTTGCTTGTCTTACGAAGAATGTCTGTCGATTCGAAAACGAACAGACCACCCGTTCGTGATGGACGAGTCGATCCACGGAATGCCGGAATTGCTGCGAGCCAGTCACGATCAGGCAATGGATGTAGTGAATATTAAAATCAGTAAATTTGGTGGATTAACAAAAGCAAAACTCGCTCGCGATTTATGTATCTCGCTGGGTGTCGCAATGACGCTCGAAGATAGTTGGGGTGGAGATATCATCACCGCCGCCATTGCTTCTATTGCTCACAGTACGCCTACTGATTTGCTGTTCACATCGACCGACTTCAATAGCTACGGAACGGTCAGCATCGCAGAGGGCGCGCCGCAGCGGGCCAGTGGTCGACTCTCTGCGTCTGACGCTCCGGGTCTTGGTATCCAACCTCGAATGCAAGTCCTCGGAGATAGGGTTCTCGAAGTTTCTTAATGGAAAAGAAACCGAATTGGCACGCGAATTAGTGCTCGAATTGCACGGGGTCGATATCGAAGTATTCACAAAGCAGATCGTAGACGTCCGGTAAGTTTTTTTTGAGCCGACTTGGTGAATCGAAAAAGTTTTCACCACTGACTGCAAAGAATTCCGCTAAGTTCGTTGCCGCATAGGCATCAATTCGTGGTTCGCGTCCGTGGTCAAGATCTTCATTGAGTTCCGTAAACCGTTGCTGAAAAACATCGTCCCAGCGATGCCGAAGGGATTCAGATGAGATGATCGGCATGCCTCCCATTTCCCCGTCGAGTCCGTCGATATGGTGAATAAACTCGTGGATGATTACATTTCGTCCATCTCCCGGTTGGCTTGCTCCCCTCAAAGCATCTCGCCATGAAAACACAAGTGGTCCGCCTTGCCATGCTAAGCCTGAATAATAGGCGGTCTCGTGACTTACGAGTCGCCCTTGTTGTACCGCTCGATTTTCAATGAGATCCGGGTGCACCAAAATGGTCGAGACACGATCAAAGTAAAATGGTTCTTTTAGACCAAGAGTTAAAAGGGAAGCGGTAGCGGCGATGGTGAGTTTGACTTCGTCATTTACTTCGAAATCTTTAACAGCCTCCCATGATTTTTCGGCAACAATAACTGTCGAAGATTGGAGGACTCTCTGTTGCTGCGTTGGAGATAAAGAAGAATATTGCCAAACGTTGTCGGTAATGATCTCTTCCCAAAGACTAGGGAAAGATCGATTGAGCAATCGCTGCCTTCGACGGTTTTTAAAAAAAGAAAACAAAAACAAGTCCGAAAAAACAAGGAATTAGAAATTAATGAAACGGCAGGTTTACACAATGCTGCTTAGGAGAATTTGAGCGTCGAAGTTTTCTGAGATTAATCTATTGCACAAAATATAAGACCCGTCCATCGTTCGTCAATATTACGGTTTTTTCCAATCAGCCTCAGCCAGATCACTTTTACGAGGTCAATTAAGCCGAAAAACTGGTAACACCTAAGTTAATCCAGTACGCTTGAACCAGCACAATTAAACTAACCAGAAAACGTAAAATGAAATCATCCATTATTTTGCCTCCGCGACGTCAGTTCATTCAACGATCACTGGTAGGCGCCGGTGCGGTTGCTGGAACCTTGTTGTTTAACCGACCTGGATTGTTTGCGGATCTGTTGTTAACGCCTTCGATGACCGAAGGCCCCTTTTATCCCAATCCATTACCTCTTGATACAGACAATGATTTACTAATTCTCAACGATGCAATTACTCCAGCGGTGGGCGAGGTTACACACTTGTCGGGTACAGTCATGGATCGGAAAGGAAATCCGATTCCCAATGCCCGAGTTGAAATTTGGCAAGTGGATGGCAAAGGAGTTTATCTTCATCCCAAAGGTGGTGATCGAAAATTGCAGGATAAGAATTTCCAAGGTTTTGGTCGGTTTATTACTAACCTAAAAGGGCAGTATTATTTCCGGACAGTTAAGCCGGTTTCATATCCCGGTCGAACACCCCATATCCACGTTGCGGTTTACGTTAAAAACAAACGGGTGCTGACGACTCAATGTTTAATTAAAGGTCATCCGCAAAATCAAAAAGACGGCTTGTTCAAGCGAGTGAAAAATCCAAAACTGCGAAACACGTTGTTGGTTGATTTCCAGCCTCTGCCGGATTCAAAAATTAAAGAATTAACCGCAACCTTCGATATCGTTGTTGGTTTAACACCAGCAGACTGACCGTGCGAGCGGGAAAAGTAGGGAAAAAAATTATTTAATTGCTTGTCCTGAATTTTACTCTGTTGCGTGTTTAAGTTTGAGCAGAGCGTTTCGGGAATACAGAAAGAAATGAAAGAAGTACGATGAAAAATACAAAAATGATGATATTTGCCGTCGCGATGACAATGTGTTTGGCAGCAACTGTGATGGCTCAACCTCCGGGTGGTCAGCGTGGTGGCGAGCGAGGGCAACGTGGTGGCGAGCGTGGCGGACCTGGTGGCGAGCGAGGTGGACCTGGCGGTCAACGCGGTGGTGGTGATATGGAGCGAATGATGCAGATGATGCCAGTTCTCGCTGCTCTAGATGCTAATAAGGATGGCGTAATTTCGAAGAGCGAGATCAA
>Ga0208971_1000575_pt1 | contig 25417 bp, 22 predicted proteins | sample AOAMet1_18_M0_10_2_FD_188229 | JGI IMG/M metagenome (GOLD analysis project Ga0208971, IMG submission 188229) | Ammonia-oxidizing marine microbial communities from Monterey Bay, California, USA - CAN11_18_M0_10 (SPAdes) | ecosystem: Environmental > Aquatic > Marine > Intertidal zone | place... | reverse complement strand
GTAGCCCGTAGGGGAATCGAACCCCTGTTTCCAGGATGAAAACCTGGCGTCCTAACCCCTGGACGAACGGGCCAATTGGGGCGCAAATATACTACAGGTTCTGTTTTTGCCAATGCGCAACTTGAAAAAAAGCTTTGGGCAGTAAACGAATCATGCCTTCTTCTCGCAAAGCCTGCACGATTAGAGAGGTTTCTAGCCCAAATAAGCGCGGTACATCCACACGGTTTTTTCTTGCTCACGGATGTAATCACTCATGAGCGCGTTGGTGCCCTCATCACCGGATTGACCGGACAACTGCAACAGAGCACGTTCACGTAGCAGCAACACGCTGAATGCTGCCACACAGTGCTTCATGGCTTCCTCTCCGTTCGAAATATCTTTGACAGCATGCACATCAGTGGCCGCCAAATAAGCCTCATAAGTGTGCATTGGACGGCCTCCCAAGGTCAAAATACGCTCTGCAACCTCATCGATCTTGATCTGCAAATCGGTGTAGAGCTCTTCGAATTTCACGTGAAGTTCAAAAAAAGCTTTGCCTCGGATGTTCCAATGAAATCCACGGACATTTTGATAAAAGATCTGTAAATCGGAGAGCAAATCATTCAGGCCCTTCGTGAGTTCCTGGGTCGTTTGCGGATTCAGTCCAATCGGCATGTTGCTTTCCATGGTCAGTTGTTTTTCGGTTCAATAAGCACGAGCAAACACCACACGCTGGGCACTGTCCGCTCCTGTTCGAACGCATTTACCTGGTTCTAAATTGCCTTCGAGGGGGATGCAACGGATGGTAGCTTTTGTTTCTTTTTTGATCAGATCTTCCGTTTCTGAAGTGCCATCCCAATGGGCTTCCACAAAACCACCAGCCTCTAATGCGGCCAAGAATTCCTCCCATGTATCGACACGAGTCGTTGTCGACGTCCGACGTTCTTCAGCACGGTCAAACAAAGACGTCTGGATCTCCTCTAGCAATCCTTTCACATGGCTCTGAATGCCGTCCATTGGAACAATCTCTTTGCTCCGGGTATCGCGACGCGCCACTTCTATCGTTCCACCGGCGAGATCGCGAGGCCCCATGGCCAATCGCACAGGAACACCTTTCAGTTCGTATTCCGCAAACTTCCAACCAGAACGCTTGCTGTCATCGTCATCCAATTTCACGCGGAAGCCAGCAGCCTTTAGCTGATCGGCAACACCTTGCAGCGCACCAACAATCTCAGCCATCTGCTCTTCGCCTTTGTAAATTGGCACCAGCACCACCTCTATGGGGGCCAGCTTCGGAGGCAATACCAATCCTGCATCGTCCGAATGCGTCATAATCAACGCCCCCATCAATCGCGTCGAAACGCCCCATGAAGTGGCCCATACCAATTCTTGACCACCTTCGCGCGTTGCAAACTTCACATCAAACGCTTTGGCGAAGTTCTGTCCCAAAAAGTGTGATGTACCCGCCTGGAGTGCTTTTCCATCTTGCATCATCGCTTCGATGCAATACGTATCCACTGCACCCGCAAAACGTTCGTTGGCCGACTTGACTCCTTTCAATACAGGCATCGCCATCCAGCCCTCTGCAAAGTCAGCATAAACTTCCAGCATTTTGCGTGCTTCTTCCACGGCCTGATCTGACGTCTCGTGCGCTGTGTGCCCCTCTTGCCAGAGGAATTCAGTTGTGCGCAAAAACAAGCGCGTCCGCATCTCCCAGCGCACCACGTTGGCCCACTGGTTCACCAACAAAGGCAAATCTCGGTAGCTCTGAATCCAATCCTTGTAAGTGTTCCAGATGATTGTCTCCGACGTAGGACGTACAATCAACTCCTCCTCCAATTTGGCCTCTGGATCCACCACAACTCCACTTCCGTCCTCGGCATTTTTGAGCCGATAGTGCGTCACCACTGCGCACTCTTTGGCAAACCCCTCAACGTGAGCAGCTTCCTTCGACAAATAACTCTTTGGGATGAACAGGGGGAAATACGCATTCACGTGTCCCGTGTCTTTGAACATTTGATCCAAGACGTCTTTCATGCGCTCCCAAATGGCAAAGCCATAAGGCTTGATGACCATGCAGCCTTTGACGTCACTGTGTTGTGCGAGATCGGCCTGCACGACCAATTCATTGTACCACTTGCTGTAATCCGATTCGCGGGAAGTCAATTTTGATGCCATGGCAATTGCTCAGGTAATTTGGTATGATTTGTGTAGCAGTTGGTGCGTGGACCTCGTGCGCCACAAAAGTACCCAATTTCGTACCTTTCTCAGGATAAATGACATTCCCCATGGCTAGACTGACTTTCTCCCCGCATTTTCGCCGCGCAATGCCGCACCACGGCTTCTTGGGTTTCGCGGCAGCAGCTGTTCTTCTCGCAGGCTGCGCAAGCCTTCCTGATTTTTCCGCTCTCGAAGATGACGAAATGTATTTGGGACGTGGCGAAGAATTTGTCACTGACAGCAAATACTTGGCTTTTGCCCTTGAACAAGCCGGAGCACAAGATGTGATGGAGGACGATTACTACGACGCTGACCGAAGTGGATATGGACAAGGATATGTGGGTGGTTATGGCATGCCCGGCTACCAACCAAGCTACAACAATCCATACCGTCCATTCTCCAACGGCCTCGGACTTCAGTCTTATTTCAATCCGATGAACGGCATGGGCATGGGTATGGGTTACGGTGGATTGAATGGCATGAACAATGGATTTGGCTACAATTCAATGGGCTACAACCCTTATGGATTCAACGGTTGGAACAACGGTTATAATCCATACGGATATAACAATCCCTACGGCAACAATGGCTGGAACAATGGTTGGAACAATGGCTACTCCGGATGGGGCAACAATGGAAACGCTGGGCCATATTTTGGCAGTATAAACGGAGAAGGCTCTGGAGTGACAAGTTTCACGCGCACGCCCATCATGAGCTACACCAACAATGGCAGCAATTACGATGATGCAGGAGTCCTCGTCCGTCCCAAAGCTGAGCGAGATGAAAGCAGCAACAGCGTACAACCCACCGTTGTGACTCCCGAGCGCGGCACACGTAAAAATCGCTGGATGCAAGCATCGCAGAAAACGGAAACGCGCTCAACACGAAACACCAATAACGACAGCGGCAATTCCAATTGGAATTCCAGAAGCAGATCAAGTGGATCCAACGGGGCAAACGGAAGCAACAATTCATTCAGTGTTCCAACCAGCACGCCTCGCTCCAATTCAACTCGCTCCAATTCAACTCGCTCCTCGGGCAGCTCGCCAAGAGGCTCTTCCAATGGCAATTCCCGTTCTAGCCGAGGAGGAGGCAAATGATGAAGCAACAATCATTCATGATTTTAGGCTTGCTAATCGCATGCCTGAGTGCTTGGTCGACGCAGCTGCATGGACAAAATGAAACAGATGTCTTTCGTTACAGCTTTACCGAATCACTCGGATCGACCAGGACGATGGGAATGGGAGGTGCTTTTGGAGCACTCGGAGCAGATTTAGCTTGCCTGACCGGAAATCCGGCTGGCATTGGGCTGTATCGACGAGGGGACGCGAGTCTTACCACAGGCTTCGCTTCCCAGAAAACCAGGCTAAATGTTTCGGGACAATTTGGAGATGCAAACCAAATAAGCGGATCCACCACCAACTTGGGCATTGCCCTCACTTACCCTTCTGTAAACCCAGACTGGCCAGTGAGCACATTGGCAATCAGCGTATCGCGCAGGGCAAATTTTAATGAAAAAATCGAAATTGAAGATGCGCTATTGGGCAATTCACTGCTCGACGTTTTCCTCGGCCAAGCTCAAGGATCGTTGCCAGGCGACTTGTACACAACAGGTCCCTTCACATCCAACCTGGCCTGGGAAACTTTCCTGCTCGATCCCAACCCCAATGGCAACCCCACATCCTACGTTTCTGCCATTCCTTCTGGTGGAGCATACGCAACTAAAAAAATTGAGCGGAGCGGCAAACTCAATGAGACGAACATCGCCTTTGGCTCCAATTACCGGGAACGACTCTGCCTTGGAGTCAGCCTCGGAATTGTAAATGCAACATTTAACGAAACGGCCATTCATAGAGAGCGACCACAGATTGACACGCTGCAACTAAACACCTGGGAATTCCAAGAACGACTCAATGTAGAAGGGAGCGGCCTCAACGTCAAGCTGGGCATGCAATATGCACTCTCCCCGTGGTTGCGCATGGGACTCGCTTACCACACGCGCACACGCATCGCCTTCACCGATGAGTACTCCACAAACATGAGGAGTGAATTGAAGTCTGGCGAGTCCTATGACTACAACTCACCTCTAAATCGACTGGAATACGTGATTTACACCCCATCACGTGCAATGGCTTCATTGGCGTTTATCATGGGCAAGTACGGTGTAATCTCCGCGGATTATGAACGTGTCAATTACGGTTCAGGCAATTTACGTCCCACGGCACTTTCTGGACCAGACGCCTACAAGTTCGAAAACGAAAACGAGACGATGGCTTCGCTTTACGGATTGTCTCATTGCGCGCGAATTGGAGCCGAAATTCGAATTCAGCGGGCGTGGCGCCTGCGAGCGGGAGCGGGCCTTGAAACATCGCCTTATCAACCAGCAGCAGAAATTCAAACCGACAGCAAGCGGTACACCGGAAGCTTGGGTTTTGGATACCGAACAGAAAAATGGTACGCCTCATCGACCTATCGCCGCAGTCAGTTCGAACGTGACATATACCTTTTCGATCCGGGACTGTTGGATGCCGGACGCATGCGCCAATCCCATGGGATGCTGGTTGCGGCTTTTGGCTTTCGGCTTTGAGCCTGCGCGAACCTGCTTCCTCAAAACACTAGAACCAAAAAAGGCACCTCGAAAGGTGCCTTTTTTATGCGGTAGCGGCGGTTAAGCCGAGGGCATTATTTCTTCGCTTTCGTCAACGCCTTCCCAATCTGCGAATCCATGCGCGTCATCTCTTCTTCAGCCAACTCCTTGTCAACCAAAATTCGTCCGCTATGCTCATCAACAATGATGCGCTTACGCTGAGCAATGTCGATTTGACGTTGTGGTGGAATCTTGATGTATGAGCCTGCAGAAGCCTCACGCTCAATCGGCACAACGGCGAGGCCATTTTTGGCCGCTCCGCGGATGCGCTTATAACTTGCCAGCAATCGGTCGTCAATGACCTTGGCCATCTTGTCACTCAATCCAGCAAGAACATCTTCTTCTTGCTGGGTTTCAGAAATGATTTCTGACAGCTCCTTCTGCTTGCTTTCGAGGTCTGCATCGCGCATCTCCAACTTTTCCTTGCTGGTTGATACGATTTCAGTCTTCTGCTCGGCCTGTGCCTGACACTCGCGAATGCGCTTCTCGCAAAGCTCAATCTCCAATGTCTGGTATTCAACCTCCTTGTTGAGAGACTCAAATTCGCGGTTGTTCCGAACGTTGTTTTGCTGCTCAGTGTATTTCGCAATCAACACCTTGCTGTCTTCGATCTGAATCTTGTAAGCTGAGATGCGCTGGTTCACCAAGTCCAAGTCCTCTTCCAAGCGCTCAAGGCGCGTTCGCAGGCCTGCGATTTCGTCCTCAAGGTCTTGAACTTCCAACGGCAATTCTCCACGTACGACGCGGATGCGATCGATGCGGGAATCAATGAGTTGCAAATCGTACAATGCTCGCAGCTTGTCTTCTGCGGTCGATGCGGTTTTTTTCTTTGCCATGTTGCGTTCAGCGATAGTGAATAGGATTCGGATTGGTCATTGCCAAATGGACCGCAAAATTAGGGAAATATTTCTTTATGCGGTTGACAATCAGGTCTGTTGTTTGCCATTCACTTTCATAATGCCCCACATCAGCAATCACAATGCGGTTATCCGCATCAAAAAACTCATGGTATTTGAAGTCTGACGTGACAAAAACATCGGCTCCAGCGCGCATTGCATCTTGGAGCAAAAAACTCCCCGAACCTCCGCAGACCGCGACTTTACGAATATCATTGCCCAATAGCTTGGTGTGTCGAATGGCATTGCAACCCAAGGCCGATTTCACCGCATCTAAAAATGCTTCTTCCTCCATTGGCGCTGGCAACTCTCCGAGCATTCCACTGCCCACTTGAGCATGAACTTGCTGCAATGGCCACACGCCATGTGCCACTTCTTCATAAGGATGTGTGTTTTTCATGGCGGATAAAACTGCCGCTAACTTCCAAGGTTCCACCACCATTTCCAATTTGGATTCCGCAACTGACTCGCGTTCTCCAATGATGCCAATGTGCGGATCGGCTCCGTCCAAGGGTCTAAATGTTCCTTTTCCAGGCACAACCCAGCCGCACTGATCGTAGGCGCCGATTTCACCTGCACCAGCCGCAAACATCGCTTCACTTACCGCTTGTGCATCAGCATTCGGCACGTATACGACTACCTGCATCAGCGCATCGGGTTTGGGACGTAAAATCTTCAAGGAATTGGGCATGCAGCCCACAAGCTGTGCCAGCTTATTGTTGACCCCATCCGCTACATTGTCCAAATTGGTATGAATCGCGTACAAAGCGATGCCATGGGCAATAGCTGCCATCACGGTGCGTTCCACATATGTGCTACCGTTGAATCGCTTCAATCCTTTGAAAACAATTGGATGGTGGGAAACAATCATCGTGGCCCCCAATTCAATGGCCTCTTGGACGACCGCCTCTGTGCAATCCAAAGAAACAAGGACGGAAGCTACCGGGTCAGACATTGTCCCGACCAGCAACCCCGAATTGTCATATGATTCCTGCAGCGAAGGAGGAGCCCATGACTCCAAAGCAGCCGCTACATCGCGAACAGTCAAGTTATTTGCATCTTGCATGCATCAAATTTAATGGCACGTGCTCACAACCCGTACTTTTAAGCCATGTTTCGTAGGCTGATTCTCCAAGCACTTGCCTCCATTTATGGTGCGGTCATTCGATTCCGTCACGCGTTGTTTGATGCGGGTGTTTTTCGTTCGCGACCTGGCGCCATCAAAACCATTGTTCTGGGCAATCTCACCGTCGGTGGTACCGGAAAAACACCCACGACCGAACGCGTCGTTCGGGACTTACAAAACATCATAGGACTCAATAAAATAGGCGTTCTCAGCCGCGGTTATGGCAGAAACACCAAAGGATTTCTCTGGGTTTCCGAGAGCATGCAAGCCATTGAGTGCGGCGACGAACCCCTGCTGTTGCGCAAAAATCTCCCCGACGCCCCAGTGGCAGTATGCGAAAATCGGTTGAAAGGCCTGATCAAAATGAAAGCCGAGCATCCAGAATTGGAATGGGTCGTTTGCGATGATGCCTTTCAGCACCGGAGATTGAAACCAACGGTTTCTCTCCTCTTGCTCGACGCGAGTCAGCCCATTGCATCCGACTCCTTGCTTCCCGCCGGACGTCTGAGGGATGTACCCGAACGGATGCGATGTGCTGATGCGCTCATCATCACACGCCTCGACCCGGAAACGTCGATGCTGGAAGCCACTGCTGCACATGGCATTTCAGAGGACACTCCTCAGCCTGTATTCGCATCCCGCATGCAGCCGCAAACACTATTGAACTGGCCCGCTGGCACAGAAGCACCCAATGGAAATGCCACGCTTTCACCTGATCGACGCGAACGGATTATGGCCGTGGCGGGGATTGCGCGGCCTGAGCGATTCATGGACCGACTCACCGAGCGATTCCAAGTGGTGCGACGAGAATGCTTTCCCGACCATCGGGCATTCACCGAAAAGGATTACAAACGCTGGCGACGAATCATGGAAGGCGATCGGTTGCAAGCCATCGTAACCACAGACAAAGACGCCATGCGCATCAAGCCTGAATTGGCCCAGGGCATGAACATCCGATGCGAAGCCATCAAGGCAGAATGGCATGATCACGAGGCTTTCGAAGCTTGGCTCAGAGCGACAATCAAGCAAAGCAAACAATGACTGCGGGAATGCCACGAAAATTCAAGATATTTGAATCATGAAGGAACAGGAGAAAATCATGCGACCAACGCAATGGATGAGCAGTGTTGTCATAGCTGCCTTGATGCTGACAATCGGAGGGTGTGCCGGAGGAAATGTCAAGAAAAATAGCGTTGCTGGCCAATTTACAAATGCCAACGGACAAGGCGTTGAAATTGAGTTGCGCAAGTGGACTCCTGGACGCGAAGGCCAGCAAGGTCGATTCTCTCCCATTGCGGAATGCACTTCGGACATGACCGGAAAGTTTGAGCTGCCGATTGATCGCCAGCTTCCGATGGATTTTTATCAACTCATGGTTGCACGGACCATTCCGATGGTGATCATCATGGACAGCACCATGGGGGTTTACATCACAGCCGAAGTGCCCGAAGCTGGATTCCTGGTGGATGCCGAAATAAAGGGCTCGACCCCCACTTCTGAAGTGCATGAATATTACGCCAAAGCCATGCCCATCCAAACCACATTGAGCATGGTGCGCGGGATGATGCAACAAGCGCCCGACGCCGAAAGCCGTCAATCGCTGTCCGACCGATCCATGAAGAAAAAGAGGGAAGCCGATGAATGGGCCAACGAATTCCTACGAAGCCACGAAGGATCCCTTGCACAATTGGGACCTCTGGAGCATTTGGATCCCAATAAAAACACGGCAACGTTTCAAAAAGTCTTGAAATCGACCGCTGAACGCATGGGGTCTGGAGCATTTCATCAAGCTTTGACCGCAGCCATTTCTGGTCAAATCATTCAAAAGAAAAACCAACGTGTTGTCAAAAAAGGCAATGGAGCCAACAAAGCGCGTGCTTCCAAAAACAGCCTCTATGGAGTGGGTGATGTAGCACCAGAGATTGCAATGAGCGACCCCGACGGCGTAGAACGCAAGCTGAGCGATTTGAAAGGAAAAGTCGTGTTGCTCGATTTCTGGGCGTCTTGGTGCGGGCCGTGTCGGCGTGAAAATCCAAATGTGGTCAATGCATACAACGAATACCAATCGCAAGGATTTGAGGTCTTCTCTGTTTCTTTGGACAAGCAGGCAGACCGCTGGGCACAGGCCATTGAACAAGACGGATTGATTTGGCCCAATCATGTCAGCGACCTCAACGGATGGCAAAATGCCGCTTCTCGCGCCTATGGGGTGACGAGCATTCCACATGCGGTGCTGATTGACCAAGATGGTGTGATTGCAGCTACGCACCTGCGTGGAAGAGCGCTCCAGCAGAAGATCAACGAGTTACTTCAATAAACTCGCCACGAAATTTGCATCGCGTTCACCTCGCCTCAGACCTGCACCTTGGTGCTCCAAATGCCAGCGATAGCCGGGAACGCGAATTGCGCTTCATCGCTTGGTTAGAGGATGCTGCACAGGGAAAAGGCAGAGCGGCTGCTGGCCCTGCTACCGAGATTCACTTGGTCGGCGACGTCTTTGACTTTTGGTTTGAATACAAACACGCTGTGCCCAAAGGAGGCGTGAGGTTGCTCGGTGCCATCGCGCGTGTCGCAGATTCAGGCATTCCCATTCACTACCATGCCGGCAACCACGATTTGTGGACGTTTGGCTACTTCGAACAAGAGTTGGGTGTCAAGATGCATCGGGAGCCGATTGTAAGGGAGTATGACGGGCTTCGTTGCATGATTGGACATGGTGACGGAATCGGGCCAGGAGACGCCGGCTACAAGCGTTTAAAGCGCATTTTCACGAGTTCTTTTCTGCAATCCGCCTACCAACTCATACACCCAGATATAGGCATTCCGTTGGCGTCTTATTTCTCACGCAACAGCAGGGCACGAAAAGGTCATTTGGATTCTCAAGTCGGAAGGCCGGAAGACGAATGGATTTGGCAGTTTTGCAAAGAGCAATTGACCCACGAAGCGATTGACTGCTTCATCTTTGGCCATCGGCATCTCCCTTTGGATTTGGAAGTGCCCGGAGCCAGTGGAAACACCGCTGGGCGCTACATCAATCTCGGGGACTGGATCCAACACTTCACTTCTGTCCGAATTGAAGAAGGTGTCGCTCACCTCGACCGCCCGTAAAGGGCCGACTCGGAGGGAAATCACACGCAAAATCACACATCACAGATAACAAAAAAACCCCGAGCCAATGGCTCGGGGTTTTTCAATGCTTCAACAAAACCGGTGCTTATCGCACCAACAACTTCGCTGTCTTCTGGAATTTACCATTCGTTAAACGGACGATGTACTGACCGTTCTCCAAACCGCTTGCATCAACAACAATGGGGCCTCCTGCATAACCGCGGATAGCCTGGTCCACATTTAGACGGCCCGTAATGTCAAACACTTGCAATTGGAAGTCACCCTTGAAAGTCTCTGACTGAACTGAGAATGTCCCCCCTGAAACTGGGTTTGGATAAACCATCAAGCTGCTTGCTTCCTGCGAAGCCATTTCAGTGGGCTCGTCAACACCTAAGAATAGATCTGAGCGGAAGATTCCTCGTCCGTGTGTAGCGGCATAAATGGCACCCTGATTTGAAGGGTTGATCCAAGGTGCAGCGCCACGCCATTGTTGCTTCACATCAAACACAGGAGCTGAGATTTGATCCGCAGTTGATGCCATGTTTTGATTTGCCATCATCCAATCGTCTCCGCCATTGTCAGTGGCAAAAATGCCGTACTCTGTTCCAACCACAATGCTCTGCCCTGATGGGTCCATCGCATCAATGATGACATCATAACAAGGCATCTTGCTCAATCCGCTCTCATTCCAAATGCTCGACCAAGAAGGTTGATCGTCCAGTGCATTGAACGTTTCTTGCACTTTACCAGTGGCCAAAGCGCCATAACCACCAACCGAAATCACAACGTGATTGGGGTTATTGGGGTCAACAGATACGCCTGTAATTACTGCTCCAAGTGACCGGATCTGCTTGCCCATGTTTGCGGGCACATCGTCTTGGGTATGGATGTCTTCCATGCCATCGAAACGGTAGAGCTTTCCATCCCAACCACTGACAAACATGTGGTTTCCAGCTTCTGGCTCGATATTGACGGTAAACTCAACTGCTTTGGTCCCTACCCCTGCAGGAGCATTGTCCAATCGCACCCATTCTGGGGTCGTGTTGAAATTCAATCCGTCACGTGTCATCCAGATTCCATTGCCACCATTGAAACCAGCGATGGTCATGGTGGTGTAAGGATCGTTCACCAGAAGACGTCCAGGGACGTCAATCATGGTATCACTTGCGTGAAAATACATTGTGTCGCAAACAACATTGACCTCATACACGTCCACCTCTGAGAATGTGGTGTCATAACCAACCGTGTTGTACACCCACTCATCCCATTCTGCGATGTACACAGAATCAACAACTGGTGCGATGTCAGTGATTTGCAATTCCTGACCAATCAAAACGCTGTCATCGTTGCATTCAAGTTGCTCAATGGATTCTTGCGGATCCATCCAAAAGTAATCAGGATCTTCAGTCAATGGGGCGTCCAAAAGACGCTCAGGACGAACCAATTCTTCGTAGAAAGCCAACTCGACTCCTTCAGGCAAGGTGTATTCAAAATCCAAGTTTTGATTGGACGTCGAAAGCGTGAATGTGCTATCAGTTACCGTTTCGCCAAATGGATTCACCAAAACGACGCTTCGCTGCGAATCCTGGTCATCGGTATTCTCATACAGTCTCACAACCGAATAAAACTGTCCAATTTCACCTTCGTCATTGGCCAGTTCTGTGATATTCGCATCAAAGAAACTACCATAGTTGGCGATATCATCTTGGCCCACTGTGCCGCGCCCAAGTCCTCCATTCTGTGAAGTGGCGTAAAAAGCGTAGTCATAGCCCTCTGCCTCAGTCACCTGGGAAATTGCACAATCAAAACCATCGCCTCCCTGCACTTCAACCGCTTCTTGATCGCTCAAATAGTAACCGTTTGCAGGAATGAATAATGAACCATTGTCTTGGGTTCCTCCGAGCACTGCGCTGCGCGCACTGTGGTCCATGCCGTAAAATTGCGTGACTGAATAATCTCGGTTGATGTCGTTGTATGACTGTCCGCCATCCGTACTCTTGTAAATCCCACCGTCCGTTGCGACATACATGTTGCCAGAAGGCGTGAACATAACTTCGTGTACATCCGCGTGCACATCAATGTTCGTACCTGCAAAGTCGAATGCGTAAGCCGCCAATTCAGCCTGTTGGTTAGGACCAGATCGCCACAATTCTATGCCTCCGACGTAAGCCAAATCGGGTTGACCTTTCTTGACCCCAAGTGCCAGGTCATAAATGCCTTGAGCCCGCGGTAGTGGAGTGGCCTCATCAATTTCGTTTGGCCAGACATTGCTCCAAATGTCTCCTGCATTCCCGGTGTGATAAAGACCTCCAAACAAACCACCGCTCGTTGCAAACACAGCAAACGCATGGTCTGAATCATCAAGAGAAATTGCTACGCGGACACGCCCATTTCCACTTTGGGGCAAGACTGTTTCATCGTTGTTTGAACCAGACATGCTGGTGAACGTTGTAAACGTATTGTCATCCGAGCGGAATACCCTGCAATTGTTCATACCAATCAACATGTATGAACCATCAGCTGCTATGGCAATGTCGCCTACCGCACCACTGATGTCATCGCTCGGGCTCATTGTCATAACTCCATCATCAATGAAACCGTATCCAGCGTTGCTTCCAAACCAAACTCGGTTGGGGAAATTTGGATCAGCAACCATTGCATCAACCGCAGAGAAATCTCCTGAGTTGAATTCTCCTGGATCTGTGCCTTCTACCAACTCGAAGTTTTCTCCGTCAGCTGACCACCAGATGCCTCGGCCACGGAAACCGCTGCCTCCGTCTCCGCTGCCTCCGTCATAAATGGAACCTGATCCAACGTACACTGCACCGTTTCCTGCTACAGCGACAGAACCCACAACCATCTGGTCCAGTCCAAACATCTGGTTCCAATCGTTGCCTCCATTATCACTTTTCCAAAGTCCACCTGAAATGGCACCTGCATAAAGCACTGTTTCTTCGCTTCCGTCCTCGGGAATAACAGCTGCAATGGCTCGCGTTCGACCTCCGATGTTGTCGGGGCCCATTTCGTTCCAATAGTGATCGGTAGCTCGACCGTCAAGGCTCTGTTGCGCCGCGAAGCGCGTCACTTCACCTCTCAGCTCTCGCAAGCCTTCGGAATTGATCTCTCCAGTTTCAATGTCACCCAGCATTTTTTGCTGTATTTCCCAAGCACCATCAGGAGCTTGAGATTTGGCTTCTTCAACACGTGGGGTGTAGTCCAAAGCGTTGGCTGAGGTATCAGCGTTGCTGATCTGCCAGCCTGTAAGGGCTAGCGCTACTGCCGCGGAGGCAGTGAAAATCGTCTTCAATTGCATGGTTACAGTTTTATCCAATCAGGAATTCGAAAGTTACAACAAACCAAGTGCGTGTCAAGCATTTGTGTTCATCACTTCCGCACCAAATCCGAAGCCAAGGGAATGAACAGCTTAAATCGCAGTACCACAGGGAGAAAACAGCTGTTTAAATGCTCAAAAAAAACAACCAGTGCCCGATGGCGGCAGGTCAGAAAAGGTGTTTTTCAGCGTGATAACTCGACCGCACAAGAGGCCCACTTTCGACAAACCGAAAACCTTTCTCGAGTCCGATGGACTTGAGCTCTGTGAAGACATCGGGATGAATAAATTCTGCGACAGGAAGGTGCTTTGGAGAAGGCTGAAGGTATTGGCCCAAAGTCAAAACTTGACAATCGACACTGCGCAGATCATCCATGGCTTCAATCACCTCATCCACGGTTTCGCCGAGCCCCATCATGATGCCCGATTTTGTTTTTATACCTGCTTTTCTGAGTCTGCGCAACACTTCAAGGCTGCGGTCGTATTTGGCCTGAATGCGCACTTCTTTGGTCATGCGGCGCACTGTCTCCAAATTGTGCGAAACAATTTCCGGCGCCACTTGGATGATGGGCATTAGATTCTCCCATTTTCCCGCAAAATCCGGAATCAATGTTTCAAGTGTTGTTCCCGGGCTCTGCTTGCGAATTGCACGAACGGTCTGCGCCCATATTTCACTTCCGCCGTCAGGGAGGTCGTCCCGATCAACTGAAGTAATTACCGCATGCTTAACCCCCATCAATTTTACTGATTTCGCTACCCGACCAGGCTCGAAAACATCAACTTCCAGTGGCTTCCCTGTGGCAACGTTGCAAAAACCACAACTGCGTGTGCAAATATTACCCAAGATCATAAAGGTAGCTGTGCCCGCTCCCCAGCACTCTCCCATGTTTGGGCAGTGCCCGCTCTCACAGATGGTGTGCAGCTTGTGCTCTGACACAATTTCACGCACCTCCTTGTACTCCTTGCCCGTCGGCAATTTGACGCGCAACCACTTGGGCTTCGGCGTGCGAAAACCGTTGGAATTCGGATCGTTGGATGGTGTCGTCGGCGTGGTCATGTATTCTTCAATTATCGCGTCCAGTTTCTTCCTAGTTCAAAGGTCGCAAACAAAGTGACAAAAAGCCGACGATTCTGTTCAAAACCTGCCGCAAAGATTTCGGGTGGGCTCAAGAAAGCATCGCACGCAATTCCCGCAGAAAGCGTTCGTTGCTCAAAACGCTCGTTTCCATACTCGAAATCCAAGCCATAACTCATGTGAAGGCCTGGAACCAAATCCAATTGGTCCAGTCCATTGCTCCAACTCGCTTGCCCATATATGTTGTCGGAGAAGTGCGCATTGGCATCATAAACTTCCGTCGCGATGTAGTCGTAAGGAATATCCGGATATCCTATTTCCAAATACACGGGTTTCAGAACGCCCAGCGTGAAACCATAGCGCCAATGTGTGCTCAATCGCACCGCATCTTTTCGAAGTTTTTCGGAGCGAAGCTTTTGGTGACCTCGCCAAAGACGCAACATTTGAAAAGCATTCTGTTTGCCATAAACATAGGACCTTCCATTCTCGTAAATCGGATTTGAAATCTTGATTTCTTTCGGATGCTTGAGAAGGATCAAATCCGCACCAAACCATCCAATTCGAGATGCTCCTTTGTAATTGCCTTTGCGAATCGTAACGCCTCCTCCTTGGGTGTGCATCATCACCCCAAATTGCAATTCATCGGTCAACGGAATCTTCGCTTCTCCATCCGCATAAACCGCTTCTTCCCCAGACAACTTTTGCGCCTCCATTTCCGGGCACAAGCCAATCACCCCCAACAAGGTGAACAGAAAAGCTCGCTGAACAGCTGAACGCAAAACGCATGAAGGATGAACACTTAACATCGTGTCAAATTTAACACGTAAGTTGCCAGGTCCTTCGCACCTTTGCAACTGTTGGTAATTTCATAAGACGCTCAACACGATTAATGCCATGAACAATTCCGCCGATTACAGCCTGCTTTACCAAGGAGATTTGCGCACTTCCATTACACACCACAGATCAGGGGAGGTCGTCGTTACAGATGCACCTGTCGATAACAATGGAAAGGGAGAGTCATTTTCACCCACTGACCTTGTTTGCTCAGCGTTGGCGAGTTGTGTGATGACCATCCTTGGAATCAAAGCCCGTGACATGGGATACGAAAACGTTGAGATGAAAGCCGATGTCTGGAAAACCATGGCTACAAACCCAAGACGCATCGGAAAAATTAGGGTAGCATTGGAGGTTCGCATCGAAGGCCTAACAGACCAACAACGAACCATCTTGGAGCGCACAACCCGTGCTTGCCCCGTCGCCCATTCCTTGAGTTCAGGAACAGAAAAGGAAGTGACCTTTGACTGGCTTTAATCACTCGCAAGCTTCTACCTCTGCGTAAGCCGCGCAGGCAGAATAACTCGTAGCACAAGAAGCCAACAATGTTGTTGCAAGCAACAACCCCAAAGTCCATTGTAAAATACGTGTCATGGTTAGAGGTGTTTATTCGATTCGCATACGCAGCTTGAGACTGTAAGGTTACGTTTCAACTTATCTTGCCCGCATGTCCCGTTTAGTATTTATCACCACTCTGATTTTAATAGCGATGTCCATGGGCACCATGGGCTGTCAATTGAGGTTGAACACTTCTGCTACCAATTCGACCCAGCGCCCCTACGATTATGAGGCCAATTTGTTGCACGCAGAATCCTCTTTGATTCCGGCTGGTAGGGACTCTTTGGATGTATTTGTGGAATGGGACCGTGAGGAGTGTCTTTATTTGAGAGATGATCCAGCTTCGCCCTTTTTTGCGCACTTGTCCATGAACATCGGAGGGCTTGAAACGTCTTGGCTGGACACCTTGGAATCAGGCATTGAGCAATCGGGAAGAAAAACCTGGCGCGTTGACCGCTTGGACATTGGTGCTCCGTGGCAAGAAGGGGCCACCACCGTCAAAGCATCATTCATTGATCATCATCGAAACAGCAACTACCCCTGGAGAGCGCTCATTCCAGCATGGGAGTCGATTGCTCATCCATACACTTCTGATGGATGGCCGCTCTTTGGTCGTCATGCAACAAGCGGAGACACTGTTTATTTCTCAGCGCCCATCGGATCCAAGTGGCAGCACGCCAGTGTGGAAGTTCCACATCGCCTGCCATCTCCCCCATTTACCCGAAGCAACGATCAAACCGACACCCTCCAACCGAAGATTAGATCCGATTGGAAAATCGATGATTCTGGATGGAGTGGTTACATCATCCAGCCAGGAATCAATGTGCTTGGGATGCCCAATAGCGCGGGTAAAATCGATGTGACACAAGTCATCAATGGCGTTGATTTCGATTTTCCACATGTTCGTGATGTCCGGTTACTCATCGCTTCAAGTCGTTACATTTCCTCTCGCGGGGAATTTCAACGCATGGAAGAATCCTCTGACCCGAAAGCAGCTTTGGACGCATTCTGGTTAAATTGTGGAAACAACAAGGAATCAGCGGCAGAGCTTATCAAGATATACTACAGCCGAGTAGAGGAGGCGAACCGCTTCTTTTCAGGTGTCGTTCCCGGCTGGAAAACCGATCGCGGAATGGTGCACATTGTATTTGGCATTCCGGATAAAATTCGCAGGACCAACGACAGCGAATGGTGGCTCTATGGTGAAGAGGGATCCACCAATGCTATCAACATGCGATTCCTTCGCCAAGAACATCCGTGGGATCCTTCTTTCTACAAACTGGGTAGAAGCATTCAATACCGTATCCCATGGGATCGCATGGTGACCAATTGGCGAAACGGTCGGATTCAGCCTGATTGAATTCCAAGGTACCTTTGCGTCAATCAATCCCGTCCTCCATGCCTTTCGATTTGCCTTCATCTCAACCTTCTCGAAGCTCTGGCTCCGACAAACGTCAACGTTCATTCGAACCAAATCGATCTGACCGTCCGCAGGTGCAACACCGCAAACGACCGCCAAGTGATACGTTCGTCATGGGATGGCATCCCGTACTCGAAGCATTGGAAACGGGCAAAGAATTCCAACGGGTGATGATCCAACGGGATGAAAAAGGAGAACGCACAGGAGCTCTGATGCAAAAACTTCAGGAATTGAACATTCCGGTGCAACGCGTTCCGAAAGAGAAACTCTTGCGGATCACAGCGAAAAACCATCAAGGAATCATCGCCTTCCTTTCTCCAATCACGTACCAGCCTTTGGAAGAGTTGATTGCCCGAACATTTGAATCAGGTGAGACACCATTGCTGGTTGCTGTTGACGGAGTGACCGATGTGCGCAACATCGGAGCCATTGCCCGCAGCGCTGAGTGTTTTGGTGCTACCGCTCTGGTGATACCAATGTCAGGCGTCGCACCCATCCAAGAAGATGCAATCAAATCTTCCTCTGGCGCTTTGATGCGACTGCCCGTGGCCCGTGTTCCCGACATGGCCAACGCCATCAAAATGATGGCTCAACACGGAATCCAACCGGTCGCCTTGAGCGAAAAAGCAGATGACTCCATTCATGAGTCGAAAATCGAGGGCTCCATTTGCCTTGTTGTCGGTGACGAAGAACGCGGGATTTCCAATGCAGTCTTCCGAAACTGCAGTGAGGGCGTGCGATTGCCCATGGTTGGTGATACGGGATCACTGAATGTTTCGGTCGCTGCGGGGATCGCATTATCCCATATTGCAATGTGGAAAGACCGCGAAGACGCGCTGTAATAACCCTCGTTTTTTCGAATAACATTGCGTAAGCATCATCTTCTTGGGTGTTGCCATCGACCACGCACCTTTTCGAAAAAGCCTTACCATGATTCGATTTTCTCATTTGACCAGATTCAACGCACTTGGAGCGTTGGCTCTCGTTGCGCTGTTCTCATTCAGCTCTTGCAATTCACGCTATTTTTGGAAAGGGATTAGGGCTTACGAAAAAAAGCAATATCCCGAAGCTATTTCGAGCTTTCAGCAAGCTTGGGCACAATGGCCCAATGACACCATGGCACTTCGTCTGCTCGGTCAAAGTCAACTCATCGTTGGAGATTATGCCAATGCGTCGCGCAGTTTCGAAGAATTGGATTTGCGCGCAAATTTGAGCCGAGAAGATCGCCAACACTGGGCCACTGCGCTCATGAACGAGGCCAAGTACCTCGAGGCGAGCGATGTTCTTCAACCCCTCGCAGCACAAAAAGACGTAAACGCATACACCCAACAACTCTGGAACAATTGCGAGCAGCAACTGGAGGTGATCGAAGACCAACGATTTTGGGAAGCTCAGGCATTGCTTTTGCCATTGCACGAAACCGCATCTTCGCCCCGCATCAGCGGCGACAAACTCTACTTCTCGAGTGAACCCTGGAGATGGGGAGAGACAGATCACTACGCCCGCCTGGACCGCAATGAAACCTGGAGCATGGATCTCAAGTCATCCACACGCAAAGTGATGAAGGCTGCAGACATTGAAATATGGGATTTGCCAGAACATGACGGAATGGTCAACATCTCCCCCAATGGTCGATCCATTGCGTATTCCAAGAAAAACCCCGACGGCCTGGGTTGGTTCGGTGACCCACAAGTTGGTGGATTCCAATTGCTCATTTCCAGCCGCACAGCCAGCGGAGCGTGGAGTGAGTCACGACCTTTCCCATTTGTTGAAAAGGGCTATGTTTTTGCGCACCCCACTTGGTCTCCAGATGGCACTAAAATGTATTTCGCATCGGATATCCCCTCGCCTGAATCCCAAGGCGGAATGGATATTTGGGTGTCAGAGCGCAACGGAACTTTTTGGGAAGAGCCGTTGAATCTGGGACCTGAAGTGAACTCTGAAGGAGACGATGTATTCCCTGCCTTGGACGGCAATGGCCGGCTGTACTTCGCCTCTAACGGTCACCCAACTCTTGGCGGACTGGACGTGTTTTGGACGGAGATTGACCCCACCGTAGAGCTTGCGAAACGGCATTGGCGCGATGGATCTGCCTGGACCAAACCGATCCGAATGGGTTTCCCGGTGAACACCTTAGCCGACGACTTTTCCTACGCTCCGTATGACGATGGATCTGCATTCGTCTGCTCGAATCGATCGGGGTGGGATCAAGTCTACCGGCTGAGCTCAATCGAAACTCCCACGACCATCGAGATTCAAGTCACAGACTATAGCTCTGGGATGGCATTGCCACGTGTATCTCTTCGATGGATTGACACACGCGACGGCTCAGCATGGGACTTGCGCACAGACATCAACGGATACGCCTCGGTGAGCTTACCTCCGAACAGGGCTTATCGGGTCGAAGCAAGCGCTCCAGGGTTCATTCTCGAACAAACGATCGTCACCACAACTGAAACCACGGGTCAATGGGACATTGAAATGGCCAAGGTTCGGATGCTGAATGACGCAAACTTCGCCTCAAAATACATGGGAGGCACACCTTTCCAATTGGCAGCAATCGAATGGTCAGAAGGCACCAGTAAACTCTCCCGAAAAGGGCAACTCGAATTGGATGAATTGGCGGATTTCCTCAAGCTCAATCCTGACATTTTCATGGAAATCAGAACCCATGAAGATGCCTCGGAATTGGACAAGTCAGACGAACCTTCCAACCGCCTCTCTAAGAACCGAGGCATCCAATTGGAAACAGCATTGCTGCGGCGTGGAGTTTCTTCCAAGCAACTGCTCAGCCTTGGCAAAGGAATCTCAGAAATCAGCAATGATTGCGAGCCTGGAGAGCCTTGTGCGTTTTATTGCCACGAAGAAAATGAGCGCACCGAGTTCAGAATCTACGGCTTGCTGCTGCAAGTCCCCGGTCAAATCGATGCGGCCGACTTCAGCAAAGACTAAACCCCAGATCGGGGTTTATCCTCGGAAGGCAGTGCCGCGGTAAATCGCAGCCTCTCCCAATTCTTCTTCAATGCGGAGCAACTGATTGTACTTCGCAACTCGATCTGACCGGCTGGCCGATCCTGTCTTGATTTGCCCTGTATTCAAAGCCACAGCTAAATCCGCGATCGTCGTGTCCTCTGTCTCTCCACTTCGGTGACTCATCACACTGGTGTAACCACTGCGGTGTGCAAGGCTCACAGCATCAATCGTTTCGGTGAGTGTTCCAATTTGATTGACTTTGACAAGAATCGAATTCGCAATGTTGTTCTCAATGCCACGCGCCAAACGGTGTGTGTTGGTAACGAACAAATCATCACCGACCAATTGGACTTTATCGCCAACGGCATCCGTCAATTGTTTCCAAGCATCCCAGTCATCTTCTGCCAAGCCATCCTCAATGCTTATGATCGGATACTTATCTGACCAACCTTTCCAAAAATCTACGAGTTCGGAACCCGTCATTTTATCGCCAGTTGATTCGAAAATGTAACGGTTGCTTTCAGCGTGATAGAACTCAGACGCAGCTGCGTCCAATGCAATCAACAAATCTTCACCCGGACGGTAGCCTGCCTTTTCAACAGCCTCAATCACAACCTCAATGGCTTCCTGATTGGAACCTAAGTTCGGCGCAAATCCACCCTCATCGCCTACGTTCGTTGAGTGTCCGCGTTTCTGCAAGACCTTCTTCAAGGAATGGAAAACCTCTGTTCCCATGCGCAGTCCATCTGAGAAAGTCTCCGCACCGACAGGCATAACCATGAATTCCTGAATGTCAATTTTATTGTCCGCATGTGATCCACCGTTCAAGATGTTCATCATAGGCACGGGCAACGTATGAGCGTTGACACCACCCACGTATCGGTACAATGGCTGACCTGAGCAATCTGCTGCAGCATGAGCCACAGCAAGGGATACACCCAAAATAGCGTTGGCTCCAATTTTGCCCTTGTTGGCCGTGCCATCCAAATCAATCATGATTTGATCTATCGCACGCTGGTCAAACACATCGAATCCGTTGAGTTCATCGCCCAACACCTCATTCACGTGCTTTATAGCCTGTGAAACGCCTTTGCCCATCCACTCTTTCTCACCATCACGCAACTCAACAGCCTCATGTATTCCAGTTGAAGCGCCAGACGGAACTGCAGCTCGGCCCATGGAGCCATCGCCAGTTATAACATCTACTTCGATGGTAGGGTTGCCGCGAGAATCAAGAATTTGACGGGCCTGAACGTGATCAATGTAGCTCATTGTAATCTGTAAAAAGTTGGTGTTGTGCAAGGCGCACAGCCTGGGACATTTCCAGGCGATTGCTTAAACGCGACGCGAAGGTACGCAATCAAGCGAGGACCTCCACACGTGTCATATTCTCAACGAATTGATCGAAAAGATAGCGGCTATCGTGCGGCCCTGCAGAAGCTTCAGGATGGTACTGCACTGAAAATACTGGCTGTCCTGTAATTGCAATTCCTGCAACAGTATCATCATTCAAGTGCGTATGCGTTACCTCCACCGCTTGATTTGCTTCTACCGAATCCCGATCAACAACAAATCCGTGGTTCTGCGAGGTAATCTCAGCCTTGCCCGTAATCAGATTCTTGATGGGATGATTCACTCCACGGTGTCCGTTAAACATTTTAATGGTCTTCAAGCCCTGACTCAACGCCAAAACTTGATGCCCAAGACAAATGCCAAAAATCGGCTTTCCGCCATTTACGAGTTCCTTCACTGTCTCGATCGTCTCAAGCATGGCTCCGGGATCACCCGGACCATTTGACAGCATAATACCATCTGGAGACCAAGCAAGCATTTCATCCGCTGTTGTTGCCATTGGAAACACACGAACGTCGCAACCACGATCTGTGAGGCAACGTATGATGTTTGTCTTCACTCCCAAATCGAGCAAGGCCACTTTGCATTTTGAATCAACCGTTGCAGGCGCGTCGTAAGCCTCTGAGCACGTGACTTCACTGCTTAGCTCCATGCCAGCCATCGAGGGCACAGCATTCAACATCTCTACCAAAGTGGCTTCACTGGTCCCATCGCTGCAAATGATTGCATTCATAGCACCCGATTGGCGAATGTGACGCACCAAAGCTCGCGTATCCAAATCGCAAATACCAACAACTTTGTCCCTCTCCATGTAATCTTGAAGGGTACCGTTGCCTCCAACGCGGCTTGCAATTGACGAAAAATTCTTCGTCACCAAACCAGCTATTTGCACCCGGCTAGATTCAACTTCCTCCTCATGCACACCATAATTCCCGATGTGCGAAGTAGCCATCACTAAGATTTGCCGGTGATAACTCGGATCCGTGAAAATCTCTTGATAACCATACATGCCTGTATTGAAAGCAATTTCACCCGTGGTGATGCCAACTGCACCTGCTGCATGCCCTTCAAAACGTGTTCCGTCAGCCAAGATGAGAACTGCTGGATTTTTTGTCTCGCGAGATTTTGCCATGGTACAAAGATAATATGAGCCATGAGCATCACCTCGGAGCACATGCACCAATTTCAATGCAGTTTTCAAAAATCAGTCAACAAAAAACGGGAGGCTCTCGCCTCCCGTTTCAACATCGTCCAAACGATGAATCAGTCTTTCTTTTCTTCAGCTTCGTCTGCTGCAGGAGCATCGTCCGCTGCAGGCGCATCCTCTGCTACTGGAGCTTCCTCCACAGCAGCTTCCGCAACTGGTGCTTCTTCAACAACCGCTTCTGCAGTCGTTGTTTCAGCAGCGGCAGCAGTGGTCGCTCCACCACGACGTGAACGTCGTGATCGCTTCTTCTTTGCTTCTGTTCCGTAGATCTCATTGAAGTCAACAAGCTCCATCAGACACATTTCAGCATTGTCACCGAGACGATTCCCAGTGCGAATGATTCGAGTGTATCCTCCGTCACGCGTTGAAACTTTCGGCCCTACTTCACGGAAAAGCTCTGTGACAGCATACTTGTTGCCAAGTGCACGAAAAGCTACACGGCGACTGTGCGTCGTATCGTCCTTTGAGCGAGTCACAAGCGGCTCGAAAAATTGACGCAAAGCTTTCGCCTTGGCAACTGTTGTATTGATTCGCTTATGCTCAATCAATGAGCACGCCATGTTCGAAAGCATGGCTTTGCGGTGTGCGGTCTTGCGACCGAGGTGGTTAAAATTCTTATTGTGCCGCATGACTTCACTCTTTGTCGAGTTTGTACTTGCTCACATCCATTCCGAATGTGAGATTCTTACCCTCAACCAAATCTTCCAATTCCGTCAATGACTTCTTACCGAAGTTACGGAATTTCAATAGGTCGTTCTTGTTATAGCTTACCAGTTCACCCAATGTTTCGATGTCTGCAGCCTTCAAGCAATTCAAGGCGCGAACACTCAAATCCATGTCACTCAATTTAGTCTTGAGCAACTGGCGCATGTGCAAGCTGGTTTCGTCAAACTCTTCCACTTCAACACGTTCCTCCAATTCAAGAGAAATGCGCTCGTCGCTGAAGAGCATGAAATGTTGAATCAAAATCTTTGCTGCTTCTTGCAAAGCATCCTTCGGGGTGATGCTGCCATCACACTCGATTTGAAGATTGAGTTTCTCATAGTCGGTTCGTTGCTCTACTCGGAAGTTCTCCACGTCGTACTGGACGTTGCGGATGGGAGTAAAGATCGCATCCATGGAAATCGTACCGATCGCTGCGCCTTCGCGCTTGTTGTCTTCAGCCTGAACGTAGCCACGTCCTTTGCTGATTACAATCTCCATGTTCAAGTTTACCTTCTCATCCATGTTGCAAATCACCTGATCGGGATTCATCACTTGGAAAGCACTGGTAAATTGACCAATATCGCCTGCAGTAAAGAGCTTATTGCTGGCAACTTTTACGGTCACTGTTTCCCCCTCTGAGCCTTCAATTTGACGTTTGAAACGAACCTGCTTGAGGTTCAAAATCATTTCTGTAACGTCTTCTTGAACACCTTTAATGGTTGAGTATTCGTGCTCTACACCGTCAATTTTTACGCTTGTGATGGCATAGCCCTCGAGTGAAGAGAGCATGATGCGTCGCAAAGCATTTCCTACGGTGATTCCAAATCCGGGTTCGAGCGGGCGGAATTCAAATCGGCCATTGAACTCGGAAGAGTCCAACATGATGACCTTGTCTGGTTTCTGAAAATCGAGAATAGCCATTTGCTGAAAGGATTTGGTTTACTTCGAGTACAATTCGACGATGAGCGACTCCTTGATGTTCTCAGGGATCTGATCGCGCAATGGAACGCTGAGGAATGTTCCAGACATATGCTGAACGTTCCAATCCAACCACTCCAAACGCTTCGGTGCTGCGCTCAACGAGCTAGTGATCACTGCAAGTGACTTGCTCTTCTCTCGCACAGAAACAACATCACCAGGACGCATTCGGTAAGAAGGGATATTTACTAGGTGACCGTTGACCATGATGTGTCGGTGTGACACCAACTGGCGTGCACCTCGGCGAGAATTCGCCAATCCGAGACGGAAGACAACATTGTCCAATCTGCTCTCGCAGAATTGAAGCAAAATTTCACCAGTAATGCCCTGACGCGCATTGGCTTGCTTGAACATGTTGGAGAACTGCTTCTCCAAGATGCCGTAAGTGTACTTTGCCTTTTGCTTTTCAGCCAACTGCACAGAGTACTCTGATTCTTTCTTTCGGCGGCGGGTATTGCCGTGTTGCCCTGGTCCGTAAGGACGGCGTTCTAGTGCCTTGTCAGGTCCGAAAATCGCCTCTTTAAATCGGCGACTGATTTTTGATTTGGGTCCGCGAAAACGTGCCATATCGTTATATTCTATTCTGGTTCGACGATGAGATTATACGCGACGACGCTTTGGTGGGCGGCATCCATTGTGCGGGAACGGTGTGACATCGATGATCTCGATGACCTCAATTCCCATATTGTGCAACGCACGCATTGCGCTTTCGCGGCCCGCTCCGGGACCTTTTACAAAAGCACGAATCTTGCGAAGACCTAGATCGTGTGCCTCTCGGCCGCAATCTTCTGCTGCTACTTGAGCAGCATAGGGAGTGTTCTTCTTAGAGCCCCGGAAACCCATCTTTCCGGCACTGGACCAAGAGATCACTTGCCCGTTGTTGTTGGTCAACGAAATGATGATGTTGTTGAAGGATGAGTGGATATGCACTTGGCCTGTAGCCTCGACTACCACTTTCTTCTTTTTCTTGACGTTTTTCGCCATCGTCTTAATATTTAGGTGATCAG
>Ga0208971_1000574_pt1 | contig 25438 bp, 23 predicted proteins | sample AOAMet1_18_M0_10_2_FD_188229 | JGI IMG/M metagenome (GOLD analysis project Ga0208971, IMG submission 188229) | Ammonia-oxidizing marine microbial communities from Monterey Bay, California, USA - CAN11_18_M0_10 (SPAdes) | ecosystem: Environmental > Aquatic > Marine > Intertidal zone | place... | reverse complement strand
AAGGCGTTTTGCCATCGCCGAAATGTTTTCAATGCCGACTTTCTGGGCCATTTCGTAATAATAGACATCACAGGATTCAACCAAACTGGAAACCAGATCAACCTTTCCATGCCCGCCACGTTTCCAACAGTGAAAGTTACGATCTGCAACTTCTGTGTATCCATTGCATCTAACTGTGTCAGCAGCGTCGGCAAAATCACCTTCTAACGCCGCAAGTGCTGTTACCATCTTAACCGTTGAACCAGGAGGGTACGTTCCTTGAACAGATTTACTGGCAAGGGGGCGAAACTCGTCGTCTAGCAAACCTTGATAATCCGGCACGGAAATACCGCGAACAAATTTGTTTGGATCAAAGCTAGGGGCCGAACCAATAGCAATCAGATCACCTGATTTAACATCCATCACGACACAAGACGCACTTTGACCTGCCAATCGGGCCTCGGCATAGTTTTGCAAACTAGCGTCAATGGTCAGTTGCAGATCATCGCCGCTTTGCCCTTCTTGACGTTCAAGTTCACGCATCACGCGACCAACAGCGTTTACCTCGATACTTTTGGTTCCCGCCTTACCGCGCAGATCACGTTCCTTTTTGTTTTCAACACCCGTTTTGCCAATCTGGAATTTGGGGATTTGCAACAAAGGATCCTGATCATCGATTTTGGCCAAATCGTAATCACTGACAGGACCAACATAACCGATAACATGGGCAAAATCCTTGCCACGCGGATATACACGGGAAAACCCGACCTCAGGTGTAATACCGGGTAAAGCTGGGGCATTCACCGCAATTTTTGCAACGTCATCCCACGTTAAATGATCGGCAACCGTGATTGGCACAAAGGGGCTGCGTTGTTTTACGGTCTTAAGGGCGGCGGCAACATCCTCATCCGACAAGTTGATCAGCATTTGAAGCTGAGACAATACCTTTTCAACGTCACCTGCATCTTCACGTACAATCACCACGCGATAATTCTGCTCATTAATGGCCAATGCTTTGCCGTTGCGATCAAAAATCAAACCGCGTGCCGGTGGCAAAAGGCGAATGTTGATCCTGTTCTCATCCGCCAACAGGCGAAACTGTTCTGAATCCCGCAATTGCAATTGTCGCATCCGCCAACCCAACGTGCCAAACATCAACAACTGTAGCCCGCCAAATATTATCCCTCGCCGGCTTACGGTACGTGCATTCTGCTCAACGTCTTTGGGTGTGCGTCGCATCAGATAACCTTTTGCGCCGAGGTGTCACCCTTTTTTGATCGTTCAAGCCCAAGACCGAAACGAACAAAAAGAATAACCAATGGATAAACGAGCACATTGAATAGCATTAACAACGCTTCCAAACTAAACGGCGGGGTCGATACCACAAACATCGTCAATAAAGCACGATTGAGCAAGATCGCCGCTACCATCACTGTCGAAGTTGTGAACCATTCTACAACCCAGCTGATTTCTCGTGATTTGATAATTCGCGACTTCATAAATTCTACCGCAATTACGACCAATGCTGTCCATAATCCGGGCGGGCGTAACAATAAGAAATCGGCCAACAAAAACAAAATCACAATCAAGCCGAGCGGCAAGTTTTCAGGTTGCCGAATGACCCAAGCCATCGTTAGGCAGAATAATAGGTCCGGGAAAGGCAGACCTGCATAGCCACGTGACAACGGCAAAAGCTGAACAAACAGAATCAAGAACGCAAAACTTGTATACATCAGCGGGGCGTACCAGCCAGAGTTTACATATTTGCTAGCCATTGTCCCCACCTGTTGTTGGGGTGTCAGTTTCGGCGGGCAAGGGCGCAATTGTTTCAGCCGCTGGTGCCACGATCATATTGCCACTGTTATCAATAACGGGGTTCGCATGGCTCCGCAGAACGCGCAAAAATTCCAGACGCTCGTAGTCAGCAGATAAACGCACGCGCAGACGATTATCACGCAAACGCACAACGTGACCAATAAGTAGACCGTTGGGAAACACGCCCCCATCACCGGATGAAACCACGCTGTCACCAGGGCGTACTAAGTCGGGTTTTTCAACAAATTCCAATGTTGGCACAGGAGATGAATCACCGCTAAGAATGGCCTGTTGACCAGACGGTAAAACCGTAACGGGCATTCGACTTGCGCCATCCGTTAACAATAACACCCTCGATGTATTTGCCCCAACGCCAGAAATACGGCCAGCCAGCCCCAGCCCATCCGTAACGGCCCATCCGTCGATAATACCATCACGTGCGCCCACGTTTAACAAAACTGACTGGCGAAATTGGCTACCGGCATCTGCGATCACGACACCCGTCACAAACGTCAACTTCGGCGCAAGACGGACGTTGTTCAAATCCAAAAGCTTGGCGTTTTGCTGTTCTAATTGCAAAGCCGCCTCTTTCCACGCGCTCATTTGTTGAAGTTCACGACGGAGTTCTTGGTTTTGATTGTAAATTCGGTCGTAGGCCTGAAAATCATCAACCATCCGCATGATGCCCGTCACAGGTGCCGACGCCCAACTGAAGTTTGGGACAACACTGTCGATGATTTGGCTGCGCAGACGTTCCACTCGCACGGAATCGATACGCCACAGCACGAATATCGCCAGCAGAAAAAATACCAAAATCCCAATCAGGATTCTGCGGATTGCACCGCTGTAATCTTGGGTTTTATTGGGCGGACGGGCCACGGACACTCCCCTTCAGGAACTAATTTTCCCAAAAATCAGGGATTAGCTGTCGTAGTCAATAACATGGCGCAGCTGTTTTTCATATTCCAGCGCTTTGCCGGTGCCCATTGCCACACAATTTAGGGATTCATCGGCCACAGAAATCGGCAGACCAGTTTGTTCACGCAAGGCCAAATCTAGCTCGCCCAACAATGCGCCACCGCCCGTAAGCATGACGCCACGATCCACAATGTCGGCAGCCAAATCCGGTGGCGTGGTTTCCAAGGCGATCATCACAGCCTCGCAAATTTGTTGAACAGGTTCCGCCAAAGCCTCCGCAACCTGTGCTTGATTGATATCCAATTCGCGCGGCACACCATTTAGCAAATCGCGCCCGCGAATTTGCATGGTGGCACCACGGCCATCATCCGGCATGCGGCTGGTACCAATTGATGTCTTGATGCGTTCTGCTGTTGCCTCGCCCACCAAAAGGTTATGTTGACGGCGAAGATATGAAATCAACGCCTCGTCCATGCGGTCACCACCAACACGTACAGAACGCGCGTAAACGATATCGCCAAGTGACAGAACCGCCACCTCGGTCGTACCACCACCGATATCAACAACCATAGAACCCGTTGGATCAGTGATTGGCATGCCCGCACCAATGGCAGCGGCGATTGGTTCTGCAATCAGCCCAGCGCGTCGGGCGCCTGCTGACAAAACAGATTGTCGAATGGCGCGCTTTTCAACGGGCGTGGCACCGTGCGGCACACAGACGATGATTTTAGGCTTGGTGAACGTGGTGCGGCGGTGAACCTTGCGGATGAAGTATTTGATCATCTCTTCGGCCACGTCAAAATCAGCAATCACACCCTCACGCATTGGGCGAATCGCCTCAATGGAACCGGGTGTTCTACCAAGCATTAACTTTGCGTCTTCGCCAACGGCCAACACTTCTTTGCGGCCATGCTTGATGTGATACGCTACAACGGAAGGTTCATTCAGAACGATCCCTTTACCTTTTACATAAACAAGCGTGTTCGCGGTGCCTAAATCGATCGCCATGTCTGACGAGAATAACCCACCGATTCCGAATGCCATATCGTTTGTTCCTGTATTTATTAAAAACCCTGCGCAGACCACGCCGAGGGTTGCACGCTCTTATACGCAAATGACCCTTTGGGGGAAAGGGTGTATTCCTGTTGGATGCCGTCAATATAGGCGGAATTTCGCAACAAAAAAGGCCTATGCATTCACAATACACAGGCCTTTTGTTTTTCTGGCTTTTTAAGGCGCTAATTACTTAGGATACGTCTTTGTAATTAATTTCCTTGCGATCTGTCCCGCCGGATTTGGATCGACGTACAACCAAGCTGTTAAGCGCTGCAACATAAGCCTTGGCAGACGCAACTACCGTGTCCGTATCTGCCGATTGGCCAGACACAATGTAACCGTCTTCTTCCATGCGAACAGTAACGGTGGCTTGGGCGTCAGTACCCTCGGTCACGGCACTTACTTGGTACAGCTGCAAACGCGCTGAATGTGGGAACAACGCTTTCACCGCGTTAAAACTTGCGTCAACGGGGCCATCGCCAGTTGCGTGCGCGCTTTTCTCAACGCCATCCACATCCATGACCAAATCTGCTGTCTGTGGGCCGCTTGTGCCACAAACAACTTGCAATGATTTGATGACCAGATGATTACCCTCACCCGTTGCTGCCTCATCGCGCATCAAGGCAATCAAATCATCGCTGAAGATTTCCTTTTTACGATCGGCCAATTCTTTGAAACGAACAAACACATCTTTCAACTGATTGTCGCCCAGTTCAAAACCGAGCTCTTCCAACTTGCTGCGCAATGCGGCACGGCCAGAATGTTTGCCCATGACCAAATTGGTTTCGCTAAGACCCACGTCTTCGGGGCGCATGATTTCAAAGGTTTCTGCGTTTTTCAGCATGCCGTCTTGGTGAATCCCGCTTTCATGCGCGAAGGCATTTTTACCGACGATTGCTTTGTTGTATTGAACCGCAAAGCCTGAAACATTCGCCACCATGCGCGACAGGTTCATGATCTTGGTCGTATCAATGCGCGTGGCATAAGGCATAATGTCATTGCGCACTTTCATCGCCATGACCACCTCTTCCAAGGCTGTGTTGCCCGCACGTTCGCCCAAACCATTGATCGTGCATTCAATCTGACGCGCACCCGCGCCAACAGCAGCCAATGAATTCGCTGTCGCCATGCCCAAATCATTATGACAGTGCGTTGCAAAAATGATCTTGTCTGCACCCGGTACACGCTCAAGCAACATCCGGATCAAATCAGCCGATTCTGCTGGTGCGGTATACCCAACTGTGTCGGGGATATTGATCGTCGTGGCACCTGCTTTGATCGCGATTTCAACGGTACGGCACAGGTAATCTTCTTCTGTGCGGGTCGCATCCATTGGGGACCACTGCACATTGTCGCAAAGATTGCGCGCGTGGCTGACAGTCTGATGAATTACATCGGCCATTTCATCTTTGTTCAAGTTCGGGATCGCGCGATGCAAAGGTGACGTGCCAATAAAAGTATGGATGCGTGGTTGTGCAGCATGACGTACCGCATCCCAGCATCGATCAATGTCGATCAATTTCGCACGGGCAAGGCCACAAATAACCGAATTTCGGGAATTTTTTGCAATTTCGGAAACGGCGGCAAAATCACCTTCAGAGGCAATCGGAAAACCAGCCTCAATAATATCCACGCCCATATCATCAAGCAGACCGGCAATTTCCATCTTTTCGGCATGGGTCATCGTCGCGCCGGGGCTTTGCTCGCCGTCGCGCAAGGTTGTGTCAAATATCAAGACGCGGTCTTGTTTGGATTTATCAGTCATGGGGGTATCTCTTTTTCAGGTTCTTAGTTGTGTGATAATTTGGCGCGATGATCCCCCTGAGCGGTCGCGCCACAAGGCACGCTCAGAGGCAACTAAGAAGGAGGGCACTACGCAGCAAACCGGCCAAAGGCTGGTTTTTCAACAGGGATATATGCGTAGATGCGTTCATGCCCGCACCATAGGAAAGAGTTTAGCTGTTGGAAAGCCTTTTTTCACACAAGCGTATTGGCTGTGAATTATTCAACGAAACTTTTGCAGGTAAATACAAACGATCGTTATTATTCGATCAAAGATCATCCCATTTGCTTAGCTTATACCGTTTGCGGCCAGACAAATATAAATAGGACATCAACACGCCAAAAATGGTCCCTGTTCCGATGAATGACAACGCAATGCCCAGCGGCGGCATGTTTTGATCCTGCCAAACAAGAAAATACATTAAAACGCCCCAAATTGTGCCAAACCAAACGCCCTGTAATAAAACGTTCGTACCAAACGGCGCATAATATGAAGGCGGCACTTGGAAGCCCAATTTTCGAGCCAGCTTATTCACAGGGGGATCGCATCGATTTCCTGTAAGTCCCGCCATTGCGGCCTCGTCGATTGCAGCCTTATAGCGGCGGTCAAAATCGCTCATGTTGCTTCCTAATTATTCGTAAATACGCGGCAAAACCTATGGGTCAGCCTTTTGCGTCAAAGCACCGTTTTCCCAAATTCCGGTTTCGGCCTCACCCGTGGCATAGCGCATCGTGCCTGTTCCCGCACGTTTGCCGTTTTTAAACGCGCCTTCATAGACATCGCCGTTGGAATAGGTTGCAACACCCACACCGTCGATTTCGCCATTGCGCCAAGCGCCCTCATAAACGAACCCGTCAACCATGGTGATTTTGCCGGTACCTTCGCGTTGGCCAGCAAAAAATTCGCCCTCATAGATCGTGCCATCAGCGTATGCCGCGCGACCCTGTCCTTGGCGCAATCCAGTGACCCAGCCACCTTCGTAAACATAACCATCGGTATAACTCATCTTGCCTTGGCCATGATTTTTGGCATTTTTGAATTCGCCCTCATAGACCAATCCGTTTGTATATTTGGCCGTTCCGCGCCCCTCGATCACGCCATCAACCCAGTCGCCGGTGTAAGAAGAACCATCATTATATGTGATCATGCCTTGACCACTTTCGCGCCCGTCCAAAAACGTACCTTCATAGATTGACCCGTCAGGATAGGTCACACGACCAACGCCTGTGATTTGTCCATCGTTCCAATTGCCCGCATAGACATAACCATCAGCACCCGTAAAAGTACCTTGCCCGCTGCGCTTATCGCCCGCAAAATCACCCTCATAGACATCACCGTTGGCATAGCGGACCAGCCCAGCACCAGAACGTTCACCGGCAACTAGATTGCCCTCGTAAACATCGCCATTGGTTTGCGTCAGGGTACCGATGCCATTGATTTGGCCCTCTGACCAACTGCCTGCATAAATTAGCCCGTCGGGCATCGTCAGATGACCTTCGCCGTGGCGTTGGCCCCGAAGCAAGTCACCATCATAGAAAGAACCGTCGGCATAAGTAATCTTGCCGCGACCTTCTTTGACACCATTTATCCATGTGCCTTCGAATCGATATCCGGTCGGGCTGGACATGGTGCCGACGCCGTGGTGCAGCGCATTACGAAATTCACCCTCATAGCGAACACCATTTGCATAAGACGCAACGCCTTTGCCGGTAATTTTGCCGTCCAGCCAATCACCCTCGTATGACCCACCGTCCGCAAAATTGATCTTGCCGAAACCTTCGGGTTTGCCTTTGGCGAATGCGCCTTCATAGACGGAACCGTTTGGAAATACCGCTTCGCCTAAACCGACGATTTCCCCATCAACCCATGCACCACTATATTCATATCCATTGGGTAACTTATAAGTTCCTTGGCCATGTTGTTTGCCATCTTTGAAGGTGCCTTCGTAAATGCCACCATCATCATATTGCTTGGAAATGACATCGCCGGATTGCGCAATCGCACTCACTGAGGAGAACGCAAAAAAGGCGCCGATCAAAAAGGCCTGTCGACCGATACATTTAAACGTTGTCATAAGTTCCCCGAAGTTCTTAGCATTTTGTTAAAGAGAACCTACTTGAGCTGGCCCCCCCTGACAACGCTTTTGAACAGGCATCTTTTCCTTTGCGCTTTGTCGGCTTATATCCGCTTTAGATAAAGGCAAAGGTTCCATGGCAGAAAAATTTCGCATCACGCTCGCACAACTAAACCCAACCTTGGGTGATTTGACGCAAAACGCCACCAAGGCGCGCGAGGCTTGGGCCGCTGGCAAGGCAGCCAACGCCGATTTCGTCGCCCTGCCAGAAATGTTTTTAACAGGTTATCAGCTACAAGATTTGGCAATGCGCCCTGCGTTTTTGGCCGATGTTGCCGATGTTTTAAAGGGGTTGGCGGCTGATGTTGCTGATGGACCTGCCTTGGGCATCGGCGCGCCAATGATCGTCGATGGCAAGCGTCACAACTGTTATTTGATTCTGCAAAATGGCGAAATCGCCACGCAGGTATTAAAGCACCATTTGCCGATTGATGATGTTTTTGATGAAGCCCGCATTTTTGCTTCTGGCGATGTTTCTGGCCCCTATCGCATCGGCCCACTGCGCATTGGCTCGCCAATTTGTGAAGACGCTTGGTTTGATGATGTTACCGAAACACATGCAGAATCAGGTGCCGAAATCTTGTTTGTGCCAAATGGCTCGCCTTATATGCGGGCTAAACAGGATCACCGCATTGCCTTGATGGTCGCCCGTGTTGTCGAAACAGGCCTGCCTTTGATCTATCTGAATCTCGTGGGCGGGCAGGATGATCAAGTATTTGACGGTGCAAGCTTCGCCCTAAATCGTGGTGGCGCATTGGCCGCCCAAATGAAGACATTGGACGAAGATATCTGTCATCTGGATTTGGAATTGGGCGACGAAGGCTGGACAATTAAACAAGGCCCATTGGAACCGCGTCCTGACGAATATGAACAAGATTATAACGTGATGGTTACCGCCTTGCGTGATTACATGGGAAAAACGGGTTTCAAAAAGGTTCTGCTGGGCATGTCCGGTGGTATTGATTCAGCCCTTGTCGCGACCATTGCTGTTGATGCCTTGGGCCCAGAAAACGTTCGATGCGTTATGCTTCCGTCTGAGTACACTTCATCCCATTCGCTTGAAGACGCGGAAAAAGCTGCCCGCGCGTTGGGCGTGCGCATGGATACGTTGCCAATCGCAGGCCCTCGTGCCGCTGTTACCGAAGCTTTGGCGCCACTTTTTGAGGGTACAAAACCTGATTTAACCGAAGAAAATATTCAATCACGGTTGCGCGGGCTGATGTTAATGGCGCTTTCCAACAAGTTTGGGGAAATGTTGCTGACAACTGGCAATAAATCCGAGGTCGCGGTTGGGTATGCCACGATCTATGGCGACATGGCTGGGGGTTATAACCCCATCAAAGATCTTTACAAAATGCGGGTTTTCCAAACGTGCCGCTGGCGCAATGAAAACCACCGCGATTGGATGCTTGGACCACAGGCCGAGGTAATTCCGCAACGTATTATCGACAAACCACCATCAGCCGAATTGCGCGATGATCAAAAAGACGAGGACAGCTTACCCCCTTATGAGGTGCTAGATGCCATCCTTGAAATGCTGGTGGATCAAGATTTTTCCGTCGCCGACGTCGTGGCGGCCGGATTTGACCGAGAAACCGTAAAACGGATCGAGCATCTAATTTACATTTCGGAACACAAACGGTTTCAATCCGCGCCAGGTGCGCGCCTAACTGGCCGCGCTTTCTGGTTGGACCGTCGCTATCCTATTGTTAATCGCTGGCGCGATAACCGTTAATGCCCACCGACATGCCAGAACCAAAACAATCCGCTTGATAAAAGCGCACCCAGTTGTTTCTATGAGGCCACTTTTAAAAGAGGCCATCAAGTGACACCAACAGACAAAATTAAAAGCGCCGAAAAATTATTGGGCGAGGCGATGCAAGAATTGGGTGCCTCGATTCAAGGCGAACAATCTCGCCGTCGCGGAAACTTGACCCACGAATTGTGGAAAGTTCAAAAAATGCTGGGCCGCGTGCAACAGTATTTCTCACAATCAGGCCAAGATCGATTTATCGACAATTTGTTGGGTAACAAACGTGACGGTGTATTTGCTGATATTGGCGGATATGATGGCGTAACAGGGTCTAACACACTGTTTTTTGAAACTTTCCGTGGATGGTCCGGCATTTTGGTTGAACCAGCACCTGACAATTTAGAACGTTCAAAAGAGGTTCGCCGCTGCCCCTGTTTAGGGTATGGCGCAGGTGCTGTTGCTGGTGAAATGGACTTCTTGCACATTGAATCTGGTTATACGCAAATGAGCGGGTTTTTAGACAGTTATGATCAAAACCTTTTGGGCAAAGTCCGCGAAAACCCAAACCACCGCGAAGCGATTTTAAAGGTTGAGTCCAAAACACTGCCCGATATTTTGGCCGATTCAGGTCTTAGCCAAATTGATTACCTATCGCTTGATGTTGAGGGCGGTGAATTAGCTATTTTGAACGATTTCCCATTTGCGGATTTCGACATCACCGCCTTAAGCATCGAGAATAATTCCCACACGTCTGAAATACCAAAATTGATGCAATCGCGTGGTTACAAGTTGGTTGAATTTTGTGGCGTGGATGAGATTTATCACAAAGGGAATTAGACAATGAGTTTGGCGTTCGCACCTTTATCCGACCTTAGGAATAAAATCGATTCTGGTGAAATCAGTGCTGTAGATTTGATGAACGACACATTGGATCGCATTGACGCGACCAATCCGACCATCAACGCTGTTGTTAGTCTGCGCAATCGTGATGATTTGTTGGCCGAGGCCGCCAAACCAATTGCTGGTCCCTTGTCTGGCATTCCCATCGCGATCAAGGATTTATCAGACACCGCAAATCTGAAAACCACTTACGGATCGCCGATTTTGGCGAATAATATCCCTAATAATGATGCCGGTTTTGTGGCCCGCATTCGTGCAGTGGGGGCCATAATTATAGGGAAAACAAATACGCCAGAATTTGGTCTAGGTTCGCACACGTACAACCCAGTTTTTGGTGCCACAAAAAATCCGTTTGATACATCAAAAACCGCTGGCGGTTCCTCTGGTGGTGCGGCGGCTGCTTTGGCGATGGGATATTTTCCTGTGGCCGATGGCTCTGATATGATGGGGTCACTTCGCAACCCCGCTGGCTATTGTAACGTCTATGGATTTCGGCCCAGTTTTGGACGCGTGCCCGGTGATGATGTTGGTGATCAGTACTTGCACTCACTCGCAACCAGCGGACCGATGGCGCGCAACATTGCTGATTTAACATCACTTTTAGATATTATGTCCGCACCATCAATCGGCCCATTCCATCCCCAATTTTCTGACGGCCCGTTTTCTGGTCAACTTGATGCGGGTATTGCTAACCCGCGTATTGGCTGGCTTGGTGATTGGGGTGGTGCCTATCAATGTCAGCCGGGTGTTTTGGACTTGTGTGAAACAGGATTGAAAACGCTTGAATCACTTGGTGCCAAAATTGATCCAATCGCACCGCCTGTTTCATCAAACAGCATTTGGCAATCGTGGATTGATTTAAGATCATTTCAATTATTAGCGAACTTTAAACCACTTTATGACAACCCTGATCACCGCAAGAAACTAAAACCCGCCGTGATTTGGGAAGTTGAAAATGCGTTATCATTGAATGCATCAAAAATTCACGCGGCAAGCGAGGCACGAACCAATTGGTATCGCGCGGCGATGGAATTGTTTGAAACTTATGATTTTCTGGCGCTTCCAACTGCTCAGATGTTTCCATTCGATGTGGACATTGATTTTCTAACAAAAATCAACAATCAGCCGATGGATACCTATCACCGGTGGATGGAATGCGTGGTGCCAGTCTCGTTACTTGGTTTACCTGCACTAAATGTACCTTGTGGTTTTGATGAATTAGGTCGCCCCATGGGTATGCAAATTATTGCCAAACCCGGTGCTGATCTTGCGGCTTTGCAATTAGGACATCGTTATCATCAAGCCACTGATTGGCCGAACAAACGACGCCCCTAAATGGTTTCGGCAGGTACTTCGCTTGCTAACTCTCGGCTTAGGCTGCGTTCCCGCCAAAAGATATAAATGCCGGATGCGATAATAATTGCGATCCCAAGGAATGTCATTGCATCAGGCAGGTCGCTGAAAACAAGAAACCCAAGGAAAGTCGCTGAAACGATTTCCATGTATTGAAGCGGCGCCAACGTGCTGGCCGGCGCGAATTTAAAAGCAAACGACAAAAGCAAGTGAGCAAAGGTTGCGGCAATGCCCGTGCAAACCAAATAGACCCAAAAAACTGGTTCTGGCCAAACTGGATCAAGTAATATGTGACCTGTTCCATCGAAAAGCCAAAGCACTGGCGCGACGATAACAAGGCCCGCCAGCGAGGTATATGTTTGCAAAGTAAGCGGGTTCATTCGCTGCGCCATTGTTCTGGTCAAAAGAAGGTACAACGCAAAAAAGAACGCGGTAATTAGTGGAACAAGAGCGACCCAGCCAAATTCCACAAAACTTGGGCGAATAACAATCAACGCGCCGCCAAATCCCACGAATGCTGCCACCACACGACGCCAACCTACAATTTCGCCAAGAAACAGGCTGCCTAATAATGTGACAATTAAGGGCTCGACGAAAAAAATCGAAATCGCCTCAGCGACGGCCATGAATTTTAGGGCATAGAAAAAGGCAGTCGTCGCAAGAACGATCAACAATCCACGCAATAGGTGCAGCCCGATTTCACGGCGATCCGGCCAATGTAGCGTTCCCAACATATAGGCGATTGGGAAAAGAATGGCGGTTTGTACGGTGAAACGTGCCAGCGTGATTTGCCCCACCGGCACCTCGGTTCCGGCAAGTTTCGCAAATATGTCGATGATCGGGGCGAACGCCGCAAAACCCAGCATCAAAAGAACACCTTTCACGGGCGTACTTAGGGTTGATGAAGTTTGAATTTGCGACATAACGTTTCCTTTCAAACGGCACCTTTATTTAAAACCACAATTTTGACCAGCCCCAATCGCGCCCCCTTTTCGTTAGACTGCATATTAGGTAAGTTGACCCCGACAGAATTGTTTTGGAGGTCACGTATGACCCAACGACTTCAACATGTAATCGTCAGGGAACTGATTGATCTTCCAAAGAACATCACTTGTTCTGTTTTCCTTGAACAGCGGAAGTAAACACCGCGTATGGGTCGTTCTGTTGGTTTAGCATTTTATTTGATGGTATCTGCGCGGCTGCGCCGGATGGGCGATCGCACACTTGCGCGCAGACTGTCTGCTGGCAAAGAAGATGCAGACCGGATTGATGAACGTCACGGCATCGCTGGATTACCGCGTCCAAAAGGAACCTTAATATGGTTTCATTGCGCCAGTGTGGGTGAAGTTTTGTCGATCCAAGAACTGATAAAGCTGTTGTCCTACGACGATCCAAACCTATCTTTTTTATTGACGACGGGCACTAAATCATCAGCTGATTTAATGACCGAACGCATGCCGCCACGTTGCCAGCATCAATATATTCCGATTGATATCGTGCCCTACGTTCAATCCTTTTTGGATCATTGGAAACCAGACTTGGCCATATGGACCGAAAGTGAACTTTGGCCAGCGTTGATCACCTTGACCCATGATCGCAAAATTCCGATGCTGTTATTAAATGCACGCATGTCAAAAGAGTCAGCCTCAAAATGGCGTTGGTTGCCAGGATTTGCAAAATCGATTTTGTCTCGCTTTGATCATATAATGGCACAAGACGATGTGACCCACAAAAACTTAATGCGTCTTGGGGCCAAGAAAGAAACACTTGAACTAACGGGTTCTTTAAAAGAGGGGGCCTCTGCCCCACCTTGTGACGAACAAACACGTGCTGATCTTGCCGCGCAAATCAATGGTCGTCCTTTATGGTTTGCTGCCTCTACACATGAAGGTGAAGAAGCAATTGTTGCCAAGGCGCATGCAATTGCCCTGCGAAGTACGCACCGATTATTGTTGATCGTTGCGCCACGGCACATTGAACGCGGCCCCGAAATTTTTCGCGATCTACAAGAAACCGGCCTTCACATCGGATTGCGCAGTCGCGGTGACAAAATCACCACCGAGACACAAATTTACGTGGCCGACACAATGGGCGAAATGGGATTGTGGTATCGACTTTCACCCATCAGCTTTTTGGGTGGTTCACTGGCAAAAATCGGCGGGCATAATCCATTTGAACCAGCGTCTCTTGGATCGGCAATATTGCATGGGCCATTCGTTTTTAATTTTGCGGAAATATTTGCTCGTCTGAAAAAAGTCGATGCCAGTAAACTGGTTCATAATGAAAAAGAACTGGCAACGGCTGTCCAATACCTTTTAAGTCCTGAGCGCACCGCGCAAATGGCCCACGCGGCATGGGAAATATCGTCAGTTGGGGCGGAAATCACGGAACGCGCCGTTTCGCTTATTTTTGAAACATTGGACCAAAAACAATGAAACCACCCCTGTTTTGGTACCAAAAACCAAGTTGGAAATCAGCATTCTTAGCGCCGTTAGCCTCAATATATGCATTTGCAACAGCGCGACGCATCGCCAAGAAACCCGCCCTCAATGCAGAGGTTCCAGTTGTTTGCATAGGCAACATAAATGCAGGTGGTACTGGCAAAACGCCCACTGTGATCGCTCTTGTTCAACATTTGATTGAGCGAGGGAAAAATCCACACATCCTGTCGCGCGGCTTTGGTGGTGATGAAAAATCAGCATTACGCGTCCGCGAAGATATGCCTGCCAGTCGTGTCGGTGATGAACCCTTGTTGTTGGCCGCTTTTGCCCCCACGTGGATCGGGGCCGATCGCACCGAAACGGCCAAGCAGGCTGTCGCGGATGGGGCTGACATTTTGATCATGGATGACGGGTTTCAAAACCCAGGTTTAGCCAAGGATATCTCTGTAATCGTTGTTGATGCATCACGTGGTTTTGGCAATGGGCGGGTTTTGCCCGCTGGCCCGTTACGTGAACCGGTAGCAAAAGGTCTAGCGCGTGCGGATGTCGTGATCAGCATCGGTCATGAACGTGCGCAAGCACGCTTTGATGCCGATTGGGCACCCCACGTTTCAGTTCCACGAATTGCTGGCCATTTGGCCCCTTTACCCATGGGGATTGATTGGAAGGGTTTACGTGCATTGGCATTCGCAGGTATTGGGCATCCCGCGAAATTTTTTGAAACTTTGCGCAACGAAGGCGTTGAGATTGTCCAATCTGTCGCCTTAGATGACCACCAACCCCTTAGCACCAGCCTGTTGCAACGCCTGCAAGCCGAGGCACGATTGCGTGGCGCCCAATTGGTGACCACAGAAAAAGACGCCGTTCGCCTGCCGCAATCCATGCGTGCCGAGGTTTTAACAATGCCGGTACGTTTGCAATTAGATGATTGGGCCGTGATTAATCAGTTGTTAGACACGCGAACCTAGTCGTCGTGCTTTTGAAATCCCTGCCCAGCGTGCTCGCCTAGATTTGGTGCGGGGCGTGGATATTGCGTCGGTGTTTTTGAAAAAACCATCGGGCTGCGTATGGTTGGAACGCCTTCAATTTCGCCAGCCATGCCGCGAAACTGTACCTGAGGATCTTGGAACACTTCTTGCATATCGTTGATTGGGCCTGCTGGAATTCCGCGTTCTTCACATGCCGCAAGAAGATCTGCCTTGGTGAAGGTCATCGTGCGCGATGTCAGCCGCGCCGTCATTTCGTCCCGATTTGCGATACGTGAAGCATTCGTCACAAATTTTGCATCTTCAATCATATCCACCAAATCAAGTAATTCACAAAGCCGCCCGTACTGCGGATCATTGCCGGTGGCGATGATTATGTGCCCATCTGCACAATCAAAAACCTGATAGGGTGTCAAATTTGGATGCGCATTGCCCATTCTGTGCGGCGCTGTTCCCGTCGTAAGAAAGTTCATCGCCTGATTGGCAGTCACGGCGGTTGCAACATCCAGCAATGCCATATCAATGTGCTGCCCCTCACCAGTTTTTGCGCGATGTGCCAACGCTGCTTGAATGGCAATGACGGAATAAAGCCCCGTGAAAATATCCGTCACCGCGACACCCACTTTTTGGGGTTGGCCATCTGGCTCGCCGGTGATCGACATCAGGCCACTCATCCCTTGCAGAATAAAGTCATATCCGGCGCGGTGGGCATAAGGTCCAGTTTGGCCAAATCCAGTGATGGAACAGTAAACAAGTTTTGGATTGATCGCCGCCAAAGAGACATAGTCCAGACCGTATTTTGCTAGACCACCAAGTTTAAAATTTTCTATTAAAACATCTGCTTCAGCGGCTAGTTTTTTAATCTCTTCTTGACCATCGGAAGTGGTGAAATCGACAACGATTGATCGTTTTCCACGGTTCGTAGAATTGAAGTAAGACGCTGACTGTGCGCCGTCGCGTTCAACAAACGGTGGGCCCCACTTGCGCGTATCGTCGCCATTTGCTGATTCCACTTTGATGACGTCTGCACCCAAATCTGCAAGCGTTTGACCGGCCCAAGGGCCAGCCAGAATTCTTGCAAGTTCAAGAACTTTCAGACCCGCAAGAGGGCCATCTGCGTTCATCATTTCAGACATTAGCCCTCAAGCTTTTTGTCCAAGATTGCGGAAAAATCAGCATAGTTCATGTTACTGTATTTCTCACCGTCAATCAGGAACGAAGGCGTGCTTGTAATCTCGTCAACATCCGCGTTCTTTTGGAACACCGCGACCATAGCTTGTGCTTTGGTGCCATCATTCAAACAGGCCGAGATTTCTTCTTCGCCAAGACCAGCAACCTTACCCAAGTTCACCAAATTGCCCGCGATTTCAGTTTCGCTGGCGCCCTTCGTCCATGTTGGCTGATTTTGATAAATCAAATCGGCTACACCGAAATAATTTTCTTTGGCACAACGTGCGACCATACCCGCCCAAAGGCCATAACGATCAAAATACACTTCACGATAAATGAACTTAACTTTACCTGTCTCGATGTAGTTAGTTTTCAATTTTTCAAAAACATCTACGTGGAAACGGCGACAATGTGGACATGTGAATGATGCATATTCAATCACAGTGATCGGCGCATCCGGGTCGCCCAAAAACTTGTCTTCGACAATTGATGTGTCGATTTCCGTATCCGATTGCGCATTGGCAGCATTGATGCCAGGCAATTCGGTTTGACCTTGGTTTAGGAAATAATATCCACCACCGGCAACCACAACCGCGGCACCACCCATCAATAAGGCTCTACGATCCATTTTTAATACTTCCGTTTTGTTTCAATTGTGTCATGACATTTTCCCCTAAAGCTTGCAATGCCGCACGCAATTCATTGCTGGCAACGGGTGCCGCGACAGATTTTGCGGCGGCGATCGTTTCCTTATCAATCGGGGGTTTTTCTTTGGGTTTTGCGTGGGTGAAATCTACTTCACCGTCGGAAAATCCTTGCGGCGCTGTTTGAGTGATCGACACACGCGATATGGCCGCATAGCCATAAACAGCATTTACCTTTTCTTTGATTTTGGGTTTTTGCATTTCCAACATTGCGGCCTGCGCACCAGTTGTCAGCAACGTAAGCGTGGCCCCCATGCCTTGACGTCCGTATCCCACCTTAACGGGGCGTGCCATGGCGGCTGTATCTTCGCCAACAATCTCGGCCCAATGGGTCAACAACCTGCTTTCAACGAATCCCCGTTCCTCGCTGGCTTTGCGCACTTGCGGGCGAACAAGATTGGCCGTCTGCACAAAACCCTTTGAATACCTAGTAAAAGGCTTCTTTTGGGTCGCAGTCCCTGATCTGGCATTCTTGTTCATTTCGGTTTTCATTCCCTAACTTAGCGCTATTCTAGATTGAAAGTACCACGGTGCCAGCCTTTAAATCTATTGATAGGATAAAACTTGCGTGAATTTGCCGAAAATGGCGGGATCAGCGATGATCTATTGGCTTGGTATGATAAAAATGCCCGTGATTTGCCTTGGCGGGTGCCGCCGAATAGTGGTCATCATGCAAACCCCTATGCGATTTGGCTGTCCGAGGTGATGTTACAACAAACGACTGTCGCCACTGTGAAAGCCTACTTTCTTAAATTCCGTTCATTGTGGCCAACCGTTCAAGATCTTGCCGCGGCCAATGATGCGGATGTGATGGCGGCCTGGGCGGGTCTTGGATACTACGCCCGCGCTCGAAATTTGCTGAAATGCGCAAGGGTCGTGACAGACGATCACAACGGGCAGTTTCCAAACACACTAGACGAATTGCTCGCTTTGCCTGGAATTGGGCCTTACACGGCAGCGGCAATTTCCTCGATTGCTTTTGATAATGTCGCGACTGTTGTTGATGGAAATGTCGAACGTGTTATGGCACGCGTTTTTGCCCATACAGAACCATTGCCCAAAGCAAAAAAGACGCTAACAAGGCTGGCTGCAAACTGCACGCCCAGCAATCGCCCCGGTGATTATGCACAAGCTGTAATGGATTTAGGCGCCACAATTTGTACACCGCGAAATCCAAAATGCGATATTTGTCACATTCAAAACCACTGCAAGGGCTTGGCTCAAAACATTGCCCACACATTGCCCGCAAAAACACCAAAGCCCCCAAAACCAACTCGATACGGGCATGTGTATCTTGCCCAACGAAATGACGGTGCATGGTTGTTGGAACGACGCCCAGAAAAAGGGTTGCTTGGTGGAATGTTAGGCTGGCCAGGTGGGGCATGGGGTGATGCCCCATCCAAAACGCCGCCTGTCCAAACCAAATGGCATACTCTACCTGATACTGTGACGCATACATTTACCCATTTCCATCTTGTTTTGACGGTGCATTTCGGAACAGTGGACCACCATGTGAAACCAGATATTGGCGATTTCGTCGGATCAAACGCGTTCGACGCAAAATCACTGCCAACAGCCATGCGCAAAGCATATGACGCGGCGATAAGTGCAAAACTGGTGAATTGAGTTTCCGGTCACAAGCTTTATAGTTCCTGAAAACGAGGCAAGTGATGCAATGAAACCTTCGGCAAATTTTTCAACCTTCAAAAACGCGATGCCATTTTGGTCGTCTTTGTTGTTGGTGCCTATAATTGTATTTTCTACTGTTATGGGCGGGCTGTGGCTTGCTTTGCCACCACTTTGTACGTGGACATTATTTGCGGTGCTAGACGGTATTTTTGGCAAAGATGAGAAAAACCCAGTCTCTGATGCGCCCGATGACGAACTTTATTATTATCGTCTTATCACGTTGATCTGGTTTCCTGTTCAGCTTGTGCTGTTGATTTGGATGCTGGCCTATGTTCCAGACGCGACACACTTATCTGTGTTTGGAAAATTCATGACATTTTTCAGCATGGGTATCGTTTCAGGCACAATTGGGATCAATTATTCTCATGAACTAATGCATCAAACAAATCGTTTGGAACGTTGGCTGGCCGACCTATTGTTGGCATCGGTTTTGTACGGTCATTTTCGCTCGGAACATTTGTTGGTTCATCACAGATATGTCGGTACCCCGCGCGACGCCGTTACCGCACGCTACAACGAGGGATTTCATCGCTTTTTTGTGCGCGTCATTCCAGAGAGTTTCACCTCGGCTTTGTCAGCAGAAAAGGCGATGTTGGAACGCAAAGGATTGCCTGCAACGCATCGCTCAAATCCCTTTTGGCGGTATGCGGCCTTACAATGTGCCTTCCTCTTTCTGGCGCTTTGGGTCGGTGGATTTTTCGGTTTGGTTTTGTTTGCGTTTCAATCACTCACTGCGATTTGGCAGTTGGAATTGATAGATTATGTGGAACACTATGGATTGACGCGAGAACATCTGGGCGATGGTAAATATGAACATGTGAAACCACGCCATTCTTGGAATGCGCCCTTTAGAGTTTCAAATTGGCTGCTGATCAATCTGCAACGCCATTCTGATCACCACTATAAACCCAATCGTCGATTTCCGTTGCTACAATCTTATGACATTGGCGAGGCCCCGCAGTTGCCGCAGGGATATCCTGTGATGAGTGTGCTTGCGATGGTTCCACCTCTTTGGCGTCGCGTCATGAATCCACGTGTTCGTGCGTGGCGACGGGAACATTATCCTCACATTGAGGATTGGAACGCCTATAAAACCGCAAGCAATCCATTACCAAGATAGTTGCTGTTAAAAGGAGTGGCTGCGCCACACAGGTTTCCCTTGCCCCAACGGGCAAGAAGATGGCGAACATTTGAAATCACAGGGCCAACTTGCCAAATTCCCTGAAAGGGAATGCAGGTGGAAAACAGCATGGGCCGGTCAGGCCCATTCCTTTGGATTAACGAGAACAAAAAAAGACCCCGCACACAGTCCAAAAAACAGTGTGACGAGGTCAAGGTATGTGCCCCGAAGGTACAATCTACGGGCACAGGCGGTAAACTTATTTGTGTCAGTATTAGTTTGGACGGTCGCTCATTTCGGCGCGAACTTGTTGGCGCAGCAAATCGATTGGCACCATTTTGCCTTCGGATTTATAGCCCCAATATGTCCATCCATTACAGCTGGGCGCGCCCTCAAGGGCCGCACCAACTTGATGGATTGAGCCTTTGACGTCATCCCCAATTAATGTGCCGTCAGCACGTACCTTAGCCTTGTGACGCCCATTCAGCGAAAACAGGTTTTCACCTGGGTTCAGCATGCCGCGCTCAACAATCTGGCCGAATGGCACCCTTGGCTCAGCACGTTTGGATTGCGTAACTTCAAGTGACGATCGATCATATTTGCGTACATCACGCAAACGCGCGGTTGCCACTTTGCGGTATTCTTCTTCGCGCTCAATACCAATGAAATCGCGGCCCAATTTCTTGGCCACAGCACCCGTTGTGCCTGTACCAAAGAACGGATCCAAAACAACGTCACCGGGATTTGTGGTTGCCACCAAAACACGATGCAACAGGCTTTCGGGTTTTTGCGTTGGGTGTGCTTTGTCGCCGTCTTCGTTTTTCAAACGCTCGTGGCCAGTGCAAAGGGGTAAAACCCAATCGCTGCGCATTTGAATGCCTTCATTAAGGGCTTTCAATGCTTCGTAGTTGAATGTCGGCTTAGATTTTTCAGTCTTTGACGCCCAGATTAGTGTTTCATGAGCATTGGTAAAACGTTTTCCACGGAAATTCGGCATCGGGTTAGATTTGCGCCAAATCACGTCGTTCAACATCCAAAAACCTGCGTTTTGCATCGCTGTGCCAACGCGGAAAATGTTGTGGTATGACCCAATGACCCAGATCGCCCCGTCAGGCTTTAGAATGCGCTGCGCCGCTTTTAGCCACGCATTGGAAAATTCATCATATACACGGAAACTGTCGAATTGGTCCCAGTGATCATCAACCGCATCCACTTTGGAATTATCTGGACGATGTAGATCGCCTTTCAATTGCAAGTTATAGGGTGGGTCCGCAAAAATCAGATCAACGCTGTTTTCTGGCAGGGCGTTCATCCGCTCTACACAATCGCCATCTAATATTTGATTGAGCGGCAAAGCCGCCTTTGATGTTGTCATAATATCCGTCTCTTCTGCCTCGGTTCAGGTGGATTGTTTCCACTCTGTCGTTGTCTGGAATCATGATTCATCTGCGAATCGCAGTCAATTTCTTTATTAAATCAATGTGTTAAGAAAAGGGCTTGCTCAACATCTTGTGTACAGGACCAAAGGAACACCTATGATGTTGTGTAACCCCCAATTCATTTAAGGCAGCAATGTGGCTTTTTGTGGGATAACCTGCGTTCTTGTCCCATCCATAGCCCGGATGGTGTTGCGCTAAATCCACCATCAACCGATCGCGGGTGACTTTGGCAACGATGGAAGCCGCCGCAATCGACATTGATTTGCCATCACCTTTGATGATTGCTTGCCCTGAACAGGGTGTCTCTTTGGGAATGTCGCGCCCGTCAATCAATGCCAGTTGTGGAAGTTGATCCAGCCCCTGGATAGCGCGCACCATTGCCAGATGGCTGGCTTGGCGAATATTTATCTCGTCAATCTCTGCAACGCTTGCGTGTGCGATTGAAACCATCGCGACGTTCATTATTTGATCAAAAAGCAAATCACGTTTCTTGGCAGACAACTTTTTTGAATCATTTAGGCCCTCTGGAATATTATCAGGGTCTAAAATTACAGCGGCAGCGGTTACAGGCCCAGCGAGCGGTCCACGGCCAACCTCATCCACACCTGCAACAATTTTAATGCCTTTATCAATTGCGGCACGTTCAAACGAATAATCTGGGGCTGTTTTTTCCATTCGTCCTTCTTGCACATTTCATTCCAAAGAAAAATGCCCGACCAAAAGGCCGGGCATTTTTGAAAATTCTGCGGGCAGCAATTAAACTTTGAAACCGTGCTGACGCAAACATTGCGCGGAGTAGTAGTTTTTCCAACCAGACGGTGCCCACTTTTTGCGCAAACATACTTTGGGTTTGGCGACTGGTTTTGGTTTATGAACATAGCCACACTTTGGATCGCGGTAGGATACCCAACCATTATGTGTCCAACGTTTCAGCATACATTTGTTGCCTTTATGTTTGTGAACATGCTTGGGTGGTACTGGTTTCGGGATGATTTTTCGCGTTTCATTCTTTTTATTTGCTTGGTTCGCAATGATCGCAATTGCACCAATACCAAATAAAAATGCAGCCAATTCTTTGTCGCCTGCTCTTGCAGGTGCTGCAGACAATGAGGTGAATGCGATGCTAAGGCCAAGTATAGTGCCGGTAAGTTTCTTAAACATGTGATATCCTTTTCATTGGGCGCCTTGAACGAGGTGTTTCAAAGCTGATGCCTCACACTGGCTCAAACCGGATTTGACAGGCAATAACGTCACAGTGTTATCGAATATCACGCACAAAAATGTGGGTTGTTATTGAATATCAATCCCTGTTCAGCCCATTCTATGCCCATGATGAAAACACTTACCTCAATATCCATCGTGCTTGCCTTCTTGGCGTCCGTATCGGCCGCTAACGCAGGCTGTTATGCCGATTACAAAGCAAAACAAGACGACCCTTTGCGACTGCATTATGGGGTTACACAACTAAGTGAAGCCACCTGTACCAAGGCGGCTGCACGTGCAAAATTGGAATCAACACTATCAAGTGATGGCTGGAAGTTGCTTAATGTAATAACAGTATTTGGTGACGACGAACTGAGCACAAAGGAATCCAATGCAGGACAATATTTCCTCCGCTACTGAAACGCGGCGTAAAACAGACCGTGTTATCATTATCGGCGTCATGGCGATTGTTGCGATTCTTGTCGTGGCGGCATTGTTGCTGTTCTTGAACCTTCCGGATGCCAATGCATTTAATATGCGGGTCGAGGAAATATTCATTACCAATGATGCGCTGACCAATAGCGGTGACATCAAATTGCTGGAGATTTTAGCCCAATCCGGCACATCGTTCTCGGAAACACTGACGTCATATCGTTTCGTGATTTTTGTGCTTTTGTTATTCGCAACGGCACTTTTGCTGGCGGCGCTTGCCTTTCTTGTTATGCTTGTCGCCCTTAACCGTCGGATGGCCCAGGTCGAGCGTAGCGGCATTCAGGTATCTTCGCTGGTGGTTAGCCGCGATGAAAACACCGTTTATTTGAACAATATGGAATTTAAACTAACCCAAGCCGCAACAGAAACCATGGCGATCTTGGCCGAGGCCCGCATGGATGACGATGTATTGTCAGGCATTGATATCGAATCAATCATTTCAGGAAAGTCCTCTGCAGATTGTGACGAGGCCGCAGGTGCCACGCGAATCAAACGTCTGCGCGATACATTAGGCAACCAAATGGTTAGTGAATTGTTAATCAAAAATATCTCGCGAAAAGGCTATATGTTGGCTATTGATAAGGACGTTATTCAAATGTTGTAGCCACGACACAACGTCAACAACAAACGGGTTGCTTAATTTTCCAAAGTAGGCGACTACCTCGCGCATCGGAAAATTGGAGTATGAGATGACCCAAGAACCTAACAACGATGCACGTCACCTAGAGACACTTGACCGTGATCTGGGACGATATTCAAACTTAGATAAATTAGGAAGCTATGCAGCCCGCCCAATGGTTGGCACAGGTATTTCGCTTGCCTTTATTGTTCTTGCAGGATTGGCCGCGGCCTTCTTGTTTGGACAAAGTACAAACACATTTATCGTCGTTATCGCCGCCGGTTTAGGTGCCTATATGGCGCTGAACATTGGTGCAAACGATGTAGCAAACAACATGGGCCCTGCGGTTGGGGCCAATGCCCTGTCTATGGGTGGCGCAATTGCGATTGCAGTTGTCTTTGAAAGTGCGGGTGCAATGATCGCTGGTGGCGACGTTGTTTCAACGATTGCCAAAGGCATTGTTTCACCTGAAAGCATGCAAGACGCATCAACCTTTATTTGGGCGATGATGGCGGCACTTTTGGCCGCTGCCCTTTGGGTGAACCTCGCAACTTGGATCGGCGCGCCGGTTTCAACAACACACTCTGTTGTGGGTGGTGTTATGGGCGCGGGCATTGCGGCCGCTGGATTTGCAGCGGTCAACTGGCCAACAATGACCAAGATTGCTGCTAGCTGGGTGATTTCACCGGTTCTGGGTGGTTTGGTTGCAGCGGCATTTTTGGCGCTAATCAAATCCCGTATCATTTACCAAGACGATAAAATTGCAGCGGCCCGTCGTTGGGTGCCTGCATTGGTTGGTATCATGGGCGGCACGTTTGCGTCTTACCTTGCGCTTAAGGGCCTAAAGAAGATTTTCAAAATCGACCTTACAACGGCTTTGGCAATCGGCTTGGCAATCGGTATTTTGATTTGGCTTGTGATGATCCCAATCATTCGCAAACAAAGCATTGGCTTGGAAAACCGTAACAAATCGCTGAAGATTTTGTTTGGCATTCCTTTGATCGTTTCCGCTGCATTGCTTAGCTTTGCCCACGGTGCCAACGATGTTGCAAACGCTGTTGGTCCTTTGGCAGCTATCGTTCAAGCCAGCCAATCTGGTGATTTCCTAGCCGCTGTCAGCATCCCGTTTTGGGTGATGATGATTGGTGCCTTTGGTATTTCCTTTGGTTTGTTCTTGTTTGGACCAAAATTGATCCGCATGGTCGGCAGCCAAATTACCAAACTGAACCCAATGCGCGCATACTGTGTTGCATTGTCAGCGGCGATCACCGTGATCGTTGCCAGTTGGTTGGGCTTGCCTGTTAGCTCCACGCATATCGCCGTGGGTGCTGTGTTTGGTGTTGGTTTCTATCGCGAATGGGACACCAAACGCCGGATGCGCAAAGCACACGTCGAATTGCCATCAGCAGCGACCGTCGCACCAGAAGAACGCGGTCACCGCAAATTGGTGCGCCGTTCTCACTTTATGACAATCATTGCGGCTTGGGTCATTACTGTGCCCGCTGCTGCGATTTTGTCTGGCTTGATCTTCTTCGGAATCAACATGATCGCTGGCTAATCTTTAGCCACACTAACATCTAAAAGGCGGGGGGTTTTAGCCCCCCGTTTTTATTTCAGATGCACGGGTAGGTTCAAGGGCCCACGAAAACCAAAGCCCGACCAGATCACCGCATCACGATCCGCCAGTTCCATGTTGGGAAAGCGATCAAACAGCATCGGCAACATGATCTGCACCAACATCATTCGCGCCACATGGGTACCTTGGCAAAAATGCGGTCCATTTCCAAAAGATTGATGGGTTTTCTTTGCACGGAAAAGATCAAAGACCTCGCCATTTTCATGCACTTCTTCATCATGACCGGCACTTGCTTGAATGGTCATAAC
>Ga0208971_1000573_pt1 | contig 25447 bp, 34 predicted proteins | sample AOAMet1_18_M0_10_2_FD_188229 | JGI IMG/M metagenome (GOLD analysis project Ga0208971, IMG submission 188229) | Ammonia-oxidizing marine microbial communities from Monterey Bay, California, USA - CAN11_18_M0_10 (SPAdes) | ecosystem: Environmental > Aquatic > Marine > Intertidal zone | place... | reverse complement strand
AAACCCGACGCAATGGCCGGGTTTTTTCGAATTTATTGAAATCGCTTTAGTGCAGTTTTGAACCTGCGTCAGCAATTGCTTCGTCGATCAACGCGTTGCTGTCTGCGGCTGTCATTTTTGCAGCAATCGCATCGCCAGCGGCGCCAATTGCAACTGAAACAGCCGAGTCGCGCACTTGTTGGATCGCTTTCGCTTCAGCAGAAGTAATTTGATCTTCGGCGGCAGCCAGACGGCGTTCGATAGAAGTTTTCAATTCATCTTTAGCTTTTGCAGCAGCAACCGCGGCTTCTTCTTTAGCTGTGGCGATAATCCGTTCGGATTGTTCCGCAACTTCGCGCTGTTTGCGCTCGTAAGATGCCAACAAAGTTTGTGCTTCTTCACGCAGTGCTTTGGCTTCGTCCAACTCGGAACGAATGTCATTTGCACGCGCATCAAGTGCGCCACCAAGTTTGCCAGGAACCTTCAGGTAAACCAACACGGCGATAAACGCGATGAAAGCCAGCCAAACAACGAAGTTGGTGTTGAAAAGGCTAAAGAAAGGACCAGAAGCGGCAAAAGCAGGTGTTGCGCTAGCGGCGAGAATGAGAAGGGTCAGTTTTTTCATTGTCTTACCCTTTCAACCGGCTGCTAACAGCGGCCTTTAGCGATTTAGCGTCGATTTTTGCTGTAGAAACTGCTGAGACAATGTCTTTGGCAATATCATTAGCAACATCAGTTACACTGGTCATCGCGCTGTCGCGGATGGCAGTGATCGCTTTTTCAGATTCAGCGGCTTTCGCAGAAATTTCAGCGTCTGCAACAGCAACGGCAGCATCCAGTTCTTTTTGGATATCAGCCTTCGCAGCAGCGATGATTTCTTGCGCTTCAGAACGGGCATCAGCCAGCGCCTTGTTATAGGCAGCTTCGGCATCAACCGCAGCTTGCTTAAGCTCTTCGGCACGCGCGATGTCTTTTGTGATTGTGCCTTGGCGTTCAGCCAAAACAGACGCGATACGTGGCAAGGCCACACGCGACAGCACAAGATAGATCGCCACAAGTGTGACAATCAGCCAGAAAATCTGGTTGGGAAACGAGGAAAAATCAAGCTGCGGCATGCCTACGGCTTCTGCTGCGTGATCGGCACCATGTGCCGCCTCTGTGTTAGTATGCGTTGTAGTCGCCATGTCTAAACTCCTGGAACCGGATGATGCCAAAGGCGGATCCTAACAGACCCGCCCAGCACGTAAGGGTGGTTCGTCAGAAATTAAACAGCAAACATAAGCAGAAGTGCTACAAGGAACGAGAAGATCCCTAGCGCTTCGGCAAACGCAATACCGATAAACATTGTCGCTGTCTGGCTAGCAGCAGCTGATGGGTTACGTAGGGCACCCGAGATGAAGTTACCAACTACAGTACCCACGCCAACGGCTGCGCCGCCCATGCCAGTACATGCTAGTCCGGCACCAATGTATGCGCCCATTTGTACGATATCGCCTTCCATGATCAGTCTCCTTACGACTTGGAATTAGTTTGATAGATTAGTTTCGTAGTGTTCTTAGTGATGTGGATGCAGTGCGTCTTTCAGATAAACGCAGGTCAAGATTGCAAACACATATGCTTGGATGAAAGCCACCAGTGTTTCTAGCGCGTATACGGCAGTGATTGCCGCGATAGGCGCAACCGCCCCCACACCTAGTACACCAGCAAAGCCAGCAAAAACTTTGATAACCGCGTGGCCAGCCATCATGTTACCCGCCAAACGAATGGAGTGGCTAACAGGGCGCACGAAGTAAGAGATAACCTCGATCAAGGCCAAGATTGGGCGCAAGATAAGGGGTGCAGAGCCGATCCAAAACAGGTGAAGGAAGCCAAAACCATGTTTAAAGATGCCCAGCAATGTAACGAATAGGAACACCGCCATCGCCATGATCGCTGTTACGGCGATATGCGATGTTGTCGCGAATGACATAGGGATAAGGCCCAAGAAGTTCGCCATAACGATGAACATGAACAGTGTCATGATATATGGGAAGTAGCCAACAGCGTCTTTGCCGGCGACGTCTTCTACCATTTTATAGATGAAACCGTATGCCATTTCCGCAATTGATTGCGAACGGCTTGGAACGATTGCACGGCCGCGTGTGCCGATAACCAACAAAAGGACAACCGCAACAACAGTTAGCAACATCCATAGACTTGCGTTTGTTGGCGTATACCAGTGAATCGGGCCATCGCCGAATAGAGGATGTACAACAAACTGATCCATTGGATGGATCTGTAGGCCACTTGGTGCTGCTGCTTCGCTTGCCACGATGTCAGTCCTTTTCGTTCGTGCCCGCTTGGGGCGTATCTTGTTCGCGCTGCATCTCGGCTGCGGTTCGCATCATAACGCGTATACCGGCAACAAAGCCCAGCAATGTAAAAAGAACCAAAAATAGCGGCAAGGTTCCAAAGACCTTATCCAATCCAAATCCAATTCCGAAACCGATCAACAAACCGGCCACTAACTCGGTCACCATCCGCCATCCATGTTGGACCTGCGCGTGATGCTCGTCCACAAATCTGGTGCCTTCTTCAACCCCTTTAGCCTTGGCGATCTTTTCTTCTAGCTGTTTAAGCCGTTCCGGATCAGGACCTTGGGACATCAAATACACCGTGTGATTTGCGTTTGGGCGTTTCTAGGCAGTCACCGCCACAGAGTCAACGAATGGTTGGAGACTCAAAAAATTCTTTAAACATATGTTTTAAATACCTTTTATTTCTGTGCATTTACCTGCGACAGCTTGTACCACCACAACAAAACTCAACATTTCCATAGAAACTGACATTCAACCATTTGGTTGATCTTTATCGCATGCTGGTTGACGGGTCATTCTGCAGCCCATAGTCAGAATTCATGACCAACGCGTTAGACATGACATTTCAAGCACTCGCCGACCCCACACGGCGGGATATCTTAACTTTGCTGTTAGAAGATGACATGGCCGTCACTGATGTCGCTGAACCATTTGAAATGTCACTGGCTGCAATTTCAAAACATTTGATGATTTTGACCCGCGCTGGTTTAATCACGCAAGAAAAACGGGGGCGGGTAAAGTGGTGCAAGTTGGAACCAATGGCCATGCGTGGTGCATCATTATGGATGGAAAGTTTTGGCCAATTTGAATCCGTCAATCTGGATGAATTCGAAAGCTTCTTATCCCAACAGTTGTCGCAGGGTACGGATGAAATAGCGGGATAGCCAAAAACGCACCGGGCGGTTGCCTGCTGTTTTCGAGGTACAGCGATCACAACAACGACAACCGCCGGTGTTTTGCTTGGTCGCTCAAATTCACATCCGAGCAAAGCTGACTGCGAAGTGACAAATTAATTCAACAATTGAAACACAAATATTTGTGAACCTTGATCAATCTTTCGCTTGCAGCATTTGAGCATCACCAATCCCGCCCAAACCTGCGAAAACGCTACGTCAAGTTTTCCTTCATCATCCGAAGTATGCGCTGAACTTTTGGCGTTCGATGCAAATCAACATGTGTCACCAGCCAACTGGCAACCTCCCATTCTGCTTTTGGTTCCAAACATTGTACTAAGTTTGTATCGCGTTCGCCAATGTCATGACTGACAAAACCAAGCCCCACGCCAGCTTGAATTGCGTCAAAAGCTGACATCGTTGAGGTAACTTTATAGGTAACGTTTTCCGCCAATGCATTTTCAATCAACCACTTCTGGGTTGGCGCCCGTGATCCACCGCCTTCAAATCCCACAAACCGATGATCTTTAAGATCGGCAAAGCCTTTGGGCTGACCAAATTTTTCAATATATGATTTTGCGCCAAACAGACCCATGGAAAACTGGCGTAAGGGTTGAACGACATAATCGGGGTCACTTGGTTTTTGACCTACGCGAATGGCAAGATGCGCCTCGCCGTATTCCATTCGGAAAAGGCGTTCATCTGTTAAGAAGCGAATTTCCACATCTGGGTGTTTTTGCTGAAACCTTGCCAATATCGGCGAGATATAAGGCGACATGAATTCCAATGAGGTCACGATCAAATCACCTTTGATCGCCTCGCCTTGTCCTTTTAGGCGGCCAGCAAGTTGGCTAAGTTGATCTTGCGTCGCATCCGCCACACGAAGAAGGTCATTTCCCGCCTCTGTGGCTGTGTACCCTCGCGCGTGCCGTTGGAAGAGTTTCGTTCCAAGTTGCAGTTCAAGCGCATCAATATGCCGAATAATAGTTGCATGATGTACGCCCATAACCTCAGCCGCTGCCGAAACAGTGCCTAATCGCGCCACGTGATACGCAGTACGAACCTGATCCCAATCATCAAAAGCCAAGTGCATCCCCTATTTTTCAAATTTCATTGTGCAATCACGCACACAATACTGGCCATTCCTGACCTTTATACATTCTATGCACAGCTTATTTCAATGCTATCTTTATTCAGAAAACAGGAATCTACACCATGAGCACACAACTTAGACTTCTTCGCATCGATGCCTCAGCGCGCCGCGAGGGATCTGTTTCCCGCCAACTTACCGATCAAATCATCGCGCATTTCAAAGATGCAAAAGTTGTAATACGTGATGTTGCAACCGCTTTGCCACTTATTGACGCCAATTGGGTTGGGGCCAACTTCACCCCTGCAAATGATCGCACCGCGACCCAAATCGATACACTTGGATTATCCGATCGATTGGTCGCAGAACTTCAGGCAGCGGATGTAATCGTTATCGGTACACCCGTTTACAATTTTTCCGTTCCATCAACCCTGAAGGCATGGATCGATCAAATTGCGCGTGCTGGCGTTACCTTTAAGTACACTGAAAACGGGCCAGTTGGATTACTTACTGGAAAACGCGCAATTGTGGCGATTGCATCGGGGGGCACCGAAATTGGCAGTGACATCGATTTTGCAGGGCGTTATCTAGAGCATATGCTTGGTTTTGTTGGCATTACAGACGTCACGTTTGTAAACGCTGATCAACTGGGTGCAGGCGCCAAAGAAAAGCTTGAGGCAGCAACAACGAAGATCAATGCCATTGCCGCTTGATTGAATACGTTAAGGAAGAACCATGGAAAAAATTCAAAGCAATATCATCATCCTAATCAAGGTGCTGTTGACACTGGCATTCGGGGCCGCAGGGATTGCCAAGATTATGGGCGCAGAAATGATGGTCGCCACGTTTGACGCTGTCGGTGTCGGGCAATGGTTTCGGTATGTCACAGGCATCATTGAAGTGGGCGGTGCCCTTTTGTTGTGGGTTAATGGCCGTCAAGCAATCGGCGCTGGCCTATTAACATGCACAATGATCGGCGCCGTTGTCGCACACATTTTTGTCATTGGACCAAGCGCCATGCCTGCCGCCGTTTTGGGTGTGCTGTCCGCCTACATCCTCTTCAAACACAAAGATCAAGTTTTGTAATTTTCTTTTAGTGCCCAGCGAGATTTTCCATTGGGCACTTCTTTGACTAAATTCCGATACAGGTCTTTGAACGTCACCAATCTGGGTTGTTGACTCTTATACACATAGCAATGTAAACGCCCCCTATTCCGGAAGTGCTATAACTTCCGGTCCCAAGTGATGCTTGGGATCGCCCTCCACCAGCGTGTTACGCCCGTGGGGGCGTTTGTGGTTTGTGCGGTCCGTTCCTATATACGGACTATTGTTGAAACGGCGAAAGGGCCGAGCGAATGTTTGAAAATCTATCTGACCGCTTATCTGGCGTTTTTGATCGGCTCACCAAACAAGGTGCCCTCTCGGATGAGGATGTAAAAACCGCCCTTCGCGAAGTGCGTGTTGCCTTGTTGGAAGCTGACGTTTCACTGGCTGTCGCACGAGATTTCGTAAAAGCAGTTCAAGACAAAGCATCTGGTCAAGCCGTTACAAAATCTGTGACACCAGGCCAGCAAGTCGTCAAAATCGTTCATGACGAATTGGTTCATGTTCTGGCGGGCGACAATGCCGTTCCGGGTGAATTGAAAATCGACAATGCCCCTGCCCCGATCCTAATGGTTGGTTTGCAGGGTTCTGGTAAAACAACGACCACTGCCAAGCTGGCAAAACGCCTGACTGAAAAGAACGGCAAACGCGTCTTGATGGCGTCGCTCGACGTTAACCGCCCTGCCGCGATGGAACAGCTTGCCATTTTGGGCAACCAAATTGGCGTTGATACATTGCCAATCGTTGCCGGCCAAAAACCGGTCGACATCGCGAAACGCGCCAAACAGCAAGCCACACTTGGCGGCTATGACGTTTACATGCTGGATACTGCCGGTCGCCTGCACATCGACGAAGTGTTGATGGAAGAAGTCGAAACCGTTCGTGACGTAACAAAACCACGCGAGACTTTGTTGGTTGTTGATGGTCTGACTGGCCAAGATGCGGTGAATGTTGCCGAAGAATTTGACGGCAAGATTGGTGTTTCTGGCGTTGTCCTTACACGTATGGATGGCGACGGTCGTGGTGGTGCTGCGCTTTCAATGCGCGCGGTCACTGGCAAGCCGATCAAGTTTGTTGGTCTTGGCGAAAAGATGGACGCGCTGGAAGAATTCCACCCAGAACGCGTTGCTGGCCGTATCCTTGGCATGGGCGACATCGTCAGTCTTGTTGAAAAAGCCCAAGAAACCATTGAGGCCGAACAAGCCGAACGCATGATGAAGCGGTTCCAAAAAGGTATGTTCAACATGAACGACCTAAAGAACCAGCTTTTGCAAATGCAAAAAATGGGCGGCATGGAAAGCGTGATGGGAATGATGCCTGGCATGAAAAAAATGGCCGGTCAGGTGGAAAAAGCAGGCCTGAACGACAATCTTTTGGCGCGCCAAGTGGCCCTGATCAATTCCATGACCAAAAAAGAGCGCGCCAATCCGTCGTTGTTGCAAGCCAGCCGTAAAAAGCGGATTGCAAAAGGTGCAGGCCTAGAAGTTTCTGAATTGAACAAATTGCTGAAAATGCACCGTCAGATGGCGGATATGATGAAAAAGATGGGCAAAATGGGCAAGAAAGGCATGCTGAAAGGCGCGCTTGGTTCCATGTTCGGTAAGGGCGGCCCATCACAAGCGGAAATGGAACAAGCACAGGCGCAAATGCAGGCAGGCAAAGCCCCCGGCGGCATGCCTGCTGGTTTCCCTGGTCTCGGCGGCGGTGGCGGATTGCCCCCTGGCCTTTCTGGTTTTGGGAAAAAGAAATGATGAAACATTCAACATCTGAGGTGGCGGTATGATCCCTACTGATTGGATTTATGGCCTAATTGGCGGGGTGATGATTGGTGCTGCTGCCGCAATGTTCCTGTTAATCAATGGGCGCATCATGGGTGCAAGTGGTCTGCTTGGTGGCATTATCGACGGCACAGGCAAAGCCAACATGAAAGAACGCCTTGCATTTATTGCTGGCCTCATCGGCGTACCTGCGATCGTATATTTCACCATTGGTGCGCCAGCGACCAATGTTTCAAACAATATGCTCGTTTTGCTTGTTGCCGGCCTTGCCGTTGGTGTTGGCACACGCATGGCCAATGGCTGTACCTCTGGCCATGGCGTTTGCGGCATATCACGCTTTTCGGTTCGCGGTATCGCCGCCACATTGATCTATCTACTTGCAGGCGGGGTAACCATGTTGGTCCTGCGTCACGGTTTGGGGGTCATCTAATGCGTATACTTTTTTCATTAATGGCTGGTGGTCTGTTCGGTGTTGGCTTGATGATTTCGGGCATGACCGACACACAAAAAGTCCAAGGTTGGCTGGATGTTTTTGGCGCGTGGGATCCCACGTTGGCGTTTGTTTTGGGTGGTGCGATCCTTCCAATGTTGTTGGCGTGGCAATTGACCAAAGTAAAAACCACATCCCTTCTGGGCACCACAATTCCAACACCTGCTGATCCAGCATTAGATCGTCGTTTGATCATTGGGTCCGCGATCTTTGGTTTTGGTTGGGCGGTTGCAGGCTTTTGCCCCGGCCCAGCGCTGGCATCGCTATCATTTGGCGGTTTTGGCGGTCTCTCCTTTATGGTTGCAATGATTGCGGGCATGTACATTCAGCCGTCGATAAAATTCTTCGGCTTGGGATCAAAGGCATAGATATGACTGACGAAACCACAAAACGAGCCGCTGAAATTCTAGCTGAACATCGCGAAAGCATTGATCGGTTAGACGCCATTCTTGTTTACACGCTGGCTGAACGTTTCAAACACACACAAGCCGTTGGGCAGTTGAAAGCGAAACATGATTTACCGCCTTCAGACCCAGCACGCGAGGCTTTGCAAATTGCACGCCTTGAACAACTGTCCGCAGACGCGTCTTTGGACCCCGACTTCGCTAAGAAATTCCTGAATTTCATCATTCAGGAAGTGATCCATCATCACAAGAAATTCCAACATTAACTGAATAATCTGGGGCTTTCCCCATAAACAGACACCCTAAGGAGACTATCAAATGTCAATGAAAATCAGACTGGCCCGTGGCGGCTCTAAAAAACGCCCATCTTATGCAATCGTAGCTGCGGACAGCCGCATGCCTCGCGATGGACGTTTCATCGAAAAATTGGGCACATATAACCCACAGCTTCCTAAAGACAGCGAAGAGCGCGTGAAAATGAACGTTGAGCGCGTTCAATACTGGATGAGCAAAGGTGCACAGCCATCTGACCGTGTATCCCGTTTCCTTGAAGCCGCTGGCCTTGTTGAAAAGAAAACACGCAACAACCCTAAGAAAGCGATCCCAGGCAAAAAAGCCCAAGAACGCGTTCAAGAAAAAGCTGACAAAGCCGAAGCAGCTGCGGCCGCCGCTGCCGAAGCTGCTGCTGCACCAGCAGAAGCGCCAGCTGAAGAAGCTGCTGCAGAATAAATTGACTATCTTTTCAAGGCGGTGGTTTTCTGCCGCCTTGAAAAACCAAATGACTTTGCACAAAACTACCCGTCTAAACGCGTCTTTTGAACAAGTCCTATTTGATTGTTTTGCGCACTAACGCTAGCATCAAAACAAGCCTTTCATTTGAAAGGGCGAAACAACAAACTGAAATCAAGTTGGACAGGCTATGGCCAAATATTGGATCGGTGTTGCCCATCGCAAACAAGCGCTTTCGGCAAAATCAGTAGGCTTTGTTGCGCTGTCCCACGGTAAAAAATCTGCAGTTTCAAAACTAAGTGCGGGCGATGGTGTCATTTATTATGCGCCAAAAACCGATTTTGAAGGCGACGCAGTTCAAGCGGTAATCACCCTTGCCACAATCACCGGCACAGAAATTTATGAGCGTAATATGCCGGACACCGATTTTCGCCCTTGGGTGATCGATGCAACCTATGAAGAAATTTCTGAAATTCCTATTCGTCCCATTTTAGAAAGCCTAAGCTTTGTTAAGGATATTCGTTACTGGGGTATGGCCTTTCGTCGATCGCAATTTGAAATTTCGGAACCTGACTTTCATGTATTGGCCACTGCGATGCGGGGGCAATAATGTTTTGGCTCACCCGTAAATTGCTAATTCCGCTGGCGGCATTTGGATTGGGCATATATGTGCAAAGCACACTTCATGCCGACAAATGTCTGGATTTAGGTGGGCGTCTCGGCGCACAAAATATTTGTCAGGGGGCAAAACAATGAACGAGCAAATGGTTTGTGTAGGAGCAATTGGTGGCTCTTATGGTGTAAAGGGCGATGCTCGCATAAAGTCGTTTTGTGCTGACCCACGGGCAATTGCTGATTATGGCCCGCTGACATCCGAAGACGGACAACGCGAGTTTTCGATTTCCCTTAAAGGCACACTTAAAGCAGGATTTGCCGCGCGACTGTCTAATGTGAACACCAAAGAACAAGCGGATGCTCTTAAGGGCGTTCGTCTTTATGCGCCACGCGAAGCCCTACCCGACTTGCCTGATGAAGAATATTATCACGCCGACCTAATTGGTATGATTGTACTTGATACAGGCGGCAAAGAGTTGGGCAAAGTCAGTGATGTAATGAACCACGGCGCCGATGATTTGCTTGAAGTACGGGGAAAAGGCATCAAAGATGGCGCCCTTATTCCGTTTACGCGGGAAATTGTACCAACCGTGGACATGGCAAGTGGCCGTATTATCATAGATCCGCCCGAGGGACTTTTATAACTCCACCCAATCGATCTCTTGATTTGCATCGCCAGCCTGTTACGCTTGTTGATATTAAACTTATTTCCACGAGGTTATTATGCGTGAACTTATTGCCCCCGGCTTTGCAATTATTTTGGTACTCATTTCAGCGATGATAGCTGCGCAAAATGGGATGGTTGCATTAAGCATCAAAGATTTGACCGCCACCCAAATTGGTACGCAATTGTTGATGTTGTCATTCATTGCACTGGTCATCGAACGCGCCGTTGAAGTTTATGTAAACAACCGATTTGCCGGCGAACAACTTGATGACAGCCGTCAATCCCGCCTTGCTGGCGCGAAAGTAAAAACGTTGCAAGCAGCACTAGATGCTGAAACGGCTCGCGCCTTGCCAGTTGGTGTAAGCGCCGACCAGCTTGCTAAAGCCACAAATGCCAAACAAGAAAGCATCGGCAAATGGAATGATGAAATTTCTGAAACACTGGAAAAGAAAGCCCAATTTCAGGAATCTGCTGCCGTTTCTTTGGACAAGTTGAAAGTTGCCAAAAGACGCGCGGCGATGACCGCCGCTACATTCCTCGCAGCAATTGTGGCATTATCTGGTGTTCACACACTTACGCAACTGGTTGACGCTTTTCCTGCTGATGCTCCGGTTTTCCAAACAAAGTTCTTTATGTTTGCAGACACTGTATTGACTGCTTTCCTTTTAGCAGGTGGTGCCGACGGGATTCATCAGATCGTCAAAAAATTTACCGCCATTAGCGACGATATTACGGCAGTTTAAACGCCGAACACATGGTTGGTCAGCCTAAGAACGCCGTCTAAACGGTGGGACTGAAAATAACTTCGGCTATCCTCTTTTGCAGGAATTGCTAGCCATTCGAGAAGTATCTGTTGATGTAAAAGAAAGCGGACGCTGGCATCGTTTCGATACTGCGCCCCATAGCCCGCAAAAAAGGCATCCATGTCGTTTGCTGGAATTATATTTTCACTCTCAAGCGACTGATCTTGGGCAAATCTCGTGGCGTAATCGATCAGAAGACGAGAAATGTCGTGGCCAATCGGTGCGTTATGGGTGAAATTGAAATCGATACCAGAAACCATGTCGGGACTGATCAACAAGTTGCGTGTATGCATATCGCCGTGCGCTGCAACAGTTACCGTTTCACCGCCAAGGAACTGGTCGATCCTGTCCAATAGAACTTTATGGGCTGCTTTAAGGCGATCAGCGTGTGGCACTGATTTATCCCCATTTTCAATTTTGTCTATCTGCGCTTGCAGATGGTCCATCATAAAACCCGGGTAGAACGTGGATTTTTTCACGCTGTCAGGCTGGTGAAATGCCGCGAGCCAAGCGGCAGAGCGCGTTAATAGTTCGTGTCGTTTTCGTGGATTCGCATAGGATTGCAACATGTGGTCGTTGAGGGTCTTTCCAGAAACCCGCTGCATTAAAACGGATTGTGTAACGTTATCAACGGCCAATATTTTGGGAACACCGACGCCTTTGGCTTTGATCAACCTTTCCAGTGCCCGTTTATGTGCCTCGACACCTTGCTGAAACGCCGCTGTGTCAAATGGTGCGAAAACTTGTTTGTAAATTAAGTCCTCGGCCCCTTTTCTATGCAATCTTAAAACGACAGCCGCTCTATGTTCAGCAGATCGCATCAACAACGGCACGAATTTCGCGCCATTCAAAGCAATGCCAACTCGTTCACCCAGTTCAATTGCACCTTGGGTGGCCTGTTCAAAAAGTCGCTTTTCTGCCTCAGATTTCATGGCATCAGCAATAACGCCTTTGCAAAGGCATTTGCAATTCCACGCAACCACGCTAAACCGCGCCTATGTCAAAAGATGATAAGAAAAATTCACCCAGCAAGTCGCATGGCCGCCTTTCAATTGCCGCCTCGGTTAAACCGCGCGAACTCATGACCGCATTGCCACGGTTGGCAAACGCGTTTGCTGTCAAAGTGGTTACGTTATTTCCAGAGGCCTTTCCTGGGCTTTTGGGCGAAAGCCTGATGGGCAAGGCCCTTAAGGATGGTCTTTGGTCGCTTGAGACCATCGATTTGCGCCCTTTTGGCGAAGGCAAACACCGAAATGTAGACAATACGCCAGCAGGTGGCGGTGCTGGCATGGTGTTGCGGGCAGATATCGTTGGCAAAGCGCTTGAACAAGCCGCCGCTGGCACACCAAAAGATGCCCGCGCGTGGCCTGTGATCTATCTGTCACCTCGCGGCAAACCATTGACCCAAGCAATGGCGGCAGAATTTTCCGAGGCCGAAGGTATGACCTTATTATGTGGGCGATTTGAGGGCGTAGATGAACGCGTGATCGAACATTTCAACATTCAAGAAGTTTCAATTGGGGACTTTGTTTTAACGGGTGGTGAGATTGCCGCACAGGCCTTGATTGATTGCACGGTTCGTCTTATACCGCGCGTTCTTGGGAATCAAAATTCCATTGAGGACGAATCGTTTTCAAACGGATTGCTTGAACATCCCCAGTATACACGGCCGACCACTTGGCATCATCGTGATATCCCAGAGATCCTTCTTTCTGGGCACCACGCGAAGATTGCGGATTGGCAACAGGCCCAGGCCGAAAGGCTGACAAAGGAACGACGACCTGATCTCTGGCGGGCTTACTGTGAAAAACACGGTAGGGACACCGATGAAGACCAAGAGCTCTGAGGATGTCTTAATCTTCGTGGAAAAACCACGAGCAAAAGGAGAATAGCGATGAATCTTATCGCAGAACTAGAAGCCGAGCAAATCGCTGCTTTGGCAAAAGACATCCCGGACTTTAAAGCCGGTGATACAGTACGTGTAGGTTTCCGCGTTACCGAGGGTGGCCGCACACGTGTACAGAACTACGAAGGTGTGTGTATCGCACGCAAAGGTGGTTCAAGTATCGCAGCCGCGTTCACTGTTCGCAAAATTTCATTTGGTGAAGGTGTGGAACGTGTTTTCCCACTTTATTCCACCAACATCGACAGCATCACTGTTGTACGTCGTGGCCGCGTTCGTCGCGCCAAATTGTACTACTTGCGTGCCCTACGTGGTAAATCCGCGCGTATTGCTGAGAAAACAAACTACAAAGCCCCAACGGCTAAGTCATAAGGAACGGTCTGATGAGAAAAGATATCCATCCCGAGTATCACACAATCGCTGTGAAAATGACCGACGGCACTATGCTGGAAATGAAATCCACATGGGGCAAAGACGGCGATCAGCTGGCCTTGGACATCGATCCAAGCGTGCACCCTGCATGGACAGGCGGCAACACACGTCTTCTGGATTCCGGCGGTCGTGTTTCCAAGTTTAAGAAAAAATACGAAGGTCTTGGCTTCTAAGCAGCCTTTCCTTTTTAGAAATTTTGAAAGCCCGTGGTTACCGCCGCGGGCTTTTTTTTGTGCCTTATTAGGTGAGCGAAGTGAATTCGCTTTGACGTCTATTGGACCGAAATTTCTTTACACAAGAAATAATCTAACACCATAATGACCTTTGATAAGTGGTCAGCCACTTTGTGGAACTGATTAAAACCACTTTTTCCAATTTGAAAAAGGAGCAAAATTATGTGTGATATTTGTGTAATGAATTCCGTAAAAGACAAGATGCTTTCACGGCGAAATTTCTTTAAAGGAACTGCGGCGGCTGGTTTGGCTGCTGTTGGTGCAGCGGCCGCAACGACACCAGCGATGGCGGGTGGTCACGGCACGGTCGAGGACATGACCCATACCTTGCATGAAGATTTCCCAACGTATTTTGGACAAAGCGGATTTTCCCGTGAACAAGTTTTTAATTATGCAGAGCATTTTTTCAATCTGCAGCAGCTAACGGTTAATGAACACACCGGCACGCATGTTGATGCGCCTTTGCACTTTTCAGCCGATGGAACCTCTGTCGATGAAATCCCCGTTTCCAGCCTCGTTGCACCACTTTGCGTGATAGATATCGCGGCACGTGCCGCTGAAGATGCCGATACGCGTGTGACGCCTGAAGATGTACAGGCATGGATCAGCAAGCATGGTGAAATTCCAGAAAACGCCTGTGTCGCCATGCATTCAGGTTGGGGACCCAAAGTTAATTCAGATGGTTTTCGCAATTTCGACGGTACCGCCCAGCATTACCCAGGTTTTCATGTCGAAGCCACGCAAATGTTGCTTGAACAGACGGGTGCCCAGTCGATCGCCGTCGACACCTTATCGCTGGATCACGGAATTTCCGCTGACTTTGCTAGCCACTATGCTTGGCTTCCAACGGGAAGATTTGGGATCGAATGTTTAGCCAATTTAGATAAAGTCCCTGCAGCGGGTGCGACGCTGGTTATCGGCGCCCCCAAACACAAAGGCGGCACCGGCGGACCTGCCCGCATATTCGCCATGATATAGTCTAAAAACTACAAACGCCTAAGCCTGTAGGCATAGTCAGTCTTTTGCGTCATACGAAAGCTCGCGGCAATTGCTGCGGGCTTTTGCTTTTTCGCGGATGCGGAAAATGAAAGAAGGTGAATTACTTTGATGTTGATTTATGCCATTGGTTTGTCTTTGCTGACATATACTCACCCCGTGCCATTTTTGACTTTATCGAGTCCGTCAATAGGGTTAGATTTGAGGTGAGTTGATCTAGTTGAGGTTCCGCAGTGTCCCACCCACCACAGCATCATTCCAAACATATCTGCTTTGTCGGAATGCTCGGCGGACGTGGCAGTTATGACGCGACCGTCTATGACGATTTGGATCACAAAGACGATGAGAGCGCTTGGTTTTTGGCCAGATTTGGCGACGTCAAAAACATTGAAATTTCCACGTGCAACATTAGCCACGGCGATCCCCTGCCCGATCTTTCAAACTTGGACGGGGTTGTTCTTGGCGGCAGCCATAATTCAGTTCACGACAACACTGAATGGCAACAAAGGCTTCGCGCGTGGTTGCCCGAACTGCGGGCAAGAAGCATACCGATCCTTGCGATCTGTGGCGCGCATCAATTGTTGGCACAAGACGGTGGTGCCAACATCGAGCCCTTTGCGGATGGCCCCTATGCAGGAACGATGCCCATCAGCATGACGCCCAGCGGGAACACTAGCCCGATTTTGCAAAACATTCCTGCGAATGCATGCTTTCAATTCGGGAATTCAGAACATGTTGCCAACCTACCGAACAATGCGACTTTGTTGGCCAGCAGTGGAACAAACCCAATGGCGATTTTGGATTTTGGCAATCACTGTTATTCAACTCAGTTCCACCCGGAATGCACCCACAATCAACTTAGCACAATTTGGCGGTTTAAGCGGCCAACGCTGATGGATAACTATGTCGCTGAGGATAATGGTTACAAACTTGTTGAGAATTTCTTTGAGATAGTCGCCAATCAATAAAGACGTTGATGGACGAAAAGAGGCGCCTATACCGAAGGCGTCTTACAACGGTAGAAGCCGCCACTGTAAAAATCCGCATGCACCGACAAAGATGGCAACCGCTATCGACAATAATATGCCCAGCGCCGTGGTGATCCAAAGGCCCGTCAAAATAAGTATCAAGGTTGCAACGACCCAGATGGCGTCACCAATGGCAAAAAACAAAACCGCCGCCCTATTCGGAACAGCTTTTGATGCGGCCCAAAGAATGAGCAGGCCATTCCCAATCAGTCCCAATCCCAAAATTTGCAAAAGCAATACCGGCGGGTTTCCAAGGGCATTTGCAACGACAACCGGCGCTATTAGAAAAAGCACGCCAAAAAGTAGGCATGATGCAGCGTTGGTTTTTAGAACTTTGTATAACATTGATTCCAGCCATTCATGTTGTTAACTGAGGTGACAACTATTGAAAGCCGGAAATCATGTCAACCAAGTTAACAAGACATTCACCTGTGGCGGGCCATCCCCTGGTCGAAAGTCAATCACTTGCGTTAACCCAATCAACGCAAATGTTCCAAGAACGCATGGTTGCATGGCTTATTTCTCGCCTGTCAGACGATGGCTTTGACGGCTTAAAAGCCAATCAACTTACTTTTCTTGGATCACTAGATTGCGGTGTAAATTATGCCGCCGCTTTGGCTCGTTCTTTGGGTATTTCACGACAGGCAGTCCACAAAACGGTCAAAGAAATGGAAAAATATGGCTGGTTGGCTACGCGCCCTGATGAGACCCTAAAAAATCAAAGGGTGATTGTTTTCACAGCAGAGGGTGAACGCATGATGGCACGCGCGCGGGAATACTTTCTTGAATTGGATGACCAGCTAATTCAAAAATTTGGTCAGGAAAATCTGGCGGAACTTCAGAATTTGTTAGCGTTTGATCCTAGTGCCTAAAGAAGTCAAAATCGCCGGTTAGCCACAACCTTCCTACCCATTTCGGTTTTTTCTTTGCCGCATTAAAACTACAAAATTTGAGACCAGCAGCGCCCCAATGACCACGGCACCACCGATCAATGTCAATTCGCCGGGATACTCGCCGATAACATACCAAACCAAAATAGGCGCCAAGACAGACTCAAGCAGGATCAGCAAAGAGACCTCGGCGGAAGTAATATAGCGGGGGCCTAGCATCATCAGACAACTGGCAATGGCAATAAAGGCGCCATGCCCTAGGAACAATATGTACTGGGTTTTGAATGCAGGAAACGGATCAACAAACAAACCGATCAACAATGCCGCACAGATTGATGCCACGGGGATAGCCGGCACCATGGAAACCTCGCGCATTTTTCGGGCAGCCGTCAGCGCGACCGCAAACATGCCGGCTGCATAAAGGGCCCATAAATCACCCTTCCATGAAGCAATTTCAGATGAACCCGACCCATAAGCAATAATTGCCAAACCTGCCCCGACGGCCGCCATTGTCATGACCATACGTTTGCTAATCGGTTCACCCAAAAACAGGCGACTAAACAACAACGAAAACACAGGGATCGCCGCGAGAATAAATACCACATTTGCCACGCTTGTATTGGCAATAGCCATTACAAAGGCGGGTGCCATTGCGCCCAGCGCCACAACATACAACAGCCCTGCCCGCCCTGTACGCATCACGGGACCAAATCCCTTAATACCTTGCGTAACTAGCACCCAAATCAAAACAAACACGCCCACTGTCATGGATCGCCAATAAGCCGTCACCAAAGGCTCCGCGTCCAGCAGTCGAATGAAGAGTGAATCCGGCACAACGAAAAGCACGCCAAGCGTTGTTATCAATAGACCTTTAAGTTGATTGTTCATCAGCAAACGGATGCATAATCTGATCTTGAAAGTAAAGCGATTTGGATTGGCGCTGTATTCTTGTAAAATCTGACAGAGTTAAAAAAACATCATTTCCACAAAATTCGCCGATCAAGCAGTGCTTTCTCTATGGTCAGGCTTTCATATTATTCGATCCCACAATATAGATCGCGTGGGAAAACACCTTTTCAAAAAGAAAAAGGAACGGGGTAAATGGCGCATATTATTGTTTGTGGAAACGAAAAAGGCGGATCGGGGAAATCCACCGTAACCATGCATGTGGCAACAGCGCTTGTTCGCATGGGCTTTAGCGTGGGCGGCATGGATTTGGATTTGCGTCAACGCACGTTTGGGCATTACGTCGAAAACCGCCAGTCATATGCAAAATCGCAAAACGTTGAACTGCCTTGTCCTGAAATTGCTGAGCTGCCTGAAATTGACGAAGGTCAGTTAAGTCCAGGTGAAAACATCTATGATGTGCGTCTGTCCACCGCGGTGGCTGGTTTGGAACAACGTTGTGATTTCGTGGTTATTGATTGCCCGGGTTCACACACTCGTCTTTCCCAAGTGGCACATTCGCTGGCGGACACGTTGATCACCCCAATGAACGATAGTTTTGTTGATTTTGATCTGCTCGCCAAACGCGACCCAATAAATGGCAACATTGAGGGGCCTTCCGTTTATTCTGAAATGGTCTGGAATGCCCGTCAATTACGATCACAAGCTGGTCTTGATCCGATTGATTGGATCGTTTTACGCAACCGTCTTGGCGCGCAAAATATGCACAACAAAAAGAAGGTTGGCGATGCATTGGATGAATTGTCCACGCGCATTGGCTTTCGTGTCGCCCCTGGCTTCAATGAGCGTGTCATTTTCCGCGAACTATTCCCTCGTGGTTTGACGTTGCTTGATTTGAAAGATGTGGGCGTTCAGCAAATGAACCTTTCAAACGTCGCAGCACGTCAAGAATTGCGCGAATTGATGAAATCGCTAAAATTACCTGGCGTGACGGTTAACTTCTAAACTGATTCAATCGAAGACTTGGGTCATTTGGTTACATCTTTGTAATCAAATCCCGATCATTGTTACAAAAACTTCGGCAATTCACGACAACATCGCAAAAACACTCACGCCCCATCACCGCGGCGTGAGCACCCTTTCGCTGACAATCATTTATAGGCATGTTCCACAGCAAGCGGGATCGATCCGTGAGTGCAGATGAAAGTAACACCTTAATGAAACGTCTCCCAATCTTGTTGATTTTCGCCGTCGCTATTATTGGCGCATTTACACTGAAAGACAGTCTTAGCTTTGAAACATTGGCCGAACATCGCGAAAGCTTGCTTGCTTATCGCGATGCCAATTATTTGCTTGCTGTTCTTGGCTTCATTGGCGTTTACACGTTGATTGTTGGGTTCAGCCTGCCTGGGGCGACAATCGCGACATTGACCGGCGGCTTTCTATTCGCAACTTTCCCTGGTGTTTTGTTTAACGTGACAGGGGCAACCTTGGGTGCCACCGCGATTTTTCTAGCCGCCCGTTGGGGTTTTGGCGAAAGCTTGGGTGCAAAGCTGGAACATTCAGACGGCGCCGTGAAAAAGATCAAAGACGGCATTGATGAAAACCAATGGTCCATGCTTTTCCTTATCCGTCTCGTGCCCGCTGTGCCGTTCTTTATCGCAAACCTTGTTCCCTCATTCCTTGAAGTTCCCCTTTACCGTTTCGTGGTTTCGACATTCTTTGGCATCATGCCCGGCGCGCTTGTTTACACATCCGTTGGCGCTGGCCTTGGAGAAGTGTTTGCAAAGGGTGAAACGCCCAATTTAGGCATAATTTTTGAGCCTCAAATTATTCTACCCTTACTGGGTCTCGCCTTACTGGCGGCCCTTCCAATCCTCATCAAAATGCTACGCAAAGGAAAAACCCAATGAAACGGATTAAAACTGATATCTGTGTGATTGGCGGCGGGTCTGGTGGTCTTTCTGTGGCGGCTGGTGCCTCGCAAATGGGCGCCAAGGTTGTTTTACTTGAGGGTCACTTGATGGGGGGTGATTGCTTGAATTTTGGCTGTGTTCCGTCAAAAGCACTGATCGCAGCAGGCAAACAGGCGCATGCGCTTCGTAACGGCGAAAAATTTGGCGTCGCCAATGTCATTCCTGATGTCAGTTATTCAGGTGCCAAAGATCACGTTCGTCGTGTCATCGACCATATTGCGCCCGTAGACAGCCAAGAACGGTTCGAAGGTTTGGGTGTACAAGTTATTCGCGAATTCGGTCACTTCATATCAAAAACCGAAGTTCAAGCAGGCGATACCATCATCAAAGCCCGCAGATTTGTTATTTCCACGGGTTCATCGCCCTTTGTCCCGCCAATCCCTGGATTAGACAAGGTTCCATACGAGACAAACGAGACCACCTTTGATCTGCGTGAAAAACCCGAACATTTGTTGATCGTTGGCGGTGGTCCTATCGGCATTGAATTGGCACAAGCGCATTTGCGGCTTGGCTGCAAAGTGACAGTAATTGAGGGCATGAAAGCGATGGGTCGTGATGATCCGGAAATGGCTGGCATTGTCTTGGAAAAATTGCGCGCCGAAGGTTTAGAAATTGCCGAAGACGCGTTGGCGGCTGAAATTCGCGGCAAATCGGGTGCCATTGAAATCGAGGCCAAGGACGGTCGAGTTTTCAAAGGAACGCACCTGTTAATGGCTGTCGGGCGCAAGGCTAATATCGGAAAACTGAACCTCGAGAAAGCTGGAGTTCAAGCGGACCGCACCATCAAAGTAGGCAGTGATTTGCGCACAACGAACCGTCGTGTTTATGCCATTGGTGACGTTGCAGGACAGCTTCAATTCACCCATGTTGCAGGTTATCATGCGGGCGTCATCATTCGCAGCCTATTGTTTGCGTTGCCCAGCCGCACCAAACAAGATCACATTCCTTGGGCTACCTATACAGACCCAGAACTGGCACAAGTTGGATTGACCGAAACCCAAGCGCGGGAAAAATATGGCGACGGCCTATTCGTTTCGCGTTTTGACATTGGCGAAAATGATCGCGCTATAGCTGAGGGTAAGGCCATGGGATTGATCAAGGTCATGGTGGTAAAGGGACGGCCAGTTGGGGCATCAATAGTCGGGCCAAGTGCCGGTGAAATGGTCAGCCTATGGTCGCTGGCAATTGCTAATCGCTTGAAAATGGCGCAAGTGGCAGCGATGATTGCGCCATATCCGACTTTATCCGAGGTTAACAAACGCGCGGCCGGTGCCTATTTTACACCCAAGCTGTTTGATAATCCGACCGTTAAGCGGGTTGTGCGACTGGTTCAACGAATGGTGCCCTAAAATATGGCCAATACTTCTACGCTGTCAAAATCCATTAATTCGCTGTCAGGGCGTTTTTTGATCCTGACCGTCATTTTTGTCATGCTGGCAGAAGTTTTGATCTTTGTTCCGTCTGTCGCGCGGTTTCGCGAAGAATATTTACTAACGCGTCTTGATCGCGCGCAAATCGCCTCGCTTGCCCTGCTTGATGACAACATGGTGAATGAAGAAGTTGAACAAGAACTGCTCGTGAACGCCGGCGTGTTTAACGTAGTGCTGCGACGTGATGAAATGCGCCAATTGATCCTTTCCTCCCCTGTACCTGGCCCGATTTACGCCAGCTATGACATGCGCGACCCTTCGGCATGGCAATTAATGAGGGATGCCACGATGGAATTATTTCATCCCGAAGAGCGTATCATCAGGGTGATCGGCAATCCGGTGCGCAGCGCGGGGGTTTTGATAGAGGTCACGATGGACACGGGTGGACTGCGCGCTGCTTTGATCGATTATGGCCTGCGCATTCTTTTGCTGTCGGCCGTTATTTCCGTCATTACAGCGATTATGCTGTTTTTGGCTGTACGCCGCTTTCTTGTGAAGCCAATCAAAGGCGTGGTCGGCAGCTTGGCCACCTATGCCGCCGACCCAGAAGATGCGCGTAATGTCATCATGCCCAGCGCGGGGGTAACAGAATTACGCGATGCTGAAGACGCCTTGAAGTCTATGCAAACCCAATTGACCAGCGCCTTTAAACAACGTGAACGTTTGGCCCAATTGGGCGGTGCGGTATCCAAAATCAGTCACGACTTGCGTAACATTTTGACCGTTGCCCAGTTGTTCGCTGACCGGATGGAAAATTCAGACGATCCCATGGTCAAAAAAGCCACACCAAAACTTGAGGCGTCAATCTCGCGGGCTATCCGTTTGTGCGAATCGACACTAGCCTTTGGGAAAGCCGAAGAAGCGGCCCCCGAATTAGATTTTCACAATTTGAATGCATTGGTTGCAGATATTTTTGAAAACGAGCATCTCGCCCGTGGTGGCGATAAGGTGGATTTCTTTCACAATATTCCAAACGACATGGAAATCAGGTGCGACAGCGAACAGATGCACCGTATAATTACCAATCTGACCCGTAACGCACGCCAAGCGATCATTGATTCTGGCAAAACTGGTGAGATTCGGGTTTCCGCCGAAGAAGATCCACAAAATTGGCGGGTACGCCTGTCAGATAATGGGCCGGGCCTGCCAAAACGCGCGCAGGACCATTTATTTGTGGCATTTCACGGCGGCACCCGCAAAGAGGGCAGCGGCCTAGGTTTATCCATCGCAGCCGAACTTATTCGGGGTCATGGCGGCACGCTTGAACTGGTTAAGACAGATCAAGACGGTACAACGTTTGAAATTTGCATCCCGAAAGGGAATATCGTCTAAGAATCATGATTTAGGGCCTTGCATTGCCCGTTGCAGCAAACTAAACCGCCCCCTACGGACCGATAGCTCAGCTGGATAGAGTACCTGACTACGAATCAGGGGGTCGGGGGTTCGAATCCTCCTCGGTCCGCCACTTTCCTTCCAAGATCGCGGCAATGCCTAATTAGGGCGCTGTAATTGGTATGAAAATTGACGGAGTTCACGTCTTTGCGCGTTGACTTTAAGTGATACCGGCCCTAATAAACGGGCTTCAAGATGAACCGGGAGAGAATCCCGAAGATATAAACGGAGCCCGGAGCGATGAAACGCACCTACCAACCTTCCAACCTTGTGCGCAAGCGGCGCCACGGTTTTCGTTCGCGCATGGCAACTAAAGCTGGCCGCAAAATTTTGAATTCTCGTCGTTCGCAAGGCCGTAAGAGCCTAAGCGCATAAAGCGACCGCCTAAAAGGCAACGATTATGACACCGCCAATGGATCCCAATGCAAGCAGAAATGCTGACACGGGTGTATCCTTGGCGGTTTCTACGTTTGAAACATCTGTTTTGAAAAAGCGCGCTGACTTCCTCAAGGCAGCAAAAGCCAGACGTTTGGTTACGAATGGGTTTTTGATTCAGGCACGCCCCCGTAGTGAGAAAGAGCCACCCGCGCCGTTGATTCGAATTGGCTATACGTGTTCCAAAAAAGTGGGCAACGCGGTGGCGCGTAATCGTGCAAAACGTCGTTTGCGTGAAATTGCCCAACTGGTCATTCCGCACCACGGAAATCCAGGTTGGGATTACGTTTTGATCGGTCGTGCGGGTAAAACTGCAGATCACCCGTTTGATCAAATGCAACAAAACCTACGCGATGCCCTTTTAAAATTGCACGGTGCAAAAAAATGAGCCCCCTTGCCCACGTTTTTTCATGGCCCGTTCACGCCTATCGCAAAACGTTTTCATCCTACGTGGGTTTTAATTGCCGATATCAACCGACGTGTTCTGCCTATGCGCTTGAAGCACTGGAAAAACACGGGGCGGTCAAAGGCGCTTGGCTAACTACGAAACGTGTTTGCAGATGCCACCCTCTTGGCGGGAGTGGCATTGACAACGTACCTGATTAAGACGTTCGGTCGTATTCCATCGCCAGTCCTTTGGTATCTCGAAATCTGTTTGGAATGTATTCGCGATCAATCTCACCCATAATCGTGTGATAAACATCCGTCATCAACCGTTGGTCAAAGAAATACCAAATATGACCGGGGTTCTTTATCCTTGCCTTTTTGAACGCTTTTTCTTGCGACTTATAATAATGGCCACAATTTACGTTCACCGCTTTTTCTGGCCGTTCTTCGGGCAAGCCAATGCGACCCAACCGTGGCGAAACCCCTACCCGCTTTACGTTTGATAGCGATAAAACGCCATCGAACGGATTGTAATAATTGGTTAACCGCACACAGTGCCGATAAAGGGACGAAGACTTAGAACCGCCTTCTTTCATGGAACCAGCAGAAACATCTGCCCCAACCAAAATGACTTGGCTGACCGACCAATTTCTGGCGGCAACAGCAGGGCGGTCATCGGCATCATCAAACGCCTCGCGCACAACATAACAGCCCATAGAATGAGCAAAGAGATGCACGTTAATCTTGCATTCAGGCCGTTGAAGAGCCGCAAAATTTACGATGCCTTCTTCGACCAAACGTCGCGCCGATGTTTTCGCGTCGTTGCGATCTTCAAGGTAATTGACGGCTGTATTCGCGGATGGCCAATCAAAACTGACCACAACACCTTCAAAACCCTCCGCCTCTAAACCTTTGCGAATGGCCTTGTGACGTTCCAACATTTCCTCAGGCGTGTGGTTGAAACCGTGAATATAGACAACGATATCACCACAAGGATTTCCCTCGTCATGTTGGTGCTCTGGACCATCATGTTCGGCTTCATGTAAGACTGTTTTAAACCAGTCAGATTTTCGAACAGCGTGGTCGGTATCAGGTTTTTTTGCCCCATCAGGAATTGCAAGAAAATGCATGGCCCCGGGTTCATTCGTAAATTTACCTTTTCGCACGCTGCGTACCGTGAACACATAATTCATCTACCCACTCCTAAATTTTTAATTCAATAAGGATCAGTCTAGGCAGATTTTGGAATTTGGAAAGCGATTTACGTTTATTCCTTGCGAAAGGTGGTTTTTATTCGGCGATAAAACGCAACTAGGGGCGACAAAATTTTGATCCGGTCAAACCAACGTACATCCTGAATATCAGTTCGCGATGGTCGCTGACGCGTTACGGGATAAAGCGATGCTAGTGTTTTTATTTGCGGATGAGCCGCACGAAACCAACCAAAAGCCCCATCAATATGCATCGGCCCACCTTTGGGATCACCCAATGGACGAGCCGCAATTGCCGAAAGATAAGGCACCAAAATCTTTAGCGTGGATTGTTTGTACCCGATGAAATGCGTAGAATAGGGTGCTTCGCTCGGCTCTAGTTCAATCATTTCAATACTATTGGCATCGAATTCGTGACCGACTGTCTGACGTGTCCAGCCATAATAAATATCCCATGGCTCAGCCAATAGGCGTTTCGCCATGGCCCCAAAACGAAAGTTAAAATTGGTTCTGAAGTTCGTGTCGTCCTCAATGATCAGAATGGTTTCGTGTCCAGCGGTTATCGCATCGGTAAAAATCGTTAAATGGCTTTCAAAACAGCCCCGACAACCGATCGAAGGGAACTCACCTTTTTCAATAGGGCGAATTGCTGGAAACAGCGTGATTTGTTCATGATCCAACGATAAACCAATGCCGCGAAGCTGTTCTTCCATTTCCCGCCGCCGATCTGTTCGGCTTGGCAAATTCACGATATAGATATGATCAAACACAGACAGGATCGCTGCACCGCCACTTTTAGAAACTTCATCCATCCGTCATTGCCTTCGTTCGCTTTTTGATTACCTTGTTTATACCACGTCAACGCGATACTGCATCCCTTAGCATTCCTGCCACCGCATTTCTTGACATGAGTACCCCATGCTTGACGATACCAAAGATATTCCCCCGCTTTTTGACGGCGCCCCTTCGACCACCGAATTCAAAAAATTGCGTAAACGTATTGTACGACAAACGCGCGAAGCGATTGAACAATACGGGATGATAGAACGCGGTGCGCGCTGGATGGTGTGCATGTCGGGCGGCAAAGATAGTTATACTTTGCTGGCTGTATTGCATGAATTACAGTGGCGCGGTTTGCTGCCGGTGGATATTTTGGCCGTAAACCTTGATCAAGGCCAGCCCGGTTTTCCCGCAACAGTTTTGCCAAAATTCCTGTCTGACAAAGGCGTTCCACATCGGATCGAATATCAGGACACGTATTCGATTGTGATGGACAAGGTTCCCGCCGGTCGCACGTTTTGTTCATTATGTTCCCGTCT
>Ga0208971_1000567_pt1 | contig 25782 bp, 15 predicted proteins | sample AOAMet1_18_M0_10_2_FD_188229 | JGI IMG/M metagenome (GOLD analysis project Ga0208971, IMG submission 188229) | Ammonia-oxidizing marine microbial communities from Monterey Bay, California, USA - CAN11_18_M0_10 (SPAdes) | ecosystem: Environmental > Aquatic > Marine > Intertidal zone | place... | reverse complement strand
CGGCTTACCATCACTCGGCTTACCATCACTCGGCTTACCATCACTCGGCTTACCGTCACTCGGCTTACCATCACTCGGCTTACCGTCACTCGGCTTACCATCGTTTGCTGATTCAGGGTCTTCCGAGCCAGAAATTTCTTTTTTCAGTGATTCTGTCTGTTTTCGAATTTCGAATTGCTCATCGGCAACGCCATCCAGCGCTCGCAAACCCGCGTTTGATTTTGCATCTGTGTTTTCGATAACCTCTGTTTGCTTGCCGATCAGATTTTCCAATTTTTTAATCTGGGCTTCCAAGTTCTTAATCGTCTTATCTTTTTCAGCAATCTTTTCAGTATCTTTGGTTTGACTTTTCTGCTCTTGCAGTCGCTCTTGAATTTGCTGTTTCCAGCGTTCAAGCATTTTCTCTTGATCCTTCTTTGATGCTTTTTGATCTTTTTGTTGCGTAAGCAGTCGAATCAAGGACTCCAAATTCTGAATTACTTCGTCTAATAACTGATCGGCTTCCTGATACTTTTCGGTATCGAGAAGCGAACTTATCTGAGCCATTTTTTTCGTGATTAGTCGTTCTTTCGATTGCTGATAAGCAGCAACGAGCAGTTTTGCGCGTTCGGGTTCCTTTTCCCGAAGCTTCTCAGCGATGACCGTCAGCTTTGTCTCCAATTCGGACATTTTCCGTTCAACGAGACGCTGACGAACCCCTAGTTCCGTTTTTAAATCGGAGCCCTTAGTGTCATCTTGCGCTACCAGCGCGCCTAGGTTTGCTATCGAAACGAGGGCGGCGATGATTGCCACTCTTAAAAAACTTAATCGGTTTTCTACTACCATTCCCTTGCTCCTCTTTGCCCAACCTGACCCACAGTCCATAACGTCTTATTTGGCAAAATGTTAGATTTATTTATCAAAAATATCGTCGTCATCACCATCGAATATCCCATCGTCGGGATTTATACGATCTTTGATACCGCCTTTGATTTCTGTCGTTTTGCTTTTCACTTCGAGGAAATCATTAATAATTTCCTGGAAGCTTTCTGAGTCCGCCATCGCACTCAGAATTCTTTTCATTTCCTCAAGTATCGCGAGTTGCAGTTCGACCGACTGATCCACAATCTCTTCTAACTCAGCCTGATTCCGAACTGCTCGTCGAGCATTATCAAATTGCCGACTGGCTAAAGAAATCATTTCAGAATCAAGCTGCCGAATTGGCCCGATAATCCGTTCATCAAATCTCGTTTCAATTCGTTGTTCGGGAGCCAGTTGATTTTCAGCTTCATCCAATCGATTATTTTTCACTTCAACCAAAAACTCTTCGAACCGATTCGCGACGCGATCCAATACCGTGCCAACTCCTTTTTGTTTCCGCACCAGCGCAATCAGTGCGGCTTCGCGTTTCGAATCGAATTCTTCCTGACTCACACTGTCGGTTCGCGTCCTTGCCGCGATCGCTTGAATCTCAGTCATCAAAGCTAACTGAACCTGATAGGCTTGATCATCAAATGCTTTTCGTTGCTCGACTTCCCGCCTCAACAAATCTGCTCGCAACTCTTCATCCGTCACGACTCTCAACAAAAATTCCTGAGAACGACCGACATTTGGTTTCCCCGGGTAATTATCTTTGGCAGTCACCGAAAATCGAAAGCTAGTGCCTGGAGATAGGCCCAGCGGCTCGAGATCCAATTCAGCAAAATCTTTGATTTGCCGCACCGGTAGACCGTCTTCCCCGGGCCGTGGTTCCGCGAACACCAACTCCCGCTGGCCAGTTTTCTCGTCATTATCACCCGTCTTCCAAGTCGCATCGAAAGCCAATTGTGTTAGTCCATAGGAATCAACGGCCTGGTACGAAGTTGGCAAGTTCGCTCTGGCCGACACCAACCCGCTAATCCCAAGTAAGCTCGCTCTAATTTTTGGCGAATCATCGTCCTTAATTGTTACCCGAAACTTAGACCGGCGAGCTCCTTTCATTCCGGAGCTGTCAACCAATTCGAACTCATATTCACCGCCAACCAATTCCTCGCCTTCTCCCGGAATAGTTAAGCTGAATTCTGTATCATTCTCGCCAGACTGCATCGCATAAACTTTTTCGTCGATCTTCAGGTTCGCTGCAGACAGAGATTTATTCGTCTTGATTCCAATCTCCAACCGACTGCCAACTAAAACCGAATGCGGCCCCGCTCCCTGCAGTTCCTTCCGCAGCACTCCCGTATAGGCTGGCATCAGCACATCTAAGTTCAATTGAATTACACTGGGAGGCTCAACTAGTTTTACATCGACCCACGAAGTCACATCATCGCCACCGGATGCTCGGAACCGAAACGGAGACGAAACGTTATGAAACACAAAAACGTGCTCGCGTCCATCTAACTTCCCGGTCGGTTTCATTTGGTGGAACGTTTTCCCACCTTGATGGCTAATCTCCAAAGAGACCGACACGTCTTTCTCAAGACTATCTTCGCTCACGCGAACCAACTGGCGATGATCCCCACCACGAGGCAAAATCAATTCACCGTCGACCGCTCCGACAATTTCGAGATAGGTCGCTTGTGGCCATTGATCTTCGAGTAACAAGATGTTTCGATTAAACCAAGTCCTCAAAAAATCTGTCTGAGCGACTCCAATGCCAACACCCGCAGCCATTCCAATACCGGCGATCAACAACAACCAGTTTTGAAGATGCCGGCTAAGATCGAGAGCCTTGGAAAAATCAACTGCCTTCGATTTTTCGATCCCTTGCTCAATCGTCGCCGCAGCCAACTCCGCAGACGTCCCCCACTGTTTCCATTCTTCTTCTCGAGATAACTGAACACTGGAAAGCAAACTTTCCTTCAACTCAGGGTTTTTACTTTCAACTTCATAAATCAAGGCATCGTCACTGAGTCGAGACAATAATGGCTTGAGCACCCGAACGCCAAAATAGACCACGGCGGCGATGGCCATTGCAATCAGCATCACCACCCGCTGAGCAAAGTCCATTTTAAACAGCCGATCCAACGCTACGTCACAGGCCAGAACCGCCAAGATAGCAATCAACCAGCGCCCCAACCCATGGATTAGGATCCAACGCGTTAATTTACTTCGCATGCGAAGCAGTTTTTCCATGACCAGTTTGGGCATGTTTTTAGAGGTTGTCGTGACCGATGCCATTGAAAACGCTTACCTTGAATTTGCCGATTTCTAAATCGCCTGTTAGTTCTTTACCTTGAAAGTCGAGACCAGTCTCAACATCAACCATTTTGCTACAACAACTTGTACCACTTACGTAAAATCCACTCGATGGACAGCAACGCAACTGGCAACCCATAAAACAACCACCGCAGATATGGATTAACATCCCAAAGCGGCTTTGGCGGACTGTTGAATTCAGCCCGAGTCACCAACGTTGGCAATACATCCGGTACACTGGCAAGTTGCTCCAGCCGAAAATACTTACCCCCTGACTGGTCAGCTATTTCTGTTAATAATTTTTCGTTCAACCAGTAGGCACCCGATTCGGCACTCGGAGGAACCACACGAAACGCAATTGGATCGATCAACTTGCCCTCGGCATCACCTGCACCAAATGAAACCGTTCCTTCAAAATTGCCAACTCGCTGAGCGACAAAAGTACCTTCATAGCTCCCCTCTTGATTGGGGAGCATTTTCAACTCCACAGTCTGGGTTCGCCCATCCTCGGCTCGCACGATTGCTTTTTGAATTGGGGCGGTCGATGGCTTGAATTGCTCGTCCAGCACCCGGGCTACCAATAACACCCGATCTCCAAGTTCAAACTCAGATTTCTCCGTATCGATAAAACCCCTCCGTGATCCTTGCAAGGAACGAGTCTCTACGAGATACCGAACAACCTGGATCCAAAACCTATCAAAATACTGCGCCTGTACACCAACCGGTCGCCACCGAAAAGACTCCTGAAAACCAAGGTATAACACGGATCCGGCACCGTATCGGCCTGCGACCATCAATGGCTGGTTCCCTTCGGCATTGACCTGATCCCCGCTTTCCAACAACACTCGCGCTGTCGGCTTGGCAGCAATCGCAGGGAAACTCCACAACACACTGGGAATCAAATCCCATATTTTGGCGTTGTCTCCCGGGTCACTGCGGAAACTCATGACCGGGTGGTCAAGGTTGTGATTGACCACAAGCATTTGCCCGGACCGCATCTCTTTCGCAGATGCAAGCGCCTCCACCGTATCGATAAACTCAGTGTCTCCAAACCTTACAGGGAGTAACTCGCGAATCGATTTCAACCGATTCATCGTGACGAATTCACTTGTGTGCTGAGGCCCCGCCATAAACAAAACCCCGCCTGCTTTAAACTTGCAAAAGTCCTTCAGCAGATCCATCCAATTTTCATCGAACTCCTCTGGATTTGGGTCAAACATCATCACGACGTTGTATGCTCCCAATTCATCAATCGTCCGCGGCAATCGCGAAATTGGCGCATTGCCCTCTTGAGGTCGCGTTTCATCCATCGTCTGAAGCCAACAGCTTAGCGAAATGGTCTGATCCCGCTGCAGTAACTTGTAAACATGCTGGTAATCCCAACTAGCCTCACCCGCCACCAACAAAACCTTTACCTTCTCATCAACGACTTCCATCTCCGAGGTCACCCGCGCGTTGTCGGCGACCTCAGTTTCATCTTCCAACGCTTTGACTTGTACCGTAAATACATACTTACCAGACCGGTTCAGAATATGATCAAAATCAACTCGAATTCGCCCACCGTTTTCAGGAATGGGGACGTTTTTCGATTTCACTTTTTCTGGCAATCCCGGTTTGCCAGTCCGTGAATCAACTTGCTGCTGAATCAATTCGACTTCAATTTGAGCCGGCATACCTTCATCGCCAACCTGCGAGGTCTGCAGTACAGCTTCTATCTCAAAAGGCTCATCAGGATAGGCTCGATCACGCACGTAAACTTCGGTGACAGCTATATTTTTTGGTGGATTCGGATCGCCGACACCAACGACAAAGATCGGCACACCTTGCTCCGCCGCTTTCTGAGCAATTTCAACTGGATCTTCACTTCCATTATGCTGCCCATCACTAATCAAAAGAATTGCAGACAATCGGCTCGCATCATCGAGCGACTCACGCAACGCTTGCCAAATATCCGTCCCCAGGCCGCTGGCTTCGAGATCTGGAATCGTTTTGCGGATTAGCCCCTCGGCTTCTTGGTCTTCCGGATCCGCCGGCGTGTCTGAGGCCTCTGGTTCTGAATCTTCGGTCTGCTTTTTCACATTCGCCGGTATCACTGCGATGGGCACATTGCCATCAGAAAAATTGACAATCCGAAGTGCTCCCTTGTCTTTCAACTCTTCCAACAATGCTGGATTCTTTGCGAACGCTTGATTAACGAGCGCGGATCGCTTTACCTGCCCATCACCAATCGCGGCAACGGACAAACCGGTAAGCTCTGCCAATTTTTTCTGTTGATCTTCACTGCGATAACTGTCTCCGCGGTCGAATGAAAGAGAGCTATCTCGCAACATTGCGATCGTTGGCTTGATTTCATTTACTTGCTGGTAAAACACGGAGGGTTTCAAGAACATCATGATCAGCAACAGCAGTACGGCCAACCGCAGGGCGCCCATCGCTAATTTGATGGGCATTGGGCAAGTATTGATCTCTCGGCGGTACATCCAAAAAACACCAAACACCACCGCCGCTAATATCGCAAGCAGAACAAAGACACCCCAGGACTCTGGCATGTTCGACCATTGCAATCGGGGCGTGCCAGCGCGATCGGGGTCGGCGCCAACCAACCACTCCAACAATCTACTTTCGGCAATAAAATTCAACGTTTTCTCAATTCTTACAATGATCAAATTCGTCGGCCAGCAGTTTCCGATTCGTTTATCGAATCACTTACTCACCAACCATAAAGAAGCGCGACGGCACGCTTCCCCAACTATTCGTCAACCCGTTTTGAATCCAACATATAAAGGCGATTTGCACCGTGAACCCAAAATCTCTCGCCATCGCTATATAAATTACCGACCGGCGCATTCGTTCCTAAATCGACATGCACTTGCTTCAGTACCTCCGCGCGGCCATTTTTCCCCTTTAGTGACAATTGATAAATGCGATCCTCGACAGGTAAGTAAATACCTTTGGGGGTCACAACTCCACGTCCCAATGATTGACGTCCGTCAAACATCTGTTCCGTACCCCAGATCATCCGCCCCTGTCCCTTGAGATCGTAAGCCACGACAGTCTCAAATCCACCGGCATATAACACGTCTTCGTAGACGCCAATAACATAGTCGACCTTAAATCCGACCGGGCTCATTTCCGTTCGCCAAATCAGTTCTCCCGTATTTCGGTCGAAAGCTTCAATTGAGTCAGTGTCCGAACTAAAGCAGACCATTTGTTTTCCATATGGAATAACAATGTCGCTCGACCACCCATCAAAATTCAGCCGATTTACTGTCCAACCACTTCGACGCCCAAAATTATCCGCTTGCCCAACCCTCCGATAACGCTTGGCAAATCGGACCGTCCCCGTCGCGGGGTCTAGCACAAACACAACCCCCATCCCGCAACTGACAAATAGGTCACTTCCTTCAAGAGAAAGCTCAATCGCAGACCATGGCACCGAACCAGTTTCGGGCTCGTCGCACAAAAACGACTGCCAAACAGTTTTACCCTCACGTTTGGGATCAAGTGCATAAATTGAAATCGCACCACCACTGTTAACGGGCACAATCACAAGGTCCCCAAACGCAACAGGCGCGGCCATGAAACCGCCGCTTTCGAGCCATTCCGATTCGTCCGTTTCGCCGTTAAAGGCGACCGGTCCTTCCTCCGATGCTTCACGCGGCAATCTCCATAAAACACGACCAGACTCCGCGTCATAGGCGGTCAGGAAATTCTCCCTCGTCCTCCGAAAGTTAGCATTCCACTGAGGCGCGACTTTAGGTTGCTTATGAATATTGGAATCATCCCATGATTTGCCTTCGATCGAATACGCAATGCCTTGGCAAATCGACATCTGTTGAAAAACTCGGTCGCCGAATAAGTTAATCTCTACTGCCTTCTCCGGGAACTTCGACACTCCACTTGCCTGCCCAGTCACCCGACCGCCCCAATTGCGGCGAATCGTAGACATCATCATGGTTGCATCATCTATTTGAAACGCATTCTTCCATACACTCCGCCAAGCGATCGCGGCATCAACAGACTCCACCAAGCTATCGGCTTTGGAAAGCTCTTCAATCTTCTTGCGATCCCAAACAGCAAGATCTGAACCGGTCTTAAAAAACAATCGATCGCCATCAATCAACAACTCCCCAGCGGGCCTCCAACTCTTGTTTCTCCAAGTATCAATCAACCGGGTTTCCATCGCATCAAGTGTCTCGCCAACGCTCTCTCCGGAAGCTTTCCGACCGGTCAACATATTCCCCTGGACATCAGCGCTGCGGTTGTAACGTTCCTTCGGTTGGAAATAAAACTGCCAACTCGCCGCCAGATCGCCCTCCATCATCTCGTCGGGTACTGCCTGCATGACACCGTAACGATGGGAATTCCCAAGCGGCATTTGCCAATCAAGATTCACTTCGTCTCGTTCGTTAGAAACGGTCAATTCCTCGAGCGAGCGACTGACCAAAACTGCTTGATCTGAGTTAGGATCAATCGCCAACGCCTCTGCAATCGCGACCTTCGCCGCAGGCATATCTCCCAAGAACGCCTGACAAAGTGCAATTTTTGCATAGACCTCGTCCATCGGAACGGAAGGATCCGGATACTGCGTAGCGATTTTTTCAAACATCCGCCGAGCGCCGATGAAATCAAATTGATCGAGATAGATGCTGCCGAGATTAAACGCCGCTTCATCGCCAAGAGAACTAATAAAATAGTTTCGAACGACACTATTCAAAGCCGTGACATCTGCAGCGTCCACTGCTTCCGCCAAAATTTCTTTTGCGGCTGCATCGGCAATCACACGATAGGCCAACAATCCATCAGCCGGGAGCTCAGCGAGAATCGCCTCAACCTGTTCGACAAGCGAGTAATAGATTTGGCCATCACTCGAAAACAATGCGTCGCCACTTCGGTTTAAGACGGCCTGCCAAAGCGTGCAGGCGACTCGGTACTGACCGTCATTTCGCATCCGCTCGGCTTTTTCAAGCACGTCTTCAAGTTCTGGATCTGTCTTTAACACAGCTCCCGCTTCAACCGCCTCTCCTTGCTCCGCCATTACCCCGGGCCGCCCGAAAGCGAACTGCTTAGCAATACAATTCTCAGGAACTACCAATGCAACCAACGACCACACACCAATGATCATGGCCGCCGAAAGGGTTCTATTAATGAGCAAATTCATCATTTAATTACCAGAATCTAATCCTGCCGAGGACTATCGTTTCTTGCCCCAATACCAACCTAAAACCTGCTCAAGTACGAGCACTGCAAATAACAACAAAAGGATTTGCAGCCAAATTTCAGTTTCTCCACCCGAAACTTGCTGACCGACCAATCCACCCGCTGCAACCATTGTTACCTTTTCGCCCAAAAAGTCACCTTCCAGAGCACTCGCTGGAATACGTTTCAACTGGCTTTCCCGCGGGTCAACATTGGCCGCAAACAACACCATTTCCTCTTCACCGGTATGGCGACTCAAACCCAATTCGTAAAACCCCCGCCGCTGGACACCATCGAAATTCACTCGATATAAAACACTTGCCCCGTCATCTGCCGCGTCGCCATCCTCAGAACTGGAATTTGGCTCAGAGTCTGACTTAACATTCGGTTTGGCGATCGATTCCACTTTCTCATTTTGGGGATCTCGCAAACTGACTCGGCTATCGTAAGCTGACATGTCAACCGGATAGGAAACCTCACCTCCCAACTCAACGACGCCCTCCTCCGCCCCCGAACCCACCAAGTAATCGACCAGGTCGATCATGACCGGAGGAAAGGTTGGGCTACTTGGCCACATTGTCCAGTCGCCATCGCCTGGGATTGTAAACACAATGACATTCCCCGCGCCGTAACTTAAATCAACCATCGCAGGAGAATTATCTTTATCGCTCAGCCGGAGCGGAACAGACAGTGTCTTCCCAATCAAATCCGAATTCAGATTGGAAGTCCACCAACTAAAGACATCGACATTGGACAAACTCGAGGCATCGCTCTCCACGACCACCTTCAGCGCCGGGTGGATCTGTGGATCAATTTCGAAATTAACCCACTTTGACATGGTTGGATCCCCCATCATGCGATCCAAAGCCAGCGGCGAAAGGCCCTCGCCACTTTGATAGAACGTATCGTTGAAGGTACTGGCACGAACTCGATTCCCAGGCATGAAAACAAGAGCACCACCATCTTCAACCCACTGCTCAAGAGACTTCACGCGATCGGTTGAAGCTTCGTCGACGTTGCAGAGAAAGATAACTTCAAAATCCGAAAGCGATTCCGACTCCAATTCGCTGGCGGTCACCACTTTCATGTTCATCCCGGTCCCGGCCACCTGAAGACTTCGCAAATAATGCGTTTCACTTCGCTCCGAAGCAGACGATGGATCTCCATCCACCAATAGAACAGAAATCCCATCTTTCACGCGGGAAGCATAATAGCCAATACTGTCCTCTAGCAACTGGTCTGCTGCCAGTCCCTCTTCTCCGAGTGATTGGCGATCAATCTCTGCCTTCACGCGATAACTCTTAAACCGCGGCTTGACCTGACCACCTTCCAACATTTCTGAATCGTCACTCTCTTCCGAAGGGAACACATAGCGAAATGCAAGCTCGGTCTCCTGCCCTGGAGCAAGCGAGGGAATCACTTCATAGTCCGGCTGGCCGTCATCTATCTGCAGCAAGACCCGAACTTGATTGACTGTCTGCGTCCCATAATTTGCAACCGAGACATTAAATTGAATCACCTTATCCGCGACTTGAAGGTTCCCCGGACGCACGCCGGTAATCGCAAGGTTTTGATCATTCGCCCCCCCAACATCGACGAGAAAACAATCGATCGCCTGTTCAGAAATATCCGTCAACAATCGGTTAGGTGCCGAATCAGTATCGGCATTGAGTGCATTAAACCAATCCCGCTCACGCATATCAGAAAATGCGTAAACAATCCGCCCGCCCGCTTCCCGCTGCCCACTGACGTATCGCTTGAGTTCAAGCAAAGACACCGTATAATCCGCACTCGAATCGGCACACTCTAGATCATCGATCGCCTCAACGAGCGAGGGCAGTGTACTCTTCGTCAACGGCTCATTAGCCAAGAGCGGTTGCTCGGGATTACTCGTCAACATCAGCGTCAACCAATCTTCCGTGCGATCCGATTCAGCCAGCTCACCGAGCATCTCTTTAATCTGACGCTTCGTCACATCAAACGCTGGCTCCGCATCCAACAAAACTCTCTGACTTAGCGAATCGTCAACCAGAATCACCCGCTCAATCTTCTGCGCTTGCTGCAAAACACGAGTGACACTCGAAGGGAGGAAGGGGCGAGAAAACATCAACGCCACCAATAGCATCGCAAGACAACGCAACATCAATAAAATAAAGTTTTCAAGCTGTACGCGTCGTCGGTTTTTCTTGTCAGCCTCGAACAAAAAATCCATCGCTGCCCACTGGACGACCTTAAATCGCCGCTTATTAAGCAGATGAATAATGATGGGTGACGCGATCGCGAGACCACCCAACAACATCCATGGATTTAAAAACCAACTTAACATCTTTGTCTTTTCCTTTTGTCGCCCGCGTCACCCGAACAAATACTTACCGTGCTCAAAGTGAACCATAAAATATATCGCTTACCTCTGGCAGCCCGCCGAGGCAATTACCGTTAGAGATTCTTCCTTCGTGACTTTGCCCGGAAATTGAGATAGCTCGAGAGCACCCCATCCAAAGGCTTGGAGGTGTCAAGTAAAACGTGATCAACCCCCGCCGTCGCACAAACCTTCTTGACTCGTGTCATATAACGATCCACCGCTTCCATATACGACTTCCGCAACGAACGTGGTTCAGCATGCAATTCTCCAGCAGACTCCATTCCCTGAAAAAGAGTATTGTCCTGAAACGGAAACTCCAACTCGTCGTGATGCATGACATGAAAAACAACGACCTCGTGACGTCGCAAGCGAAACTGCGCTAACGCTTTTGCCAGTTCCTCCGGGTCGACGAACAAGTCGGAAAACAAAGCAATGACACCGCGTTTCCGAATCTGTGACCCCAAGGCAATAAATGGATCACTGACATCCGTAGTACTTGCCGGTTCAGTCTGCTCAAGTTCATGAAGCAGCATTTTCAAATGGGACGGATGAGACGATGATTTCAAATTCTTATCGATTTTGTCACTGTACAAAACTAAACCAACAGAATCCTGCTGCTGCTGCATCAAGTACCCTAAACTCGCAGCCGCCGTTGCAGCATAATCAAACTTACTCCAACCCGTTTCCTCGCCGTAACGCATTGACTTACTGGAATCGACGATGAGGTGACACTTCAGATTGGTCTCCTCCTCATATTCCTTAATGTACAGGCGGTCAGTTTTAGACCAGACTTTCCAGTCGATATGCCGCAAATCGTCGCCCGGCGAATACTCACGATGAGCAGCGAATTCGATTGCGAATCCATTAAACGGACTACGATGCTGTCCAGATATAAAGCCCTCAACAACCAACCGGGCGCGAACCTCTAGACGTTTGATTTTATCGAGTGTCTTCGGATCCAGATATTTGTTTGCTGGACTGTCAGTCGCCATAAACGATCATTCTTTTGAAATAAGCAATTAATTTTCAAGAGGTATTCACTCAGCCCAAAGCCGAATTTCAACTCAAGGCCTCACTCAACTAAACGCTTTTACAAGCTCAGGCGAGATTTGATCTCCTTCACTGCGCTCCGGAATTTCATCGAGAAGACGGTCAATAATGTCATCCGACGTCACGCCCGTTGAATCCGCGTTGAAATTTGTAATTACTCGATGCCGCAGAACTGGCTTGGCTACCGCTCGCAGATCCTCGGTAGTTGCGTAACTTCTCCCCTCAAGTACCGCCCTGGCTTTCGCACCCAAAAGAAGGTTCTGAACACCGCGCGGACCCGCACCCCACGAAATTGCCTCTTTCACAAACTCTGGACAGTCATCCTCAAGCACTCTCGTCGCCCGGACAATTCGCAGGGCGAAGTGAATCAAATGAGGGGCAACTGGAACGCGACGAACCAGTTGCTGTAATCGCAGAATATCCTCACCGGACAAAACCTGCTCCACGTTGTGATTCACATCCGCAGTTGTCGTCGCAGCAATCTGAAACTCTTCTTCATAGCTCGGATACTTCACAAATATCTTGAACATGAATCGATCTTGCTGAGCCTCTGGAAGTGTGTAAGTTCCTTCCTGCTCGATTGGGTTTTGCGTCGCAAGCACAAAGAACGGCGCCGGCAATTGATTTCTCTCGCCACCGATCGTCACTTGTTTCTCCTGCATCGCCTCAAGCAACGCAGCCTGAGTTTTAGGCGGGGTTCGATTAATCTCATCCGCCAGCACGATGTTGGAAAACACAGGACCCTTCAGAAATTTAAACTCTCGCTTGCCAGATGCCTTGTCCTCCTGGATGACTTCCGTTCCTACAATATCACTCGGCATCAAGTCAGGCGTGAACTGAATACGGTTAAAGTCAAGATTTAGCGTGTCTGCCAATGTGCTGACCATGAGCGTCTTCGCCAGACCCGGCACACCTTCCAGCAAACAATGGCCTTGCGCAAAAATCGCGATCATCAATTGCTCGATCACTTCGTTTTGACCAACAATGACTTTACCCAACTGCTCGCGAACCGCTCGATAAGATTCACTCAGTTTTTCCAGTGCCTTAATATCGTCGCCACTCAGTTCAGCTTGGCCACCAGAAACACGATCGTTCATACTATTTTCCTGACTCGGTAATAAAATTTTAAAAAACGGAAGTCCATTTCGCGGAAGCCCCACCCCTCTCAGCCACAACCGCTATCTCACTGACCGGATTGCCGGACAGATCCCTGCGATTTAAAGTTTCAATGCAATTCGACTGCAACTAAACAACTGACAAAGTGCTGACTCAATCCCTCGCGAAACCCCTTCGGTTGGCCGCCGTTTTTGTATCTTAACAAAAAGTTGATTCGTCCCGCTAAAACCTTGGCGAGTCGAGGCGCATTTACCCAACAACCTCACTTCGATTAGACTCTGATTCTAACCGATGAGTGGGCTAGTGTTCCACCTTCCATTCAAAAGGTATCCAAAACTTCGCTTCTTTCCAAATGTTTCATTATTTTGACCAATTGCGAATTTTTTTCCGAACCGCTCGAATAACTGTCCAGCAATTTGAAATTTCCACTCTTTGCGGGATAGCTAACCAAACTAAGCGTCGACCTATAATAATAAGCAGCCAAAAATTAGTATTCCGAGTTCATTCTCGCCACAATTACGATTAAGCGATTGCTTCCCCCACGAAACCGTGGAGCTAATTAATTCGATTGATCACCTTGAAATCCGGCTCACGGCAAAAAACCGAATCAACTCTCAACTAAAATAATGCCTTCATGGTCGAACCAACCACAATCCAGCCACCGCACCAAAAATGGCGCCCTCTGGGAATGTCGCTTTTGACCCACAGCTTCTTAGTAATTCTCTTTGTAATTTTTGGTATTTTTGCAACAACTCCCCAACCTGAAGCAGGGAAACTGCGGCGAGCGGGCGTTGTTTTAGCCGTTCAATCTGACACCGACGCCACCGAATACCTCGACGAATCTGATTTCCCCGAAGAGAGCCAGGCAGAATCCCAGACTAATCAATCGGACCCGTCTGCCCTACCACCACCCGCCATGGCTGCCCCGCAGAAAACTCCCGACATCCCTGAACTTGCCGGGCCCCCCGCCGTACCCGAGGCTCTCACCGATGCCAACAATATGTCTGAATCAATCAAACGAGGCACTGCCGATTCCCATTACGAACTTTCCAAAGATGACCTGAAACTAATCGCTGCCGATCAAAAACTAATTAAATCCCGAGCCCCCGTTGGCGACCCGACTACTATTAGTGTCTTTGGAAGTGGAGGTGTTTCGGGAAGGTCTTTTGTCTTTCTGATCGACAGATCCTTTAGCATGGGCACTCAGGGCCTTGGGGTAATTGAGGCGGCAAGACAAGAACTTGCTAAAGCTATCAATCAACTGGAACCGTATCACAAGTTTCAAATCGTTGGCTACCACCAACGAACCCACACGATGCTTCGACGCCAATTACTTGCGGCCAGCGAGACCAATAAAGCAAAAGTGCCAGAGCACATTCGCAGCATGGCTGCTTTCGGATCTACAAATCATGAAAACGGAATGTTTGCTGCCCTTGCATTTAAACCCGATGCGATCATTTTCATGACCGACGGAGGCTATCCCGAGCTTAACAGTGGCCAATTAAAAACGATACAGAAGCTCGCTCCTTCAGGATGCGAGATCCACTGCATTCAATTCGGAATTGGCCCGTTACAATCCACAACGAATTTCATGACCAAACTTGCACAACAAAACGATGGATCTTTCCGCTATATTGATGTGTCCAAATGGAAACAAGAAAACTAGGGAGAAAACCATTACCAACTCAACTCTCTTTGACTATGCCAATCAACTCCGGCTTCGCGTAGCAACATTATTTCTCTTAGGGCTGGTTATCACTCAAGCGATACCCAAGCAGGCCACCTTAAACGCAGAGGAATTTAAAATCAGCCTGCAATCGGGGACTGTCATCACTGTCGATGTAAAAACTCCGACCTTAAAGTGGACCCGTGTGTCCGACAGCGGAGAGAGCAGGGAAGAGACACTTAAAATTGCCGAACTGAACCGAATCATGTTGAGTGATTCTCCGGTGGGTCAGAAAGTCGATATCATCAGGCAATTAATCACAGATCTTGCAGACCCTAGTTTTCGAAAACGGGAAGCAGCGGAAGATAAACTTTCTGAAGCTGAAACGGCAGGCCAGTTCATGGAAATGCTTCAATCCAACCTGGACCATCCAGATTTCGAAGTCCGTTACCGCATCAACCGAATCTTAAAAAGACTGGAAGATCAAGACTCTACTCAGCGAGAAAATCAATTTGACCGACTCTTCTTTAAAAATGGAACGACCGCGGAAGGGGACCTTGGAAATCTAAACCTCGAGCTATCCTTCCGTGGGCAACCACTGAAATTGAAACGCGAACAAATCGCGATGATCTCTACCCCGTCCAATAAACCAAAATTAGTGGCAAGTGACAAAAAAACTGAGGTGGAAATTTTCCACAAGCCGCTAAATATTTTCTATCGAGTTGACCAAACAAGGATCGACTTTGAAAAATCTCCCAGCGGTGAGGAGTTGCGTCGCCCCGCAGATGTCAGCCAGACTTTCGTGCCCGTCGGGCTTAAGCTAGGTACTGAGCAAAAAGGGTATATCGGCATTTCCGGATACGGGTTCAAATTCGGACCTGAAAAACGCGCCAGTGGAAATTCCATTTGCGTCTACGAAACGGTTGGGACTTATTCCAAACGCTTCAAAGGGATCATGGAGATCAGCTTCTGCATGCCCAATCAAGAGTCGGTTGCTGCAGGCGTTATGGAGTTCGGCATGCAAATGGCCCGCGTCAATCACAGTCGCGATTTCATTGTCGAAGCCTACAACGCCGATAATCAAATCCTCGCCTCGGTCGAATCATCCGATGAACCGTGCGTGTTTTCAGGAATCAAATCAACTCAGCCCATTGCAAAAATCAGAATCCTTTCTAATCCGTACCTATTCCGAATCGACCGCGCGATCGATGAAGATTACGCGGTTGATTCAATCTGTTTTTCACCACCCGTCCCAATTGACTCGCTAACCCCCCAAGACCAACCATCGGTGACACTAAACAACGGTGATTTACTAAAAACAGACAACATCAAACTTTCAGACGCCGATGCAATCTCGATCAATCCAGTGGGCAAACAGAATTACAAAATTGGATTCGACGAAATTCGATCAATTAATTTCAATCACAGTTCCCAAAAGGATCGCAAATCACTTACTCGTCTGCGACCAAAGCAAGTGCTAAAGACATGGACAGCGATGATTAGCGACGGCAGCATTCTTTTCATTGAGCCTGGCATCCCGATGACCAGCACTCTGTTCCCCAAAGTCCAGCTTGAACTCGAGACGTTCACCGGCATGTGGCTGACCCGAAACCCATCGCGATTTCCGATGAAGTCCGATTTCGAAAAAGGGAAGAACGTGATCGTCTTTCCAACCTGTCGAATTATCCCTGAATTAATCTCATTTGCCGAAAATGGTTTCCAGTGGAACGGCCGGGCAGAAAAAATCATGCAAGACCTGGTGATCGAAGGGGATGAGAAAGACCAAGATGACCCCACTCCCAACATCGACCAGGTCACCTATGAAACAGCATCGGCCGAAAGCAGCCCGACTATATGGCTCAAACCGCCTCGCTCAATCAACGCCAGCCAAGGGCGAATTATTTTGGCCGACGGCCAGCAATTGGTCCTCAATGGCGATTTGAAAATTCAGCTTGTTAACATCCAAGAGGATAAGATCACGATTTCCATTGGAAAAGAAATTGCCACAATTCCTCTGGATCAAATTCAAATCATTGAATTTCCAGAGCGCCCGTAAAAGGCGTCTGCTGAAACGGCTAAAACCGCTACCCAACCGTCTTCTTAAATTTATTCCCCAATTCCACCCCGAACCAAGCACGTTCCCGTGGATACCCATCCTTGATTTGGCCAATTTATGAATACAGAAACATCTGCAATGGAACTGGACGTGATAGCCGTCGGTGCCCACCCAGATGATTGCGAAATTGGCTGCGGTGGCACGCTCGCAGGACTTGCCGCTCAGGGACTTCGCGTAGGCATTGTCGATTTAACCAATGGCGAACCTACCCCTCGTTGCCCTAGCCCCGAGATTCGAATCGCCGAGGCTGAAAAAGCGGCGGCAGCACTCGGGATACAGAAGCGAGTTATTCTGGATTTACCCAACCGCCAACTCTTCGATAATTTTGAATCCCGAATTGCTCTGGCAACTCAATTCCGCCTTTACCGTCCGAAGATTATTTTTTGCCTCGAAGGCAAAACCCCGATGGCTTCACCGGACCACTGGCAAGCCATGCAGATCACCGAAGCCGCAATTTTCTACAGCCGCCTAACTAAATGGGACGAACACTTTGACGGCCTCCCGGTTCATACAATTTCCCGCCAAGTGAACTATTCACTCTTCTTTGAATCAGACTGGAGCGGATCGGGGCCGAGGCAATTTGTATTTGACATTGCCGGATCGATCGATAAAAAAATCGAAGCCGTGCGCTGTTATAAAACTCAATTCCCACCTGAGAAAGAGTACATTTATGACCGCATTCGTGCCATGGCCAGCGCCGTCGGCCTGTCAGCAGGGTTTGACTATGGCGAGGTCCTCAGCTCGACAAGAACACTTGGCACGAGAAACTTACCTGCGACACTCATGCTGGATGAATAAAAAATATCTGTGTTAATCCAACACCCCGTCAAATTCTCGTCTTAAAATTCTTAGAACATCGACCATGCCAAGTTCTCGCATCAACTTCATGAGTCCCGCCAACAAACAGCTGGCTGGAATCTTAGAACTACCATCTCCTTCGGCCTCGGGAAAAGAGCTCCCAGACACCTTCGCGTTATTTGCTCACTGCTTTACTTGCACGAAAGATCTAAAGGCGATCGTGCGAATTAGTCGAGCTCTCGCCAAGCGAAACATAGGCGTGCTCCGATTCGATTTCACGGGACTTGGCGATAGCCAGGGCAACTTTGCTGATACCAATATCGAATCCAACCTCTCAGATATTCACTCCGCAAGCCAATGGCTGGCAGAACACCACCAAGCTCCCTCTTTGTTGATTGGACATTCTCTCGGCGGTGCGGCGATGATGGCTGCGGTCGAGTCAATTCCATCCTGCCGGGCGCTCACAACTCTCGCTTCGCCCTCGTGCACACGGCACCTCGCAGAATTCCTTGGCAGCCAAAATCCAGAAATCATCTCTAACGGCAGCGGTACCGTCACGATTGGAGGCAGAGCCCATGTCATCAAAAAGCAGATGCTTGATAGCTTGAGAAACTTCGATCTGCAGGAGCGAATCCAGAGGATTACAGCCCCCCATTTGATCATGCATTCGCCAGCCGATGAAACGCTGGACTTCCAGCACGCACTCGATATTTTTAAATATACATCAGGTGAAAAATCGCTGATTACACTCGTTGATTCCGACCACCTCTTCGTTAATCGCAACAACGACACAACGTACGTTGCGAATTTAATTGCGACTTGGGGTAGCCGTTTCCTTACTGGAATCAATTGAGAGCTTAAGATCAGGTCAGGCAGTGTGCCAGCAAATCGCTTAGTATTTCAAGGCTTTCTCTCAGCAATTCCCCACCACTTGCGACCAACGGTTCGCCTCACCTATTTATCACGCAGAGACTTAAAGTACTGCTGAGCATGCTCTCGTTGATTCCGTGACATTTTCTGATTTTCAAGTGGATCCGATTCCTTACTAATCGAAGCCTCAATCAGCTCACGTGTCTCACTGACCGAACGACCCACCAAATTTTTTCCATCGGCGGTTCCAGTGACGACAGTCTGACCTTGCTGGAGCTTTCCTTTAACTTTTGATTTGAAGGTTCCCGTGTCACCCTTCTCTAAATCTCGCTGCCCCGCGCCTCTGCCGCTACCTTTTGCCCAATCCTGCCACTTCGGTGGACCATCCTTTTTCCCTTGCCCGTCCTTTCCCCCTTCAGCAAGACCATCCTTACAGTCATCTGCCATTTCCTCAAGATCTTCCAGGGCTTCCATCTCTCCCATTTCTTGCTGCATTTGCTCTAACTGTTTCGCCAGATCTTCGAGAGCTTCGCCAGCTTGCTTCATGCCCTCTTGTTTCTCCTGTGGATTTCCTTGCTGGCCTTCCTCACCGGGCTTCTGCCCACCGGGTTTGCCTCCGGGCTTCATGCAGTCAGCACAATCGGCAAGTTTCTCGGCCATTTGCTTAAGCTTCTGTTGCTGCTGATCCATCGCCTTTTTCTCTTCGAGCTTCTGTTGCAGTTGAGCTGCCTTATCGAGATCGCCTTCTTTCACAGCCTTTTCAATTTGCTCTTCAAGTTTCTTCTTTTCCGCTTCATGCTCTTCAGCAGCCTTTTTCAATTCCTTTGCCATGTTTTTAAGATCCTTGGCCAGCTTTTTCTTTTCGATCTCACTCAGCTCGCCCGCTTTTAGTTTCTTAACCAAGTCTTTAATTGCCTTTTTCGCTTCCGCCATATCTCCCTTGCTCATCGCATCGGCAAGTTCTTTCGCGGGACCTTCACCTGCGTCTTTTAATTTATTCAGGCTTTCCTTCAACTCCTTGCTACTTCCGAGTTCCTTTTGCCGCTCCGTAATCTGTTTCTTGATGTCGTTCAATTTAATCAATGCGTCTTTTTTACCCGTCTCTTTTTCATCGATTAACTTGTCAAATTTTTTCTCGAGTGCTTCGACTTTACCATCAGCGTCTTTCAATCCTTTTGCGATTCTTTCCTTACGCTTTTGCTCCATCTGCTTTTTCAATTCCTCAATCGCAATTTCAACTTGCTTGGAATCAGTTCGTTCGGGCTCCGACGCGCCCGCTTTCTTTTCGGCGTTTGGGATCATCATAATTCCAAACAAAAGCAGGATAGGTATGATTGGCAGGAACGCGCGAACCGTAGGTTGGTAACGAAACTCATCGCGGACATCGATCGTATCTGCCTGGTCGGCAGCATCATTAAGCAAAGCCTGCCCAACACTTGTTTCCGCAACCTCATCTTCCAGTGTTAACGCGCTTGACAGTCGCTCTTTCAAACCAAATCGCCGGTCAACTTCAATCGCCGCACTCAGTTGCGATGCAGTTTTTCGCCAGGTCACAACCAAAGGAATCAGAACCCCTAAAAGAGCTCCTCCAGCAATCCACGAGTAGACCCAATTTTGATAATCCGACTCCGCTTGAAGAAAACTCAAATACCAAATTTTAGGGACCGCCAGGCCAATCGCCGCCAAAAGCAAGCAAGAAAATACTGACCAAGTAAGCACGTTGAAGAAATAGCCGATTACAATCCGACGGCGGGCCTGTGCTACTTTTTGACGGATTTTATTCACAACCGACTCCCTTTATCAATTTCCCAAAACACTCAATGCCAACGGCTTCATTAACATTTGGGGGTTAAAATTACCAGCATCTACGAACCTTGCGCTGCCTTCTACCCCAATGACCGCCAGCTAAGTTTCATTATATGTGGCATTTTTAAGAGAAGGCTATTGGCAATCCCGCGTTCCAACCGAAAAAAGCAACATATATTTTCATTTTTACGTTAGCGCCCCTGTTTTACCTCGGTACAAAAAGCGGGCAGACTCCACCCGCTAACACCAAGTTTCAGTCGACATTTCGAATTTTGTGACAGCATCTGTGCTTTTAGCTTGCCCTTAGGTCATTTACATGGATGAAAAAAAAATCATCGACGACGCGTTGGCCGTCTCACCGACAGCCTTGCCTTCCCCTGTGTCCCTACCCGACGCCGATGTCCTGATCTATGACGGCACCTGCAACTTTTGCTCGTCACAGGTGATGAACCTTTATCGCCTAGACGGAAAGAACCGCCTCGCATTCATCTCACTCCACGACCCTTTCGTCACCGAACATTTCCCCGATCTGACCCATCAGCAATTGATGGAACAAATGTTCTTGATTCCTAATCATGGCGGAACCTACTCCGACCGCCGTCTCGGAGGTGCCGTGGCCATCAAGTATCTGACACTACGCCTGCCAAAGCTTTGGATTCTCGCCCCTTTGTTCCACATCCCGCTGACGGGCTCAATCCAGCAATGGGTATACCGTCAAATCGCAAAACGTCGCTACAAGATCGCGGGGAAGAAGAATGAAGCCTGCGACGACGAGGGCACCTGCGATCTACACTTTCGCGATTAGATCTCGCCCAATGCTGCCGACGCGAATGACAGTCAGGCCAGTACAAGAAGGTGCGTCTTCCAGGCTAAGGCTAAGTCAATTAAAGCGACATGAATGGAAGCAACACCCAGAGTAGCGCTGCCAGTAAAAAACCAATTACAGAAACGACAGTTGAGATAACCGTCCAAGTCTGAAAAGTCTGCTTTTCAGTCATCATCATGTAGCGGCTTACAAGCCAGAACCCACTGTCATTGACATGAGAAACAGCAGATGCACCTGCTGCAATCGCAACCACAATTAACGCTAATTGTGCTTGCGACAGTCCCTCGACCATTGCAGTCATCAACCCCGCCGCCGTCACCATGGCAACAGTCGCGGATCCCTGCGCAACACGAACAAACAACGCGAATAAATAAGCGAGTAACAAAACGGGAATCCCCCAACCTTGACAGACTTCTCGCAGCGCGTCGCTCACGCCACTCGCTCCCATAACCCCCTTGAAAACTCCGCCAGCCCCCGTGATTAGGATGATGATGCCCGCCGGCCCCAACGCCTTCGTCGTCACTTCCATCAATTCGTTTTTATCGTAACCGCGAAGGTAACCAAAGAAAATTAACGCCATCACCGTCGCAATGAGAAGGGCAATGATCGGATGCCCTACGAAGTAAAGAAATTTCATTCCCAATGGTGCCCCGGCAACCGCATCAGAAACAGCGGCGGCATACTCGTCGCGATCCAGCCCCGTATCGATATTGTAAACGAGAACCTCTTTGACAATCGTACCGACCAAGATCAAAAGAATTGGAAACCCAATCATGATCAACACAGAAAGAAAACTAGGTAAAACCTCTTCTCCTTCTTCGGGGCCTTCATCAAAATCAGCAGGTGGCGCGATGTATAACTTTTCAGACATTCGCCGGGGCAGCCAAACTCCACAAACAATCGCGGTCGGCAAGCCGACGATGCTCCCGAACAGAATCACCCAACCGAGTCCAACCCCTAACTCGTAGGCAACCCAGACCGGTCCAGGCGTCGGAGGTACGAAGGCGTGAGTCACCATGAGTCCCGCCAACAAAGGCAGGCCAAACGCCAATACAGATTTACCAGTCTTTTTAGAAAGTGCGTACAGAATCGGTGCCAAAATCACCAAAGCAACATCCAGAAAAACGGGGATCGAAATGATGAACCCCGTCAGAACCATCGCCCAGGAAGCCCGCTTTTCGCCAAATAATTTCAATAATGATTTCGCCAAACTCTGAGCGCCGCCCGAATGCTCAAGCAGCGATCCAAAAATTGCCCCGAGCCCGATGATCGTCGCAATAAAACCAAGACTAGACCCCATCCCGTTTTGGATTTCCGCGCCAATTTTGGCAAGCTCTAAATCTCCAGCACCGCCAGTCAATTCCTGAGATGATCCAACCGCAACAAATAAACTTGCCAAAATCAGTGCAAGAAATGCCTGGACTCTCAATTTCAAAATCAAAAACAACAGCAAGGCCACGGCAGCAACCAACAAACTAAGCAAATAAGTAAGGGAGAGGGACCCTTCACCTCCGACGGCTCCTAACAAACTCCCTTGTTGCCCAATTAAAAAAAACAAATCGGGTTGGTTATTGAGCGCTGACATGAGGATCTCACCTAAGGGGCGGGTTGGTTCATGAGACAAGTTAACTTAGATTACTTTCACTATGATAAAGATCTATCGCGACCAAGACGACTATGTTTTGCAAAATTTTAATCGGATAATTCGCGTGCAGGGGTTCTCGCTAGATGCCCTCTTTAAGGCAAACAACCCTGCCGACTATCTCACGTCTTTCTTTGACTCAACCGATTCCGAGCCTATCAAGCAAAAATCTGTCTGCGAGAGGCACCCCTGGCAAGCTCCCGTTGAAAATCAAGAAATATGGGCAGCCGGCGTGACCTACATGCGAAGCAAATCTGCCCGAATGGAAGAAAGCGAACAATCAGGTGGAGACCATTTTTATGATTTGGTCTACGAAGCTGAACGACCCGAATTATTTTTCAAATCGACTGGCTCCCGAGCGAGAGGGCACCTGGCGCCCGTCTGTATTCGCAAAGATTCAGCATGGAATGTCCCCGAACCGGAGCTGACACTGGCCATCAATTCAGCGGGACAGATTTTTGGCTATACGATTGGCAACGACATGAGCTCTCGGTCGATCGAAGGCGAGAATCCGCTTTACCTTCCTCAAGCAAAAATCTATCGAGGCTCGTGTGCCATAGGTCCCTGTTTGGTTGTCGGAAATGTCCTAACACCCGATACAAAAATCTCCATCATGATTTCCCGTCTCGCCAATGTTGTATTCCAAGGCGACACATCGGTCTCTCAATTGAAACGCACGTTTCACGAATTAGCGGATTACCTATTTAGAGAAAACGAATTTCCCTGTGGAGCCTACTTAATGACTGGAACTGGAATCGTCCCGGATTCTGGATTCACGCTACAATCGGGCGACCGAATTCAAATTCAAATTGAGGGACTAGGGGTTTTAGAAAACGAAGTTGAGTAGTTTATTGGTTAAGCCTGGCATTGAATCCGTGTTGTGAAGCGGTTTATGAAAGTAGCTCGCCGCCCTCGCTGCAGGTCAGCGGTTTTAGACGCTATCATAGGGAACAGGCAAACTCTCTGAACAGTTGTTAATGGTTATCCATGCTCGAATCTGCAAACGAAAAAATTTACGACCTCCGCACAACCGCGCAAGGCCCTCGCGGCCAACTTCCCTTCGCAGGCGAACAATTAAAAACCTCAGCCAGTGGTGACATCTTTGGATGGACTCAAAACGCTGGAATGGGATGGGATCCGCAAAGCATGCGACGGCCGAATTTCCTGGTCCTTTCAACGCAGGGCGGGATTCGTCGGCAGGATGGTTCTCCGATTGCTCTTGGATACCATACTGGCCACTGGGAGGTTGGGCTGTTGATGGAAAAAGCGGCAATGGCCATCGCGGCGTCTGGTGGAATTCCATTTGCTGGCTTTTGCAGCGATCCCTGTGATGGCAGAACGCAAGGCACGCTCGGCATGTTTGACTCACTCGCCTATCGCAATGACGCAGCAATTATTTTCCGCCGACTCACGCGCTCGCTACCAACCGCGAAAGGTGTCATAGGGGTTGCCACGTGCGACAAAGGCCTCCCCGCAATGATGATGGCAATTGCTGGACTCGGGCACCTTCCCTCGGTTCTCGTTCCCGGAGGCGTAACGCTACTGACCCAAAACGGGGAAGACTTAGGAAAAATACAATCGATTGGGCCGCGTTACGCACACGGTGAAATTAGTCTCAAGGAAGCGGCAGAACTTGGCTGCAAAGCCTGCGGCACCCCTGGAGGGGGATGCCAGTTTCTGGGGACTGCAGCAACGGCTCAAGTGGTTGGCGAGGCACTCGGCCTTTCATTGCCACACTCTGCCTTGAGTCCATCGGGTTCGGAAATTTGGCTCGACCTGGCCTACCGAAGCGGTGCCACCCTCGCTCAGCTTCATCAATCCAAAATAAACACCAGTGATATTTTGACCGATGAATCCATTGAAAATGCCATGATTACCCACGCGGCATTTGGAGGCTCTACCAATCTAGTTCTGCATATTCCTGCTATCGCGCACGCTGCCAAACTCAAAAGACCCGATGTGTCTGACTGGCAGCGCATTAACGCAATGGTTCCTCGACTGGTTGATTCACTCCCCAACGGCCCCGTGGGATATGCCACCGTTCAGGTATTCCTCGCTGGAGGAGTCCCCGAAGTAATGCTCCGCCTTCGCGATCTTGGACTGCTAAATTTAGATGTGTTGACCGTTTCAGGAAAAACACTCGGCGACAATCTTGATTGGTGGGAACGCTCAGAGCGAAGGCAACGTCTCCAGGAAAAACTAGTTGAACTCGATGCGATTGACCCGAACAACGTTATTCGAAAACCAGGTCAAGGATTCTGCAGCACGGTTACGTTTCCGATGGGCAACCTCGCGACGGAGGGTTCGATCGTCAAGAGCACCGCTATCGATCCCGAGGTCATTGATGACGATGGAGTTTATCGCCACAGCGGACCTGCCCGCGTTTTTTGTAGCGAAGCCGATGCGATCGCCGCAGTGAAATCTCTCGGAGACGATCGGATCCAAGAAGGAGACGTCATGGTCCTGATTGGAATTGGAGCTTTGGGAGCGGGAATGCCGGAAACCGCTCAAATTACATTTGCACTCAAATATTTACCCTATGGCAAACATGTCGCGTTGCTGACCGACGGACGGTTTTCGGGGGTCTCAACCGGCCCCTGCATAGGCCACATTAGCCCGGAAGCGCTCGCGGGAGGGAGGATCGGTAAAATCCAGGAGGGTGATCCAATCACCATCGAAATCGACACCATTAATCTTTCAGGCTCGCTCGAGTTTGGCGGAGAAATCAGCGAACTGGACGCCAGAGAACTTAATCCCGAATTAAAACAGCACGCCAATCTTCCCGACGACACAAAATTATGGGCGGCACTTCAACATGTCAGCGGCGGCACTTGGGGAGGCTGTGTCTACGATGTCGACGCAATCACCAAAAAACTAATGAACTGATCCGTGCATTAACAGAACCTGCACGCTCTACGCCTTTCTTAAATGCAAGCCGATTACCGGTTAGTCTAAGGAGGGTCGTGGCCTCCGCGGTGAAACGGGTGGCATCGACAAATCCGCATCGCTCCCTTCCATGCCCCGCGAACAGCACCGTACTTGCGGACCGACTGAATGAAATAATTGCTACACGTCGGGGTAAATCGACAGTTTTTGCCAAGCAGTGGGCTGAGACCAACTTGATACATTCGCACGCAAAAAATCATTCCGTCAGCAGGAAGCTGCAATAATTTTC
>Ga0208971_1000565_pt1 | contig 25910 bp, 26 predicted proteins | sample AOAMet1_18_M0_10_2_FD_188229 | JGI IMG/M metagenome (GOLD analysis project Ga0208971, IMG submission 188229) | Ammonia-oxidizing marine microbial communities from Monterey Bay, California, USA - CAN11_18_M0_10 (SPAdes) | ecosystem: Environmental > Aquatic > Marine > Intertidal zone | place... | reverse complement strand
TGCTGGCATCGCTGATATCATCATGTATCAGTGAGGCATTGTGCAGCAGCTCGCAAGCGGCGGCCCAATGTAGATTATCCTGTTGGTTTAGACCTAGTGATTGACCACTGGTCAGCGCAAGTTGCGCACGAAAAGACTTGCCGGGATTTTTAAAGTGGTAGCGAGCGGCTGGAGCAAGTGTGCTCTGGGCATCTGGCATCTCACGCTTGTAGAGAAGCTCTAGCTCGGCTAAACCCTTTGATCCGGGTGATTGGCTTGTCGGAGTGTTTTTACGCGGTGTTGGGGACATTGTTAGTACCCTTATAATTTTTATATGCAGTTACTTATCTTGTAACCTAAATTTTTTAGCAATTCTGTATGGTTTTAGCTTTTTGTGGCAGAGAGAGAAAGAGCCAGCAGAGCTGGCCCTTTCACATTCACTACTGTTTCAGATTACTCTGAATCAGCTACTGCTGCTGCCCAGATAACTACACCGAAGGCAATCTTGTTCCAGAAGTCAGCTACGTTATAAATAACGTTCAGCATAACTGGATCTTGGCTTCCCATGAAGTAGCCGAAGAAATAACCCAGTGGGTAGATTGACCAACCGACAGTGACTAACAGAGTCATAGTCTTGTAGGCTTTTTGAACGTTTGCATTGGCTAGACCAGCATTGATCTGGCTTGCTTCACCTCTGAAGATCTCCCAGATGATGTAGAACCAAGCTGCCATTGATGGGATAAACGCCATCTTCGCATCCATCCAACCAGCTTCACCAGCGTAGCCGAAGCCAAGCATAGCGATTGTACCGATCAGTAAGCGCCAGAAAACACCGGCTGGTACTTTAGTCACGGCAGACAGGATCAAGTAAAACTCGATCATCAGCAGTGGCACAGTCAGTAACCAATCGATATAGCGGAAGACAGTTGGAGAAGTACCAGTTGCTACCCATACATCGCGCATATAGAAATAGTGCACTGCAGCGATCAGAGTAACCAAACCAGAGACTGTCAGAGAAGTCTTCCACTTGCCCGCGACACGGTCACGTTCAACGAAGAAGAATGCTGTGGCAGCAACCAACGCCATAGATATTAGCCAAAAGGAAATGCCAACGGGATCGCTAGCGGATAAGTTGTTTGTCATGTGTAACCCCTACAGTTAGATATTATTTTTATTATGGGCATAGCATGCTTCTTATTATACGGAGAACGAGCTGTGCCCCATGTGCAGCCTTTCTCTTTTTATAAACAAGAATAAACTGCGTAGCGTAATCTATCGCTATTTTTAAAAAAGTGCAAACATTAGCGGCCTTTAGCGGTTTAGAGTTTAGTAGGGCAAAGTACTTTTATCGGTTTATACTCGCTGAATAATAATAAAACCAAGAGATCACTATGCTTCGACTGCGCAGCTCTAACTACCTTTTATCGGCTCTTTTACTTGTTCCAATTATAACGTTGGCGGAACACCATGCTGGCCTTGAGGCTTCGCTGCAAAACAGTTCAGATATGGAGTATCCTCAGGCACAGTGGCAGGTTGCAAAGCCAGATGGAATGGGACTCTCCGGTGAAAAAATTAAGCATTTATTCGATTTATCTTTTACCGACTCTGCTACTCAGGCGGTGGTTTTAATTAAAGACGGATTTCTGGTTGGCGAGCGCTACGCTGAGGGATTTGACGAAAGTTCCTACGGCACATCTTGGTCTATGGCAAAAAGTTTTTATGCTGCACTGATTGGCATTTCTATCGATCGCGGTGAGATAAATAGTCTCGATGACAGGGTCGCCGATTACCTTGACTATTTTAATGACCAGCGTGCTGCAATTAGTATCCGTGATCTTTTAGATATGACCAGCGGTTTAGAAATGCCCGATCATGAACACGAAAAAATGTTTTTCACCAGTGATCACCTGGCCTACGCCCGCGCAGTGGGGTTTGAAAAAAACGCCGGTGAGAAGTTTGAATACAACAATGTTAACTCAATGTTGTTGGCAGAAATTCTCGAAAATGCCACCGGCCAAAAAGCCGATGTCCTTTTAAAGGAACGGGTCTTCGACAAAATCGGTCTCACCGATGCAACGCTTTGGCGTGACAGTGCTGGTAATCCACTGACCTATTGTTGTGTCGACACTACAGCGCGACAGTACTCGCGCTTTGGTTTGCTGTTTGCGCGCAGCGGCAACTGGAACGGTGAACAAATTATTTCTGCTGATTATGTGAACCAAACCTTTTCCAAAGTGTGGGATGGACTCGAGAGTTCAACTATTGAGCATGACCGTGGGTACTCTCTGCATTGGTGGATTTCACGTCACGATGAAGAGGCGGTGATCTTTAATGCCAGTGGCAAATTCGGTCAGTATATTTTTGTCGACAGAGAAAATGATATTGTCTTTACGCGAATTACCAAATATCACCCCACTGGCGGATCCGTTCAAGACTGGGGCAAGCTGCGTTATATCAACTGGCTGGGATCGGTGAATTTTCGGCGTAAGGCTGCGGAATTACTGGATTCCTTGGGCGTTATAGAACTCAACACTTCGATTAAGTCGCCGGTGACCTATGAAGACGGCACCTCAAAAGCGTTTTTTCAGAACTACAGCGAAATTATCGATGCCTTGGTGGATGTTAGTCGGTAGCCTTTCGCCCCCAAAGGTTTAAAGCCGTTCTAGAGTTGGTCTAAATTGCTTAGACAGTAGTCGGCTCTCGCCAACAGCGACTGCTTTACCTCGGCATCCATTTTATCCCAGGTGCGATAGGCCATAGCGGTGCGCGGGTTTCTTGAAAAGCGCTCGCTGTGACGCTGCATAAAGTGCCAGTAAAGACTGTTAAAGGGACAGGCATCTTCGGTAAATCGTTGTTTGACACTGTAGTGGCAGTCTTTGCAGTAATCGCTCATCTTATTGATATAGCTGCCACTGGCGGCATAGGGTTTGGTGGCAATTAACCCGCCATCGGCAAACTGACTCATGCCCCTAGTATTTGGCATTTCAACCCACTCGATTGCATCGATATAGATACCCAAATACCACTGATCCATCTGGTCCGGATCTATACCCGCCAGCATGGCAAAGTTACCGGTGACCATTAGACGTTGAATATGATGGGCATAGGCATAATCCAGTGACTGATCAATGGCCTGTTTCATACAGGCCATTTTTGTTTTGCCATTCCAGAAATACTCTGGCAGATCGCGATCTGCCCCGAAATTATTTAGTTCTCCATAATTTGGCATATTGACCCAATAAACCGCGCGCACATATTCACGCCAGCCGAGGATTTGCCGGACAAATCCCTCTACCTGAGCCAGATCCACACCACTTTGTGGCTCGGCATAGCGTTTTATTGCCGCTTCTATAACCTGCATGGGGTGAAGAATCTTACTGTTGAGGGCAAAGGAAATACGCGAGTGATAAAGGCTCCAGCGGGATTCCCCATGTTGTGTCATAGCATCTTGGAAACGTCCAAAATTAGGCAGACAGTATTCACAGAAAAAATCTAAAAGCTGCAGGGATTGCTGGCGATTAACCGGCCACAGCAATTGTTCTGTGGCACTTCCCAAGGTATCTATATTGTGCCGTTGAATGCGTTCTAAGTAATTCCCCACCGGATTGGCAAATAGCAGCGGTTGTGGAACCTGCTGAATATCTGCCGCTTTTAATTTATTGCGATTTTCGCCGTCAAAATTCCAGCGCTCACCGAGAGGCTCAGAGCCGTCCATCAAAATATCGAAACGCTTGCGCAGCTTGCGATAAAAAGACTCCATACGGTTGTGTTTGCCAACCTTAATATAACGGGTCAGTTCTTCCTGTTTAAGTAAAAAATGTTCGCTGTCCCAGCAGCAAATTGGAATATCTAGTTCTAGATCCTTTAACTGTTCCGCGAGGCGATATTCATCTGGCTGCTGGTAGTCAAACTGTTCGATACCATGCTCTTTGCAGAGGGCGGTGATCAGTGAATTGAGGTCTGCGAAGCCCGCGGTGTCGTCTAAGGTTAGATGCTTGACCTTATGTCCCGCTGAACTCAGGGCATTGGCAAAACTCTCGATAGCGGCAAAAAAAGCACAGACTTTTTGCACATGATGGCGCACATAGGAGGCTTCTTGATGCAGTTCGGCCATCAGATAGAGCACGCCATCATCCTGCTCTCTATACCAAGAGTGACTGGCATTTAGTTGGTCACCGAGAATAAGCCTCAGACTGTGATATTTTTTCATGGTTGTAGGTACTTTTTAAATATTATTTTAGTTATTAACAATGATATCCAGTGCAGTTTAGCAGCTGTTTAGATTGGCCAGTCCGCAGCATCCATTGAATCCAAAGGCTGCAGTGTTTGCTCCCCAGCCCAGCGCTGTACAAATTGATTATCAGGGTCATAAATCTGCGCCTGTTTGCGCAAATCAAAGCGCCGGTGCCCACGGGGGTCCGCGCCCACACCTGCTAGATATTGCCAGTTGCCCCAGTTGGAGGCGACATCGAAGTCCACCAGCTGCTGTTCCATATAAGCGGCACCATGACGCCAATCCAAACCTAATTCATGGACAAAACAGCTGGCGACTAACTGGCGCCCACGATTGGAGAGATAACCGGTGCTATTTAGCTGCTTCATGCAGGCATTAATAATGGCGTAGGGCGTGTTGCCCGCAGACCATTTCTTAAACCGCTCGGGATAAAAGCTGGTAGTCGGTGATGAGTGGCTAATGCCGGAAAAAGCATAGAGTTGCTGCTGATATTTGTACCCGTACCACTGAAAATATTCACGCCATAGAAGCTCAAAGAATATCCAGTAGGTGGAGTCGTTGGCCCCTGCACGAGTTTCATATTGTTTGAGTTGTTGGATAATACGCCGCGGCGAAAGGGTGCCATTGGCCAGCCAAGGCGAAAATTTGGTGGAGTAGTCCATGCCATCGAGACCATTGCGGGTCTGCTTATAACTGCTGGCGAGATCTCTGGAGAAATAACCTTTGAGATGCTGCTCTCCGGCACTGGCTCCCCCTTTAAATAGAGCTTGACCGAGGTTGCCTGAGCTTTCCTGGAACTGATCCTGCCACAGGGTTTGCCAGGCCATATCGGCGACCAGCGCGGGGGCTGGCAAGGTGGCGGGAGCATCCAGTGGGGCACTGATAATGCTATCCAAGTCCATTTTTTCCACTAGTCGTCTAAATTTGGAAAAACTTCCTGGCAACTGTTCGAGACTAAAAGGCAGCTGCGATGGCTCAAATATTGTGTGGCTGTAACACTGACTAAATTCAAGCATGGTGTAGCGTTTTTGCAGAGTATTCCAGATGCGCTGTTCATAGGTACCTACATGCTGTGAGCTATACAGGTGTGAGACATTGTGTGCGGTAATCAGTTGAGCAATGGCTTCCAGTGGCGACTCCATGCGCACCACGAGTTTCTGGCCGTAGTGACTGAGTTGTCGGTCCAGATCCTGCAGTGATTGAAATAAAAATTCTCGCCGCCGTGGCCCTAAGGTGGCCGGTTGCTGCCAGCCGGGTCCAACTTTAGAGTTGTCGACGCAGTAGAGGCAGATCAGCTTGTCTACTTCAGTGGCAGCGAGCAGTAGGGCGGCATTATCGTCCATGCGCAAATCATGGTTAAACAGGAAAAGACCGACTTTTTGCATACTGAACCGTCTCGTTTTAAAGGGAGTTATTTAAACTGAAAGAGGCTTTAAGATACGCTGGGAGAATTGATTTAGACCTGTGATTGGGCCTGTGAGAATCATCTAAATCAGGGTGCTGCCCGTAGAATCGTTATCCAGTCACTATTTCCCTTCAAGAGCAAAAGCGACCCCTCATGCCTGAGCAAGCGTCTTCATCAGCAACCTCCGCAACCGACTACAACCTTACCTCGATGTTAGGTGATCTTGGCTCACTGCCGTTTATTTTGCTGGCTGGCCTGATGGCCAATGCCCATTTTAATGGCCCTGGGTTGCAGTCTGCCTCGCTGATGGGTCTCTATGCGCCCTATGTGTTTATTGCTTATAGCGCGGTTATTCTGAGCTTTTTAAGCGGTGCTCTGTGGGAGCGCAGCCGGCTTGCCGAAGCGGGTAAATTGGCAACTCTGGGGATTCTGTTTAGCAATCTGATTGCTCTCAGTGCTTGGGCCTGTCTGTTGATGATCTATATTGCACCGATTATGACGGTCTTCGCGCTGTGCTTGCTGCTGGCGGGTTTTTTGAGTTTGCTCTGGGTTGAACGTCTCACCGGAGCAGCTGAAGTTTTTGGCAGCAGCTACTGGTCAATGCGCTTACGAATCACAATATTAGTCGTGTTGTTGCATGGGCTGGTCGCCGCAATGATGCTTGGGGAGTTTTAAGTATGTCTGAATCGTCTAACCCACAGCTTAGAATCTTCTACGATGGCGGTTGTCCGCTCTGTGTTTCGGAGATGCGTCATCTGAGTCGCCGGGATACGAGTCGCAAGATTGCCCTGCACGATATTCACGCTGAGGGTTTTGCTCAAGCCTTTCCCCATATAGATCCAGTGCGTGCGGATCAGATTCTCCACGGTCAACTGGCCAGCGGTGAAATGATTTATGCCTTGGATGTGACCTACGAAGCCTGGGCGCTAGTGGGCAAGCGCCACTGGGTTGCGATACTGCGCTGGCCTCTGGTTAAGCAGATATCTCATCAGGTCTATTTATTTTTTGCCAAGCACCGTTCGCGGATTTCAAAATTATTGACGGGCAGCGAGCGCTGCGAAGTCTGTGAGATTAAACGAGGTGAGGTATGAGTGAACCCACTGCAGCACTGGTGCTGGGCGCCAGTGGCGGACTAGCCCAGGCAATTGTGAGTGAGCTAATGGCGGATGCTGCCATTGATAGGGTGATCGCAGTGAGCCGACATTCTGCACCCGCGCATTTTTCCAGTGGGGCTGCTGGACCGCTATGGATTGAAACTGAATACAGCGAGCCGGCTATGGCCACGGTGGTTGAACAGTTGCAGCCCTTCGCGGGGCAAATAATCAGAGTGGTGATCTGTCATGGCATTTTGCATGGCGATAACCTGTGGCCAGAAAAACGTCTCGAAGATATTTCCGCTGAGTCGCTGCAAACCGTATTTCAGGCCAATACAGTGGTGCCGGTGCTGTGGCTAAAACTTTTACATCGCCTGTTAAAGAGTAAGCAGCGCTGTGTTGTGGCTGCCCTGAGTGCCAGAGTGGGCAGTATTGGCGACAACCATCTTGGGGGCTGGTATGCCTACCGCAGTTCCAAGGCGGCGCTCAATATGATGTTGCGAACCCTGTCCATCGAATATGCCCGGCGAGTAAAAAACGTCAAAATAATATCTTTTCACCCGGGAACCACGGATACCGCGCTATCCAAACCTTTTCAAGCATCAGTGCCATCGGATAAGTTATTTACGCCAGAGTTTGTCGCTGAGCGGCTCTGCGGCATTATGGCTGCTGCCGAAATTGATGGGCAGCTTTCCTATCTGGATTGGGATAATAAATCGATCCCTTGGTAGGTTGGTGCCGGGGAATTGATACACTGCTTGTCTGTGTTCAATTTGGTATCAGCCAATAGGTGAAGCGATGCACGTTCAGGTTAAACCTCTCAATCAGTACCCTTGGTATCTGCGACCCTTCTTCTGGAACCAGAAGCGTAAATATGGCGCTGTGCTCGATCCCGGTCGGCTCTGGGGGCGCTCGCCAAAATTGTTTGCCAGTGTGGCGATTATGTATGGCGTGCTGGATCGAAAGCACTCGCCTCTAAGCCCGGCGCTGCGATCATTGGTGACAGTGCGGGTGTCTCAGGTCAATGACTGCCACTTCTGTGTCGATATCAACTCTGCCACGCTGGCCCAGCGCACCGGTTCTACAGACAAATTGTTTGCCCTCAGTGATTGGCGCAATCAGGATTTATTTAGCGAAAAGGAGCGGGTTGTTCTCGAGTATACCGAGGCGGTGACTTATACCGATGCCGTTGTCAGTGCTGAGTTAATGTCCCGACTGCGCAGTTTTTATGATGATGAGGGGATCGTGGAGTTGACCGGGTTGATTGCCTTTCAAAATCTCTCGAGCAAATTCAATAATGCGCTGGATGTGCCTGCTCAGGGTTTTTGTCCGGTTGAGAAGTAGCTTTTTTTTCAGAGCTGTTTTTTACAGGCTGTTTTTTTACGGGCTATTTTTTTACGGGCTAATTTTCACGGGCTTTTTTACGAGCTAATAGCCGATAGCTAATCTCCAGTCTGTCCTCTACTCTAAGCAAGCCATTAAATACCGAGAAGGGTTTTATACCAAAGTCGGTCTGTAATATGGCAAAACTGCCGCTGATCAATAGACTATTGCCGTCAGGCCGACTCACCTGCATATCTATCTGCTGCTCTTGACTAACACCGTGCAAATTTATTCGAGTCGAAATAGGCTGTCCATTGATCGCCCCAGAGCAATCGATACTCTGCAGTTGCACAAAGGGATATTGGTTCGCTTGGAGGCTAATTAGCATATTGGTTTTAGTGCCGGCGATATCTTTTTCTGAGGGGGTGGTGAGTAGCATGGCCTCGTTGCGCAAAGCTGGATCGTCAACGATAAGCTGGTTTAGGGGCGCATAGAAATCCGCTCGGCAGCCGCCGTCATCGCCTAGTAATAGATAGCCCTGAAGGTCTCGGCTGGCAACTATATGGTCGTGACCGAACTTGGCCATAGCCCCGCCGCGGAGGACTTTGATACGCACTATAGAACTGGCGCTGTCCAGTTGGTAGAGGCTGTTGCGTGGATCTTGGTTTGTGTAGAGAGTGGTTGGGAAGTCTTTGGGTTGCTGCGGTGCGGTGGACTCTTCCCTAGGTACAGAGCAGCCGGCCAGTAATATAGAGATCAGTAGTAAAGAGGCGAGCAATACTGTGGCGATAAACTTTTTAATTATTCAGCTCCTGAACCTGCCGCTGCATTTGAACAACGAAGCTAACGCCGACATCAATGCCAATCTGCTCGCCACTGGACCAGTCACCAATGCCAATAGAAAAGTCGCTGCGTTGAAGGGTTAGCTGCCCGCTCATAATAGCCCTATCTGGATTTTCAGCATCTTGCCGCCAGAGAAATGGCACATCCACTGGCTCGGAAACACCTTTTAAATTTAAGCTTCCTTCAGCGATAAAGTCTTGGCTTGGGTTGCTGCCAACGACCAATGCTTTACTGCTAAAGGTCGCTTCGGCAAAGCGCCCAACATCAAACCAGTCGCCGCCGGAAATTTCACTATTGAGTTCATCGTCGCTCATATCGGCGCTGCCAATAGCGACTTGCACCAGAAGCTGTTCAGCTGGGCTGTAGGTCACAGAGAACTGTTTAAACTGACCCTCAATGGGCAGACCTTGAAAAGTCACTTCATAATTAAGCTGACTGTTAGTGAGCACTGACTGCCACTGGTCGGCAGTGGCTACAGGGCAAGCTAGAGAGAGACACAGTAAAAACGCTTTAGAACAATATTTCATCGGTTTAAAACCACATCCGTTTTAGCACACTATCGCGAAGTTTAAAGTGATGCCACAGGGCTGCGCCAATATGCACGCCGAGAACTACAAGCAGCAGTATTACTGAGACCTCATGAACTTCTTCGGCAATTTCTTTAAGGGCTTTATTTGGGCCAGTCAGTGCCGGAAGTTCCACCAGCCAAAACCAATTGATCGGTCGATTGGCTGCGGAGGACATCAGCCAGCCACTCAGTGGCAGCACTAACATCAAGCCGTAGAGCAGACTATGGCCGAGGTTGGCCAATCGTCTCTGCAGCAGGCTAGCGTCAGGAAGGTTGGGGATAGAGCCAGCCATGCGCCACAGTAAGCGCATAATCGCCAGCATTAATATAAGAATGCCAACGGATTTGTGCCAGCCAAATAACTCGAGTTTGAGTGGCGAATTTGCTAAGTTATCTGCATAAATGCCGAGGGGAATTTGAATCAAAATTAACAGCGCTGTCAGCCAGTGCAAAAGCTTGCTTGGCCAGCCCCACTGCTGCTCTGTATTGCCCATATTCATAAGAATCTTCCTTTGATTAACTATCCTAGTGAGGAGGATTATCAGCTCAATTCCCAGCTATGTAAAACAATCAAAAGCGATTAACTCAATCTGCTACTATAGCGCCCTTAAATTTGACCACACAAGATGCCGCTATGGCCAACTCCACTCCATTGATCTGCGAAATTGTTGATTTGATTCACGATGGCCGCGGTGTCGGTCGTCCCAACGGCAAGGCGTGCTTTATTGACGGCGCGCTGCCCGGCGAGACGGTTGAGTTTCGCCGCCACAATCAGAAGCGCAATTACGATGAAGCCCATGTGTTAAATGTTATCTCGGCATCCCCAAGTCGGGTCGATCCCCAGTGCAAACATTTTCCCCGCTGTGGTGGCTGTACCTTGCAGCATCTCGAACATGGCGCGCAGATCGCTTTTAAACAACAGCAGCTCTTGGACAGTCTCGAACGGGTCAATCTGTTGCCAGAGATTATTTTGCCGGCACTCAGTGCCCCTCAGTGGGGCTATCGCCGTCGTGCGCGCCTCGCCGTGCAGCGTGCCAAAGACGGTCAGATTATGGTTGGCTTTCGCAATGCCGGCAGTCGCCGCATTGAGCCGATTACCCAATGTGCGGTGTTGGCTGCGCCGCTGCCTGAGATTGTTGCGGCTCTGCCCAACTGGATGGTTAATTTTCCTCCCGGTATCCGTCTGTTTGAAGTGGAGTTGCTGAGTGCCGATAACGCCGTGGCCATCGCCATTGAAGCCAGTCGTGCGCCCTCTGCCAGCGAGCGTGAAACTATGTTGGCAGAACTGCCATTTAGCGACGCCCAGCTGTGGTGGAAAACCGAAAAGCAGACAGCTTTTTTGCGTCTTGACGCTGGAGATCAAGCCTTAAGTGTCGCCCTAACTGATAGCCTTCAGCTGCAAGTGGAACCGGGTCAGTTTGTTCAGGTCAATGGCCAGATTAATCGTCAAATGATTGATCAGGTATTGGATTTGGTGCGTAAGACAAATTCTGAAAGATCCTCTGTCGCGGTTGATCTGTTCTGCGGGGCAGGGAATTTTTCTCTGCCGCTGGCTGCCGAGTTTGACCGCGTAATCGGTATTGAAGGGCTCACGGAATTGGTGGAAAAAGCCCAGCAAAACGCGCAGCGCAATAATATTGCTAATACCGAATTTGTGGTGTCGGATCTCAGTAACTGGAGCGGCATGCGCAAAATCAAAGGCAAGGTTGATCTGGTGCTGCTCGACCCACCGCGCAGCGGCGCCGCAGGGGTAATGCCTTGGATTGTCAAAACCAAGGCCAAGCAGGTCATTTATATCTCCTGCCACCCCTCGACTATGGTTCGCGATCTGAAAGTGCTGGCTGAGGCGGGCTATAAAATGACTGCAGCGGGGGTGATGGATATGTTCCCCCACACCGCTCATATAGAGGCCATTGCGCTGCTAGAAAAATAACTTGTCGAGGGAGGTTTTGGCTGTTAGCTGAATGCGCTTTCAGTTAAACTTGCTCCCCTTCTGAAAACCCCTGTGCAGCCGAGAACTTTACCGGCCACATATGTTTAAAATTTAACTGCCACCACCTATGGGAATGTTCTAACCATGTTCGATAAAAACCAGACTATTGAGAATTTTGATGCCGAGGTATGGCATGCCATGCAACAGGAAGATCAGCGTCAAGAGCAGCACATTGAACTGATTGCCTCTGAAAACTACACCAGTCCTGCGGTTATGGCAGCTCAGGGTGGTCAGATGACCAACAAGTATGCCGAGGGTTATCCCGGCAAGCGCTACTACGGTGGTTGCGAGTATGTTGATATCACTGAGCAGTTGGCAATCGATCGTCTGAAGACTCTCTATGGTGCTGAGTTTGCCAACGTGCAGCCGCACTCTGGCTCTCAGGCCAACAGCGCGGTATTTTTGGCGTTGATCAAAGGTGGTGACACAATCTTGGGTATGAGTCTGGCCGACGGGGGTCACCTGACTCACGGTGCGAAGCCAAACTTTTCCGGCAAGCTCTACAAAGCGGTTCAGTATGGTCTCGATGCCGAGACTGGCCTGATTGACTACGATCAGGTTGAAGCACTGGCTGTTGAACACAAGCCGGCAATGATTATCGCTGGTTTCTCTGCTTACTCCGGCATTATGGATTGGGCGCGCTTCCGCGAAATCGCCGACAAAGTGGGCGCCTACCTGATGGTTGACATGGCTCACGTCTCTGGTCTGATCGCGGCGGGTGTTTACCCCAACCCAGTGCCCCATGCTCACGTTGTGACCTCAACTACGCACAAAACACTGCGTGGTCCCCGCGGCGGCATTATCATCACCAATGATGAAGAGGTGGCGAAAAAATGTAACTCCGCGGTTTTCCCTGGTGGACAGGGCGGCCCTCTGTGTCATGTGATCGCGGCCAAGGCAATCGCTTTTAAAGAAGCAGCCAGCCCCGAGTTTGTTGACTATCAAAAGCAGGTTGTGGCCAATGCTAAGGCGATGGCAGCCAGCTTTATGCAGCGCGGCTTCAATATTGTTTCCAACGGTACTGAAAATCACCTGATGCTGGTCAGCCTGATCGGTAAAGAGTACACCGGTACCGATGCCGATCGCGCTATGGGCGAAGCCTTTATCACAGTGAATAAAAACGCTGTTCCCAATGACCCGCGCTCACCTTTTGTGACCTCTGGTCTGCGAGTGGGCACACCGGCAATTACGACTCGCGGCTTCGGCATTGATGAGACTGTGCAGCTGACTGAGTGGATGTGCGATATTCTCGATAGCCTTGAGAATGGTACTTCTGAGCAGGTGATTGCTGATGTTAAAGCCAAGGTCTTGGAAATCTGTGCCCGATTCCCTGTTTATGGTTAGTCGGTGATAAGCAGTCTGTTGTAAGTGAATCGAAAAAGCCCTGTTTACTGCAGGGCTTTTTTGTTTTTAACTAGCGATTCAAATAATAATAAAAAATAGAGGCGCCATTTTGAGCGACACTCCAGTAGTTGATGTACGCAGCGCCGCAACGGTTCTGATTATGCGCCAAGCTAAGGCCGGCATGGAGATACTGATGCTGCGCCGCAACGTTAAATTAGTCTTTGCTGGCGGTGCCTGGGTGTTTCCCGGCGGTGCTGTCGATGAGGCTGATACTGAAACTGCTAAGCAGAATGATTCAGAGCCTGAGAATGAAGAACTAGCGGCGCGGGTTGCCGCCGTGCGGGAGTCTGCAGAAGAGTGCGGCCTACTGCTGAAACCTGAGCAACTAGTGCATTTTTCTCACTGGACCACGCCAGTCAATCAAAAGCGCCGTTTTGCCACCTGGTTTTTTGCTGCGGTGGTTGCCGAGGCTCAATCTGAGGTGGTAATTGATGACGGTGAGATTCACGATTTTCAGTGGCTGACGCCCACTCAGGCGCTGGCTCAACACCGTGCCGGCGAACTGAAAATGATGCCGCCCACCTACCTGAGTATTAAAATGCTCGACCAATTTTTCAGTGCCGATCAAGCTCTGGAAAGCCTGCGCCATTTTGCTACTTACTGGATTACTCCGAGAATTTCTCGAGATGGAGAGACTGCAGTATTGCTGTATCCGGGAGACGCTGGTTATGAGGCTTCCGATGGTGCTCTAGCCGGCCCTCGACACCGCTGTGTGCTCGATGATCGAGGCGTGAGTTATATTCACTCTGGCAAGGATGTAGGAATAGCGGCTATGGATAATCCGCAATAGCTTTCAGAGCATTATCTTGTGTTAGAATGGCGCCCCTTTTTTTTGATCTAAAGCCATGTATTGTCCCTTTTGCAAAGCTGATGACACCAAAGTCGTTGATTCTCGTCTTGTCGCTGACGGCGGTCAGGTTCGTCGACGTCGTGAATGTCTCAGTTGCAGTGAGCGTTTTACCACTTACGAGATGGCCGAATTGGTGATGCCGCGAGTGATTAAAACCGATGGCACCCGCGAGCCTTTCGATGAGAACAAGCTGCGTGCTGGGTTGCAGCGGGCTTTGGAAAAACGTCCGGTATCCATAGAACAGATCGAAGTTGCCCTGAGCCAAATCAGACATTTTCTGCAGGTCACCGGTGAACGGGAAGTACCCTCGCGGATGATTGGTGAGGCGGTGATGAGCAAACTGCGCGAACTCGATGAAGTGGCCTATGTGCGCTTTGCCTCGGTGTATCGCAGTTTTCAGGATCTCAGTGAATTCCAAGACGAGCTAAATCGTTTAAATGCCTTAAAACCCTCTGGGGCTGAAGACTAATGGCCTACTCTGTAGCAGATCGCGAATATATGTCTCGGGCGCTGGAGCTGGCCGCCAAAGGTCGCTTTACCACCAGCCCCAACCCGACTGTTGGCTGTGTGCTGGTGGTGGATGGCGCAATTGTTGGCGAAGGCTATACCCGTCCTGCCGGCACTAATCATGCCGAGATCGAAGCGCTAAATGCTGCATCCAGTGCAAAGGGTGCGACTGCCTACGTTACTCTCGAGCCATGCAGCCATACCGGCAAGACTGGTCCCTGTGTTGAAGCGCTTATCGCAGCGGGTATCAGCCGCGCTGTTATAGCCAGTGAAGATCCCAACCCGAAAGTTGCCGGTGAGGGCATTAAGCGACTTGAGGATGCTGGAATCGAAGTCGCCTGTGGTCTCTATGAAGATCAGGCGCGAGAATTGAATAAAGGTTTTATAAAGCGCCATGAGCATGGATTGCCCTGGGTTGTGGTCAAGACTGCCGCCAGCCTCGATGGCCGCACCGCGATGGCCAGTGGCCAGAGCCAGTGGATAACAACACCGGCATCGCGCAAAGATGTGCAGCGTTTGCGCGCCGCCAACTGCGCCATTATCACCGGCATTGGCACTCAGCTAATGGATGATCCCTCGCTGACCGTGCGCATTACCCATAAAGATCTTGGGGTCGAAGATAGTCTGCGCCAGCCTCTGCGAGTGGTAGTCGACAGCAAGCTACAGATGAGCCCCGAGGCACGCATGTTTGCCCAACCCGGTGATACGTTGATCGCCACAACGGATGGTTCGGATCAGCGTGAAAAAGCCGTGGCCTTGGAAGCCGCTGGAGCGGAGGTTGTGTTTTTGCCGGCGCGCGATGGTCATGTTGACCTGCATGAGTTATTGCTCGAATTGGCTCGCCGTGAGTGCAACAGCGTGATGGTTGAAGCCGGCGCTGGGTTAGCTGGTGGTTTTGTCGCTGAAGGGCTGCTCGATGAGTTGGTCTGTTACTGGGCTCCGAAACTATTTGGCAGCGATGCTCGGCCAATGTTTGAGTTACCGATTCAGACCATTGATGCTCATTTAGCACTGGCAGTAAAAGATATGCGCCAGATTGGTGAGGATATCCGTATTACCCTGAGGCCAGACAAAGATTACTAATTACAGTCTGCCAACCCCGCAGAGCTTGTTAGTTTGTCATGCCGACAGAGCGAAGCGACGAGGGATCTGAAAATTGACCCTTGGCAGATGCTAATAAAGAACTCATCAACACAGAATTAATCAACACAGGCTAACACTATGTTTACAGGAATTATCAGCGCCCTTGGGGAGCTTACTAACCTCGAGCCTCGCGGTGGCGACGCTAGATTGCATATCAATGCCGGCAATTTAAATATGGCCGATGTTCAACTAGGCGACAGTATTGCCTGCAACGGCACCTGCCTAACCGCAGTAGAGTTAACCGAAAATGGTTTTGTTGCCGATGTGTCAGTTGAGACTTTGACCCTGACCACTACCGGTGATTTAAAACCCGGCAGCCGGATCAATCTGGAAAAAGCCATGCAGGCCACAGATCGTTTCGGCGGTCATATTGTCTCCGGACATGTGGATGGTATTGGCGAGGTGGTGTCACTCCACGAAGATGCTCGTTCCTGGCGCTTTCGTATTCGCGCGCCTCGCGAACTGGCTAAATATGTTGCCCATAAAGGCTCGATTACTGTCGATGGCACCAGCCTGACAGTCAATCGCGTTGAAGGCGCTGAATTCGAGTTAAATATAGTGCCGCACACCATGATTCACACGATTATGGGCGATTATCAGGCCGGTACTAAAGTAAACCTTGAGGTTGATCTAGTTGCCCGTTACCTTGAGCGCCTGTTGCTCGGCGACAAGGCTGCAGACAGCTCCGACTAACGAAATTTAAAACCTTAAAGCTAACAGTAATAAACAGTCGAGATTGGAAGAGAATAATAATGGTACTCAATACAATAGAAGAGCTGATCGAAGATATCCGTCAGGGCAAGATGGTTATTTTGATGGATGATGAAGATCGCGAGAATGAAGGTGATCTGGTTATGGCTGCGCCAATGGTGCGTGCCCAGGATATTAACTTTATGGCTACCCATGCGCGCGGACTTATCTGCCTGACGCTGCATGAAAATCGCTGCAAACAGTTAGAGTTGGCGATGATGGTTAACTCGAGCCAGAACAATGCGAGTCATGGCACTCCGTTTACGCTGTCGATTGAAGCTGCAGAGGGTGTAACTACCGGTATTTCGGCTGCAGATCGCGCCCGTACAGTGCAAGCTGCGGTTGCCAGTAGTGCGCGTCCCGAAGACATCGTTCAGCCAGGACATATCTTCCCACTAAAGGCCCAGCCAGGCGGTGTTCTCAGTCGCGCAGGTCATACTGAAGCCGGTTGTGATATGGCGAAAATGGCGGGTTTTGAACCTGCTGCCGTAATCGTTGAGATTATGAATGAAGACGGCACTATGGCACGTCGCGATGATCTCGAAGTATTTGCCCAGAAACATGATCTGAAAATCGGCACTATCGCTGATTTGATTCACCATCGTTTGGTTACCGAGAAAACGACTACCTGCATCAGTGAGCGTGAAGTAAGTACTAGCTTCGGCGATTTCACTCTAAAAACCTACCATGATGATGTTCATGGTGAGAAACATTTCGCCTTGGTGATGGGCGATGTCAGTGGTGACGAGCCGGTTTTGGTCCGTGTACACACCAACCGATCCGCTCGTGATCTACTGGCTATCGAAGATTCCAGCACCTTTAAAAGCTGGTCTTTCCATAAAGCCCTTGAGCGCGTAGCCGCTGAAGGTCGCGGTGTGGTGGTATTGCTCTATTACCCTGAATCCTCCGAGGACATCGATCGCAGTATCGAGCAGATCCTCAATCCAGGTCAGGCTCGCAGCCAGCAAGCCAGCGAGGTGGTCTATCAACAGGTCGGCACTGGATCGCAGATTTTGCGCGATCTCGGTATTCAAAAGATGCGTCTGATGAGTGCTCCGTTTAAATTTACCGGCATCTCCGGCTTTGATCTCGAAGTCGTTGAGCATGTTGACTACGAATAATCACAGGAACAGAGCATGAGTGAATATAGACCCGAAGAGGGAAGCTTTAATATCGGCAAGGTGCGCATCGCGGTTATCGCTGCGCGCTGGAATGCCGAGATCACCGATGGCCTAGTCGAGGGTGCCGTGCGTGCCTTTGCTCGTCACGATATCGTGGGTGATGCGGTAGATGTGTTTCGTGTGCCCGGTGCCTTTGAGCTGCCGTTGGCCAGTCAGCGTGCTGCGCGCAGCGGACGCTATGATGCAGTAGTTGCATTGGGCTGTGTGATTCGCGGTGATACGCCGCACTTTGACTATGTTTGTTCCGAGACTACCAGAGGCATAGGTGAAGTGTCGTTGAATGAAAATCTGCCGGTTGCCTTTGGTCTGTTGACCACTGACAATCTTCAGCAGTCCTTGGATCGCTCCGGTGACAACCACGAGAACAAAGGCGAAGAAGCCGCGCTGACCATCCTCGAGCTTTTAACTGTATTTAAGCAAATCCAAGGCGCTGAATAGATGTCGAAACCAAAGATGCGCCAAAAAGCCCGCCGACTGCTTGTTCAGGCGCTGTACTCCTGGGATATGGGCAAGACTGATCTGATTGATATCGAAGCCGCGTTCCATGTGGATAACAATATGGCCACGGTGGATACTGAACTGTTCCACGAGATACTGTTTGGCGTACCCAAACATTTGACTGAAATTGATGCCGCCTACGAGTCCTACTTGGATCGTGATCAGGATCAGCTTGATCCAGTTTCACAGGCCATATTGCGCCTATCAACCTACGAGATGCTCCACCGCATTGATGTGCCCTACAAGGTTGTGATTAATGAGGGTGTTAATCTGGCGAAAACCTTTGGCCCCACCGATGCCTTTAAATATATTAATGGTATTCTTGATCGCGTTGCCATCGCCAAGCGCAGTATTGAAGTGACGGCTAATAAGCACGCCTAGAGTTAATTGGACTCGGGCGCTACGCTGTAGCAACTGCTCACCAATTTAGAAAGTGTGACAAATGTGAGAGCCTGAGAGCGTCGCCAGTATAGAAAGAATAGAGAGGGCTTAACCTGTCTGATCACCGCCACCAACCCAGCGAGTTTGAACTGATCGCCCACTATTTTACCGACCTCACCGGCCAGTCCGGTGTGGCTCTGGGTATTGGTGATGACGGCGCATTGCTCAATGTGCGGCCCGGTCAGCAGCTGGTTATGGCCAGCGACACCTTAGTAGCCGGTGTTCATTTCCCCGAATCAGCAACCCCGCGACAGATAGCCACCCGCGCGCTCTGCGTCAATCTCAGCGATATGGCTGCCATGGGAGCCGAACCGCGCTGGTTTACCCTTGCTTTAACGCTACCTCGCGGCACTGCCAATGCTGAATGGCTGGCTGAATTTAGCGCCGGCCTTGGCCATATCGCCAATCAATATGATCTCGCGCTGGTAGGTGGAGATACCACCAGCGGGCCTTTAACACTGACCCTTACACTGCTCGGTGAAGTTCCAACCGGCAAGGCGCTGATCCGTGGCGGAGCCAATGTGGGTGATAGCCTATTTGTTACCGGAAATATAGGTGATGGTGCGGCAGGGTTAGAATTAATAACTAGCGAAAACAATACTATTGTTGACAGTGATCGCTTACTTCAAAGGTTTTATAGCCCAGAGCCACAGATTCAGGCAGGCCTAAAGTTGCGTTCAATTGCCAGTGCCTGCATCGATATCTCCGATGGCCTATTGGCTGATCTAGGGCATATTTGCAAAGCTAGCAATGTGAGTTCGGTGATTCAAGCAGAGCAGTTGCCGATCGCCACGGATGTGCAACAGCTGTCACCACTGGATGCCTTGGAATGGGCCCTCTGTGGTGGCGATGATTATCAACTCTGCTTTACGGTTGCCGGTGATCAGTTGCCCATTATCGAGGGTTTGATCCAGCGGGGTGAATTGGATGCCCGTAAAATCGGTAGGATTGAAGCGCCCACGGAATCACTCAATGCTGTTGCTGTGGTCGATAAAAATAATAATTTACTAACCATCGAAAAACCGGGGTATAACCATTTTGGCCAGTAATCCAACATTTGCTCAACTGCTGCGTTCACCCACTCTGCTACTGGCATTTGGTTTTGGCAGCGGTCTATCACCAAAAGCACCCGGTACTATGGGCACCATAGCGGCGATTCCACTCTGGTGGTTACTGGCACAGCTGCCTCTAACCAGCTATTTAATTGTGGTTTTTATTGCCGCGGTTATCGGTATCAGTATCTGTGGCCGCGCCGCGGATCAGATGGGTGTCCACGATCACGGTGGCATTGTCTGGGATGAGTTTGTCGGTTTTTGGATTGCCATGGCCGCGCTGCCCATCACCTGGCAGTCGGTGATCTTGGGTTTTCTATTATTTCGGTTATTTGATATTTTTAAGCCTTGGCCAATTAGCTGGCTGGACAAAAAGGTCTCCGGTGGCTTCGGTATTATGATTGACGATGTGATCGCCGGTATGGCAGCCGCAGTAGTCATTTATTTTCTTGGCTACTTTGGCCTGATTCTTTAAGCGCTGCAAAATAATCTTGTCTATACTTTTGCTTCAATAGGACGTCTTCCAGCTGGTTTAGTATCAAGTAGGAGTGGGAGGCCGAAGAACTTAAGGACAAGCCCCCCGTGAAAAGGATGTTACTGCCAATAGCAATTGTTGGCACCGCTGTTGTTATCTCAATTGCCATGAATGTTCTCAAGCCCGCCCCAGTCAAGGCCGAAGCCCCAGACACCGCTGTCGCAGTCAAGACCCTTATTCTGCAAAGAGCACAGGCGGTTCTTTCAGCTGAATCCCAGGGCACGGTTACTGCTCGCACACGAACGGCGTTAATCTCCGAAGTCTCTGGCCGCGTGCTAAAAGTCTCGCCCACCTTTGTTGTTGGTGGCACCTTTAATAAGGGCGATCTGCTACTTGAGCTCGACCCCACTGATTATGAAGTCGCCCTGCAACGGGCCAGTGCTAAGTTGATCAGCATGAATGCTCAGCTAACCTTTGAACAGGCCCGAGCGGTGCAGGCGGAAAAAGAGTGGGGTATGACCGGCCGTCCCGCGGAAGAAGCCCCCTTGCTGGCCCTCCGCAAGCCCTATCTGGAGGAGGCCCGTGCCAATGTCCTGCAAGCGGAGACTGAGGTTATGCAGGCGAAACTTAAATTATCTCGGGCCAGTATTCGTGCTCCCTACGCCGGTATGGTCGCCATTAAAGGGGTGGATGTTGGCCAATATGTGGCGGTAGGGGCGCCTCTGGGAGAAACTTTCGCCATCGATTTTGCTGAAGTGCGCCTGCCTTTAACCAAACGCGATCTGTCAATGATGAACAGCTTTTCCTCGGCGGATAGTGATAGCCAGCTTGAAATTATTCTTGAGGGATCAATAGATGACAGTATTGAACAGTGGCCAGCGAAATTAGTCCGCTCTGAGGGCGTGATCAGTAAGCAGAACCGTGCGCTTTATGTGGTTGTTCAGGTTGACGACCCCTATGGAAAGCTTAAGTCAGATAATTCAAAAGCGACCACGCCGCTATTAATGGGCACTTTTGTGACCGCCATTATCGGTGGTAAGACGATTGATGACGCCTTTGCCATTCCCCGCCACGCAATGTTGGAGGGTAATAAAGTGGCCTTGGTGGATGCCGAACAGAGACTGCGCTTTCGAGTAGTAGAGCCAATCTTTGGCGATGACCAGTTTTACTATGTTACCGATGGCCTTGAAAACGGCGATGAAATAGTTGTTAGTGCCATGGGTGTGCCTATCAAGGGTATGAGGGTTAGCCCTGATAATGCGGTTAAGGGAGACGCAGCCTTGAGCGGAAAAAGGGCCCTCAGCGATATAAAAGGGGCTATTAGCGATGCAAACTGAGAGGGAAAGTGAACGCTATGGTCTAATCGGCTGGTTCAGTAAAAACCCAGTAGCAGCTAACCTAGTCATGACCCTAGTCATTGTCGCGGGATTAATCTCGGCCTCGAATATCAGCAAAAATATGTTTCCCGTGGGTGAACTCGACCAGATTTCAGTCTCTGCAGTGTATCCTGGGGCGGCACCGGTAGAGGTGGAGAAGGGTGTTATCCTGCCCATGGAAGCGGCTCTTCAAGGGATAAAAGGGATTAAAAAAATCAACTCCACCGCCGGTCGAGACCGCGCCAGTATCAATCTTGAAATCGAGAGCAATGAAAATATTCAAGAAGTTATGTCTCAGGTTGAAAACCGCATTGATAGTATTGTTAATTTTCCCGATGATTTAGAGCGGCCCACAGTGCTCCGTGCCACCATGGATGGGGCTCGCTGGATAATGGGTATTGCTGTTTACGGTGATATGGATGAGCGCACACGCAAGATTATTGGTCAGGAGATGCGCGATGAATTGTTGCTATTGCCGGAAATAAAAAGTATCACTCTGTGGGGCGTTGATCCCTATGAAATTTCTATTGAGGTGCAGGAAGATCGGCTCCGTGAATACAATCTAACCCTCAATGAAGTGGCTCAGGTCTTGCGCAACTCATCACTGGATTTACCTGCGGGAATGATTCGCAGCGCTGAGGGCAACGTGTTGGTGCGTACTCAGGGCAAAGCCTACACCGGTGAGAGCTTTGCTAAAGTAGTGATACGCAGTCAGCCTGATGGCACCAAATTACTGCTCAGTGATGTGGCGACAATAAGAGATGGCTTTGCTGAATCCAATACCCTAGTACGCTTTGATGGCAAAACCGCTATCAACCTGGGTGTCTTCGCTGTGGAAGATCAAGATATCCTGACGATTAGTAATATCGTAAAGCAATATATTCAGGACAAACGTAAAACATTGCCCGAGGGATTGCAGATTGCCGAGTTCTTCGACAATTCGTTTCACCTCCGCGGGCGTCTCAATATGATGCTGGAGAATCTGGCTCTGGGCGCTGTGTTGGTGGCCATTGTACTGGGCTTGTTTTTGAACCTGCATGTGGCAGGTTGGGTGATGCTGGGTATACCGGTAAGTTTTCTAGGGGCCTTTTGGTTGATGCCGGTTAATCCCTATCCTGTGGATATTAATGTTCTCAGTCTGTTTGCTTTTATTATGGTGCTGGGAATTGTGGTGGATGACGCCATTGTTATTGGCGAGAGTATTTTTAGTGAGGCGAAAAAGGAGTTTAAAGCGACATCAGCCGCTACTTATACGACTTCAGTCGCGACGGTAATCGCTGGAGCCAAAAAGGTCGCCACTCCTTCAACTATTGGCGTGCTGACCACCATGGCGGCTTTTGCGCCGATATTATTTGTGGGTGGCGCAGCGGCACCGTTTTTTGAGTCTATTGCTGTAGTGGTTATTCTCTGCCTATTATTTTCGCTGATTGAATCAAAGCTGATACTGCCCGCGCATTTGGTTGGCTTACAGCTGGGTAATCCGGTTAAACCACGAATGGCTTTTATTGAGCGCTGGCAGAAAAACATCAGTGCTGGGCTCGGTGGGTTTATTGAAAACCGCTATCTGCCTTTTTTAAAGCGCTGCCTGCATCATCGCTACGCGACCTTGGCAGGTTTTGTGGCGCTGCTGATTATTTCAATTAGCGCGGTGAATAGCGGCATTGCTCGTTTTGAATTCTTCCCCAATGTGCCTGGCGATGGTGTGCGGGCGCAAATTATTATGCAAGACGGCGCATCACTTAAAAATTTGCAGGAGACTCTGACGCGTGTGGAAGCTGCAGCCTATGCGGTTGATGCTGAATATCGCAGCAGTCACCCAGGCAGTAAGGGGTTGGTAGAACACAGTGTTTTTTATACTCAGTCGGATGTGCAGGCTATGTTTATGCTTTCCCTGACCCATTCCGAAGACCGTGATCTCGACGGGTTTGAAATCGAAAAACTGTGGCGCGATAAGGTTGGCAACTTACCTAATGTCCGCAAGCAGCGTTATTACGCCGGCACCAATGCCGGTGGTGGTGCAAAAATTAACCTGACACTGTCAGGCACGGACCCAGAGCAGCTGACCTTAGCGGGAGCTGCTTTGGCGGAAAAACTGGGGCAGTACAACGGTGTCTTTGATATCTATAACTCTCAGGGTGCCGGTAGCCGGGAAATACTGATTGGCCTCAAGCCTAATGCCAGTCAGCTGGGTATCAGTCTCGGTGATATAGCGCGGCAGGTGCGTCAGGCATTTTATGGTGAAGAGGTGCAGCGTTTGCAGCGCGGGGCCGATACCTTAAAGGTTATGGTCCGCTACCCCATTGAAGAGCGGAGTTCCATTGCTACGCTGGAGAACATGCATATTCGCACAGCCGGCGGCCACGCCATTACCATTGGCGAGGTCGCCGATATCCATTTGGGACTGGGGCTTACCGCTATAACGCGCATTGATCGTGAGCGCACCGTGACCATTACTGCAGATGTGGATGCCAGCAAGGCCCAGAGCGGTACAGTGATTCAAGATTTAACTACAGAGTTTATACCGCAATTATTGGCTCGCTACTCCGGGGTGAAGTTTGGCTTGGGTGGCGCTAGTCAAGAACAGCAGACTCTGATGCAACGTATGATTTTGGGCTTTGTCGCATCCCTGTTTCTGATCTATGGCCTGCTGGCTGTGCCGCTAAAGTCCTATGTGCAACCGTTGGTGATTATGGCGGTTATTCCCTTTGGCTTTATTGGTGCTGTAGTCGGGCATATTATTTTTGGGGTCTCCATCAGTATGTTGTCGATCTTTGGTTTGATCGCCCTCGCCGGGGTGGTGGTCAACGACAGTTTGATTTTGGTGGAGTTCGTTAATCGTGGACGCTCTGATGATCTCAGTATTGATGAGGCGCTTATGAGTGCTGGAAGGCAGCGCTTTAGGGCGATTTTGCTGACCACTATGACCACCTTTGTGGGGCTACTGCCAATGTTATTTGAAACCAGCACCCAAGCTCAGTTTGTGATTCCCATGGCCCTATCGCTCAGTTTTGGTATTGTCTTTGCTACCACTATTACGCTGATTTTGATTCCCTGCCTCTATCGGGTTATCTACGATCTGCGTGATTCGAAACGCTTTGTTGAACCGCTATTAGCCGCTGAATAATCTGCCTATCTAAGCTATTTGAAATAGCCTGCACAACGCGGGCTTTGCCGCTACAATACGCGGCTAAAAACTATCTTGGAGAAAACCGTGGCGCTTCGCTTTATCGAATCCTCAAAATTGCCCACCCGCTGGGGTACCTTTGATATTCATGGTTTTGAAGACCCCTTTAAAGGCAAAGAGCATATCGCTATCAGCATGGGAGACTGTGCCAGCGACGAACCCCTGTTGATTCGAATTCACTCCGAGTGTCTGACTGGGGATGCCCTGGGCAGCCTGCGCTGTGATTGCGGCGAACAGTTGCAAGAGTCTATGAAGCGCATTTCTGAGACGGGTCGTGGTGCTATTTTGTATCTGCGTCAAGAGGGCCGAGGTATTGGTTTGGTCAATAAAATCCGCGCTTACAATCTTCAGGATCAGGGTGCTGACACTGTGGAAGCCAATGAGCGCTTAGGCTTTGGTGCTGATATGCGTGACTATTCTATCTGCGCTTCGATGCTTGAACATCTGGGTACCACTGAAGTTAAGCTGATGACCAATAATCCGCGCAAAATTGATGCGTTGAGAGGGTTGGGGATCAATGTGGTTGAGCGGGAGCCGATTCAGGCCGATAGCAATCCTCACAATGTTCAGTATCTGTCCACCAAGGCAGGCAAATTAGGTCATATGTTTAAGGATGAGAAATGAGCCTGGCAAAACGCATTATTCCCTGTCTAGATGTTGATAAAGGTCGCGTTGTCAAAGGTGTGCAGTTTGTCGATATTCGCGATGCTGGTGATCCGGTGGAAGTTGCCCGTCGCTACAATGAGCAGGGTGCCGATGAAATTACTTTTCTCGACATTACTGCTAGCCATGAAGCCCGGGACACTACATTGCATACGGTTGAGCGTATGGCGGGGCAGGTGTTTATTCCTTTAACCGTTGGTGGTGGTGTGCGGGAGTTGCAGGATATTCGCAATTTATTAAATGCCGGTGCTGACAAAGTGGCGATTAATTCGGCGGCGATTCACAACCCGGAATTTGTTCGTGAAGCGGCCCAGCGTTTTGGCTCTCAGTGTATTGTGGTGGCAATTGATGCTAAGCAGGTTGAGCAGGGCGATGATTCACGTTGGGAAATCTTTACTCACGGTGGGCGCAAGCCTACTGGGATTAATGCGATTGAATGGGCGGAAAAAATGACTGCCTATGGTGCTGGTGAGATTTTGCTTACCAGTATGGACCGCGATGGCACTAAGAATGGTTTTGATCTGGATCTGACTTCTCGGATTAGTGATGCGGTAAATGTTCCGGTGATAGCTTCCGGTGGTGTGGGTAATTTGCAGCATCTTGTGGATGGTATTGTTCAGGGCAAGGCTGATGCGGTGCTGGCGGCGAGTATTTTTCACTTTGGTGAGCATACGGTGCCTGAAGCGAAACGTTATATGGCGGAACGTGGAGTTTCGGTAAGGCTCTGATTATTCTTCTGAGATCGCGGCAGTCCGCTCTCCCTTCACTGTCATTACGGCTGAGAAACTTTCTGTATTCTTCCGACTGAGCACCTGTCGATGTCATCCCGGCTGAGCACCTCCTCTCTATGTCATCCCGACAGAGCGCAGCGACGAGGGATCTCTTGCTTGTGTTTTCCGACAGGTTGAGTGCCCATAGACCCTAAATATACCCTTGGGATCGGTCCC
>Ga0208971_1000559_pt1 | contig 26046 bp, 17 predicted proteins | sample AOAMet1_18_M0_10_2_FD_188229 | JGI IMG/M metagenome (GOLD analysis project Ga0208971, IMG submission 188229) | Ammonia-oxidizing marine microbial communities from Monterey Bay, California, USA - CAN11_18_M0_10 (SPAdes) | ecosystem: Environmental > Aquatic > Marine > Intertidal zone | place... | reverse complement strand
GACGCTCTCTCGAGGCTTTCTTTTCCGCGCTTTTCTCTGCTCGGCGACGTTCAGTGGCCTCCGCAGCTGCATTGCCTATATGTTCTTCACCCCGTGCTTTGGCTAACTTGACCTGCTTCTGACGCTCGGCAAAACGCTGCTGTTGCTCCTTATCAACACTGCCGAAACAGTGATGACAGGAGAGCCCTTCCTGATAGTTCTGGTGACGCATCTCATCTTCCGTTATAGGCATGCGACAGGCATGACACTGTTCATATGATCCACGTTTTAGATCGTGATCCACGGCAACGCGATTATCAAATACAAAGCACTCGCCGTCCCAGAGTGTCTGTTCCATCGGCACTTCTTCAAGGTATTTTAAAATTCCACCCTGTAGATGATAGACCTCATCAAAACCCTGCTCTTTCATATAGGCGGTGGATTTTTCGCAGCGGATACCCCCAGTGCAAAACATAGCGATTTTTTTGTTTTTATTGGGGTCAAGATTTTGTTCAGCCCAGGCGGGAAATTCGCGGAAGGTTTTAGTCCGTGGATTGACCGCATTGGCAAAGGTGCCTATTTCCACTTCATAGTCGTTGCGCGTATCCACTACCAGCACATCCGGATCCGCGATCAGCGCATTCCAGTCGGCGGGTTTTACATAGGTGCCCGCTGACCTTTTAGGATCTATGCCCTCAACGCCCATAGTGACGATTTCTTTCTTTAGCTTTACCTTGGTGCGATAGAAGGGAATTTCGCTGTGATAGGACTCTTTGCTATCAATGTTTTCCAAGCCAGGCTGCTGTTGCAACCAGCCGAGGAGCGCATCAACTCCCTCGCGAGTGCCAGAGACAGTGCCATTGATACCTTCGCTGGCGAGCAATAATGTCCCGAACACCTGATTGTCGGTCATGGCCGCGAGCAGTGGCGCGCGCAGAGCAATATAATTTGGCAAGGTGACAAATTTATACAGGGCGCAAGAGACATATTGATCAGACATAGGACTGGGCCTTCGATAACTCAACGGGAAACGCGGCGCATTGTAGCAAAACAGTGGAGGCTGTGGCAGAGACAGGTTAAATCCAAACTAGCGCAAAATGGGTATCTTTTTGTACCTAATCGGCTCTCCTGTCAGCCCACTTGCCTCAAATTGCTCGCACTGGATAGAGCAATTGATACAAAATGGCGTCTAACCAGTTTTACAAAAAATAATCACCTCACGAGATATCCATGACCATTAGATTAAACCGATTGCACCCCATTGCGCTGCGACTTTCTGCTGTGGCAGCAACAATTATATTGGGCGGACTGTTGGCCTGTGGTGGAGGCTTAACGCAGACCAGCCCAACGCCAGTGACTCCATCTGCTGACACCGGTTTAAAGGTTGTCGGGTTTAGCTCCTCTAAGCACTCTAATCCATCTAATCCGCAGGCCATAGACTCGGAAAAGTGGTTCCATCAAACTCGCCTGCCCGATGGCAATTCCTGGTACAACGGCGAAATCCAGCACTATACCAACCGTATAGAAAACGCTTATATCAGTGACGGCACATTAAAAATTGTCGCCATAAGAGAGAGCTTTACCGATCAAAATCGCACTAAGCCATTTACCTCAGCGCGACTTAACTCAAAATATGCCTTTACCTATGGTCGTGTTGAAGTAAGAGCCAAGTTGCCCAAAGGCAGTGGCACCTGGCCGGCGATCTGGGCACTGGGTAAAAACATTACTGAGCGCGGTGGCTACTGGCAGACTCAGGGTTTTGGCACCCTTAACTGGCCAGCCTCTGGAGAAATCGACATTATGGAGCACTGGGGGACCAATCAAAATTACGTCTCCAGCGCACTGCACACGCCCTCCAGCTTTGGTAACACAGTCAATGTGGGTGGTCAGAAGATCGATACGGTTTCAAGCGAGTTCCATATCTACTCTCTGGATTGGAACGCCGATCGGATGATCTTTAGTGTCGACGGCAAGCCCCATTACACCTATGCACCCAAGGACAAGAACCCATCTACCTGGCCCTTCGATGCCGATCAGTACCTACTGCTGAATTTTGCTATCGAACCCAGTATCGCCAGCAGCTTTAATCGAGGCGAGATGGAGGTAGATTACGTGAGAGTGTATGCCCCTAATGCCAGCTTATCAGCGGACCCAGTTTGGGCGGATGAGTTTAATAACTAGAGCTGGGGCAGCAATAGATTAGCTGGGATTTAAAGAAATTTAGAGGGAATTATTAATCTCTATAAGGGTTTCCAAGGGATTGGCCGATTGCGTAATCGGTCGGCCAATAACTAAATAGTCACTACCCAACTGCATCGCCTTTTGCGGCGTCACAATGCGTCTCTGATCATCAGCAGCGCTATCCGCCAGACGAATACCCGGGGTTACCAGCTTAAACTCGGCACCCAGTTCAGACTTCAGAGTGCCGGCCTCTTGGGCCGAACAAACCACACCGTGCAAACCACAGTTCTGAGTTAACCGAGCCAGATGCAGCACCTGTTCACTAGGGCTGCGCTGAATGCCAATCTCAAGTAGATCAGATTCGTCCATACTGGTGAGCACGGTCACCCCGATCAACAGCATTGGGCTGCCCTTCTGCTCAAGGGTTTCTCTCGCGGCATTCATCATGCGACTGCCACCGGAGGCGTGAACATTGGTCATCCAGACACCCAGATCCGCGGCGGCGCTCACGGCTTTGGCCGCAGTGTTGGGAATATCGTGAAATTTAAGATCGAGAAACACATCGAAGTTGCGCTCTACCAGTGCTTTAACCAAAGCTGGCCCAGCGGCGGTAAATAATTCTTTGCCGACTTTTAACCGGCACTGAGTTGGATCCAACTGCTCCGCCAGATTCAGGGCTGCAGATTGATTATCAAAATCGAGAGCGACAATAACAGGTGCGGAAGAACTCATAAGCGGATTAATCTCGTTTCGCGGCGCGGGCTAGCTTGCGCCGATAATAGGTAATAAGAACTGAACTCGCCAGCAACCCAAGCACTGAGCCAGCGACTAGAAAGATCATCAACCAGAGGCCGAGACTCAGAGCGGTACTTTGAAAAACAATAAAGTCGATATTCACCTGCTGACTGTTCTCCAAGGCAAACAATGCGCCCACCGCGGCTATGGCCAGTAGCAGTAAAAACTTAATCAATGTCCAGAGTGCGCCCACGGGTATCTCCTTTGGTGGTCAACGATCGTTGGTTACAGGGTTCCATTGTACCTGCTAAATTGTACTCTCTGATATTGGCGGCGACAAAATACAGGGGAAGTTTTCTGCCTCTGGGGCAACTGGGGTCGAAACTGTTTCAAGATGCACAAAAGCCCCAGACAAAAAAATACGCCGCAGGAATAACCAACGGCGCATTTTGATATTCTTTGAAGCCAACCGATAGCGGTTTACTTCTTGGCAGCACCAAAACGCTTATTAAAGCGATCGATTCGTCCACCAGTTTCTGCTACTTTTTGCTTGCCGGTGTAAAACGGGTGGCAGGCTGAGCATACGTCAAGGTAAAGAGCTTGCTCACGTGTTGATCCGACAGTAATTACGTTACCGCAGCTACAGGTCGCTTTTAATTCGTTATACGCTGGGTGAATCTCAGTTTTCATCATATACTCCAAGTCGCTTGCCGCCACCCTATCAATCAGCTGGTAATTTGCCCCAACTCTTGTATGGCACGGCAGGCCATTTCTAAAGAGCGCGGATTCTAGCAGAAATGAACTCGGTTACAAAAGGAATTCTCAACTTTTATTATGTCCCATTCAAAGCCTTCAACCAGCGCCAAGCCTTTAATTGTTCGGGTTGCTGTTCTCTCGCCACTGCGGCGCACCTTTGACTATTTGGTAACCGAAGAATTTGCCGCTGCGCCACCCCAGTGCGGCTGCCGCGTAAGCATTCCCTTTGGCAAGCGTGAGGTCATTGGTCTGGTGATCGAACAGACCCATAAAAGCGACTTTGCCCTAGATAAACTCAAGCCTGTGCTGGCCATTATCGACGCCCAACCGCTGCTCCCAGAGTCACTTTTTAAACTGTTTATCTGGGCCGCTAACTACTATCACCACCCCATTGGTGACGCCCTATTTAATACCCTGCCGGTATTGCTGCGCGTGGGTAGGTCACTACCTCCACCTCGAGTGACCAAACTTTGGAAGGTCACAGAGGTGGGCATAGAGCGCGGCCACGAGATGCTCAGGGGCGGCAGAATGCACAAACAGCGTGCGCTACTGGATGAATTGCTGCGACGGCCCCTCACTCTGCAGGGGCAAATACTCAAATTTTATACTCGGGGAACCCTCAAGCGAGTCGAAGAGAAAGGCATCGCTGAATTGGTTGCCATTGGCCCCCAAGCCGTGGATCTGGATAACTTGCTGCTGGAGCAGCCGCTAAAACTCAATCCATCGCAACAGCAAGCCATGGACGCAATTGACTGTCACGGCTTTAACACCTGGCTAATCGACGGTGTCACCGGCAGCGGCAAGACTGAAATCTATCTGCAAGCCATCGAAAAAATTATCCGCTATGGACGCCAGGCTCTGGTAATGATTCCGGAGATCAGTCTAACGCCGCAAACCGAAAAACGTTTTCGTGATCGTTTTAATGTGCAGGTGGCGATGCTCCATTCAGGACTCACAGATCAGGAGCGCCTCGAGTCTTGGACACAGGCCGCCACTGGCGACGCCGCAATTATTCTCGGCACCCGGTCCGCGGTATTTACCCCGCTGAAACATCCGGGAATTATTATTATCGATGAAGAACATGATCAGTCCTATAAACAACAGGACGGCTTTCGTTATTCAGCGCGGGATCTGGCGGTTATTCGGGCCAAGCAGGAAAATATTCCGATTGTTCTCGGGTCTGCCACACCCTCCCTCGAGTCACTGCATAACTGCGACAAAAAACGCTATCAGCACCTGATCCTCAATACCCGAGCAGGGGATGCCAAACCTCCCCATTGGTCCATGATAGATTTAAAGACTGAACAGGTGGAGAGCGGTGTTGCCGCCTCAACCTTAAATGCCATTCGCGAGGCGATTGCCAACCAACAGCAGGTCTTGGTATTTCTCAACCGCCGCGGCTTTGCCCCAGCGGTGCTCTGCCATTACTGCGGTTTCTGTGCCGAGTGCCCCAACTGTGACGCGCGCCTAACGGTACACCGTCGCCATCAGCGGCTGCTCTGTCACCACTGCAACTACAAACGCGGACTGCTGCACTGGTGTCCCAGTTGTCGCGGTGATCGCATGGTTGCGGCGGGGGATGGCACTGAGCGCAGCGAGGCTTGGTTGCAAGAATGTTTCCCCAACACCCCAGTGCTGCGGGTTGACCGTGATACCACGCGTAAGAAAAATGCTATGCAGACCATGTATGACACAGTCGACAGCGGCGCACCCTGCATTCTTGTGGGCACCCAGATGCTCGCCAAGGGACACCACTTTGCCAACATTACCTTAGTCGCCGTGCTCGATGCAGACAGTGGCCTGTTTAGTCCAGACTTCCGCAGTCACGAGCGCCTTGGACAATTGTTAACTCAGGTGGCCGGACGCTGTGGTCGCGGCAAAATGGCAGGTCGAGTTATTTTACAGTCTCACCAACCGGATCATCCGCTGCTCGAAGTTCTGACCCAACAACCCTACAGTGAGTACTCCAAGTTACTGCGCAAACAGCGCAAAAAATCGGAGTTGCCACCGTTTAAGCAGTTGGTACTGATACGTGCCGACGCCGCCCATGCCCAGAATGCCGAAGCTTTTTTGCAGTCGGCGCGACAGTGCGCAGAGGCAATTTTCCCTTCCGGAGAAAAGATCAATTATCTCGGCCCGCTGCCGGCACTGATGGAGAGACGCAATTCTCGCCATCGCTATGTATTGCAGATAAGCGGCGGCCGGCGCAGCGATTTAAATTTTCTGATCGGGCAACTGGTGTTGGATTTGGAGAAGTTGCCTATGGCCCGTCATGTGCGCTGGGGTGTGGATGTGGATCCCCAAGAAATGTGATTGAGAGCCAAAATTTCAAGCTAAAATTGCCAGCTGAATCAGCGAGCGGTTTTAACAGCCCAAGTGAAAGTGCGACCCATTTATAAAAAATGACTTTCTCACTCACACGGATTGCTTAAAAGCGCCTCCATCACCTACAATCGCCGCTTACCCCAGGAGCTTTAACAATGGCGCAAGATTATCCCAAAAGGAATTCATCACGAGGCAAGCAGCAGCCCGTTAAACGCGCCTCTGCCCTGCCGGCATTTTTTCTGGGTACAATTTTTGGCGTTGTCTTGACCAATCTGCTGCCCAGCCTTATGGAAAAATCCCCCTCGGCCACCGCCACAGTTCAGGATGTCACCGAGACAGTGAAAACCGAGGCCTCGGAATTACAGTTCGATTTTTACACCCTGTTAAAGAAAACCGAAATCATTGTTCCCAACAGCGAGTCCTCCCCCAGCGACAATCAGCAGCCCGAGGAAAATTTTTCTTATCTACTGCAGGCTGGCTCTTTCAAAATTGCTAAAGATGCCGATAGCCGACGGGTGAAGTTGCTGTTGCTGAATTTAAATGCCAATGTGGAACGTATCGATTTGGGCAATGGGGAGAAGTGGCACCGTGTATTGGTCGGACCTTTTACCGATTCGTCAAGCATGGCCTATGCCCGCACCAAGCTCTCAGAAAATCAGATCGACAGCCTGCTGTTAAAACGCAAACTCTAGATTATAAATAGGCATCGTACTCCAGCAGCGTCACGCGGCTATCAAACTCGGCTTTTTCCTTATGCTTGCTCTGGGCATAGATAGTCTGGAACTCTTCACCCAAATAATCTGCAATAAACTCTGACTGTTCGAAGCGTTGCAGGGCATCGCCCCAAAAACGCGGCAACTGCTGCTCTGGCAATTTCAGCTCGCTGGTATCCCCTCTAGTTTGCGCCGGCGGCAGCAGTTTGCGCTCAATACCATAGAGCGCCGCGGCCAACATGGCCGCCACGGTTAAATAGACATTGGCATCAGCGCCGGCAACTCGGTGCTCAATGCGCCTAGCATCACCGTTCCCCGCCGGAATACGCAGTGCAGTAGTGCGATTTTCATAGCCCCAAGTAGGTGCCGTGGGCGCATAGCAGCCGGGCACCAGACGGCGGTAGGAATTAATATTGGGAGCAAAGATAGCGATACAGTCGGCCATATTTTCCAGACATCCGGCAACCGCATACTGGAGCAGCTCACTGCCCTCAGCCGCGCCATTATCAAAGACATTAACGCCACTGCTGTCCAAAAGACTAAAGTGGATATGCATGCCATTGCCCACATCTTCAGCAAAGGGTTTGGCCATAAAAGTCCCCTGTTTGCCCTGCTGCTGAGCAACGCTGCGAATCACTCTGCGCAACATGCTGGCCTGGTCACAGGCGCGCAGTGCAGAGTCTTGATGATAGAGATTAATCTCACACTGAGAGGCGCCAAACTCACTGACCAGGGTATCCACTGGCAGCTTTTGCCGGCTGGCGGCACTGCTTATGGCATCCATTAGCGGCGCCATCTGACGCATGGCTTCGATACCATAGGTGGCACCCCCCAGAGCCGGTGAACCATCGATGGCGCTCTGAGTATGCTGGGGTCGACCAAATTGATCGCGGTGGATTTCCAGCAGATGAAACTCCATCTCACTGGCCACCACTGGGGTTAGACCCAATTTTCTATAACGCTCTAAAACCCGCTGCAGGACGACTCGAGAGTCTGCGGGATAGTCTGACTGACCATCAGGGCTGAGCATGGAGACAATGATCTGTGCCGTGGGTCTATCCGCCCAGGGCACTACTGCGAGGGTTTCTGGGTGGGGTCTGCAGATACCATCGGTATCGCCGGTTGCCACCACTATCTGCTCGAGATCGCGGCCCCAACTATCCAGGGAGCAGCTGCTCTGGGGCATTTTATAGCCACCTTTAAAGAGCTTGTATATCTGTTCCCGGGGCAGCCATTTGCCACGTTGAATACCATTGAGATCATGAAGCATAACTTCGAAGACTTCGATCTCGGGGTTGGCTTGCAGAAACTGCTCTAGGGATTCCATGGGTTTCATATTTGACTCTGTAGTTTATTCGATGAGCTTTTAAAAAAAAACAGCCTTCTCATTCCAATTGGCTGTCTAATTAGCAAGAGCTTTGCACTTAAACCCCCACCAAGCAATACCCCCAATTCATTCCTCAGCAAGATCGCCCAAGGCATCCTTAAGGGGCTGCAAATGCTCTTCAAAGTGTTTCCAATAGGCCACTGCGGAAGTGTAAATCGGCTGTCTTACCTGCTCCGAGCTGGCTGTGTTGACAGCCCGCTGTGTCTCGTGAAAGCGCAGACACTGCTCTTCCATAGGAAGGCCACAGTACTCCAGTAGCGCCGCCACATTGGTTTCCAGATCCGCCACAACTGCCTCGTAGTTTACCGAGTAGATTTGCTTGCCAAAAATAGACTGCCAGTGAGCCATCAGACGATGATAGTCTCGATAGTAACGCCCCAGATCCTCCAAGTCGTAAGTAAAGTGTTGTCCCTCGGCCCAGAGCTGTTTAAAACAGCCGAAACAATTGTCGATGGGATTGCGCACTGTATTGATAATTTTGGCATTGGGCATGGCCAATAGAATAAGCCCCACATAGAGGAAGTTATTCGGCAATTTGTCGATGAAAAATGGCGCCCCTGTCTGGCGGTGGCGTTGCGCCTGATCTAAAAACTGCTCACCCAACAACTGCCACTGATCCGCGCCTAACTGCGCGGCACCCAGAGGGTAATTATCGCGACACATTGCATTGGGTTTGCGGTTTAGCCGCTGAGCCATCCACGGAATATAAGGCAGCTCCCGAGTGCCCTCCACCTGAGAGTGGGAGGCCAGTATTTGCTCTTGCAGGGTGGAGCCAGAACGGGGCAGGCCCAGTACAAAAATAGCAGAGTTATCGTTGACGCCACTGCTGCGATGCTGTTGCAGCAACTGGGGCGTAAAGGTGGCAATAATTTGGTCTACCTGAGCCGAGAATTCATCGGCACTCCAGGTCGCTGACTTTTGCTTAACCCGGTTTGCAGTCTGATAGGCATTAAATGCCAGATCCCACTGTTGGCGATGTTCATAGGCTTTGCCCAGAGCATAGTTAAAGTGCACCACATCTTTGTCTTTAAGCTTTTCGTCAACCAATAGCCCTTCTATGGTCGCCACTTCTACATCGCTAAAACGGTAGGTTTTTAGATTGGACAAGGACCAGGCGGCTTCGCCAAAACTGCTATCTAGGGCCATGCAGCGTCGCAGACATTGAATCGATTCATCCTGTCTGCCAAGGGTTTTTAAGGCACTGCCCTTTTGCGCCAATGCAGTAATGTTATCGGGACTCTGAAGCAATACCGCATCGTATTGGTCCAGAGCATCGGCAAAACGATTGTCACGGACAAAAATGCTGCCCAGCAACATCTGTGCCTCTTCTAAGTTTGGCTCAATATTCAATACCTGCTGCACAGCCTCTTGAGCTTCCACCAACTGATCCTGGCGCGCCAGTGAGGAGCTCAGCTTTAACCACCATTTTGATTGCTCTGGCAGTTTTCGCACTAGGGAGCGAGCCAGCTCTTCAGCCCAGCGCGCGCGGCCTGTTTCCAGGGCCCGATTTATTAAAAATTCTTTGGCGCCCACATGCTCTGGATCCGCCTGCAAAACCTCTTTGCACAGCGCTTCGGCTCTCTCAGCACCCTTTTCCGGAGAGGATCCATCGGTCCCGGTGGCTAAATGATAGGCTTCTGCGACCTTGCCCTTGAGTATTTGATGCTGCTGAACAAGCTTTTCCACCGCCGCCGACTGAGTGATCTTGCCCTGCTTTTCAAGGACTTCGGCGAGTAATTTATTGGCAGCTTTTAGGGTCGGATTAAGTTTTAGTGCTCGCTTGAGAGATTGTTCTGCGGAGGCATAGTTCTCTAGGTCATATTGCACTTTGCCGAGATCCGCCCAGGCATGGGCGAAGTCACTGGCAATACTGAGAGCCCCTTTAAAGCCAGTTTCGGCTCGAGCTAGTTCACCGCGCCTGTGCCACACCTGAGCTTGAAGCCTCAGGGTATTGACCTCTTTTGGATTGATTGCCAACAGCCGCTGACAGCGAGACTCGCAACCTTCAAGATCACCTTCGCGCAATGCAGCTAAAGCCTTAAAGAACTGTTGTTGCGGATCCATAAACTGAACTCTGGAAGAGGATTATTATTTTTTACAGTCTACAAAAAAACAGCCGACAATGTCGGCTGTTTTTCGGTGGTGGTGACTGGAATATAAACATGGCTCTAGGGCATTTCAGCCTTAAAACTTATAGCCTATATCCAAGCCCACTCGACGTGGCTCCGAGAACCCAAAGTAGTGGGGAGCAATAATGCCATCCGCTGGGGCAACGCCTTTGTAGTAAAAAGTATCAAATACATTATTTACCCAAACCGTCATGCTCCAGTTGTCTGAGCTGTCATAACCGACACGCAGATTGCTCACAGTAAACTCATCCAACATAATCGGCTCGAGGGAGAAATCGCCAAATCCTGGACTGGCGCCCTGATGGAAGGATTCCCAAGTGACACTGAGATCGCCCCCTTCAACAGGCCGACTGTAAGTGGCCACCAGAGCGGCGCTAAAATCAACCGTGCCCGGCAACATAGCGCCGGTGCAGTCATCTTCACAGAAGTCGTCAGAGAGCGTTGGATTGGGATTGGTCAGTTCAGAGTCAGCCCAGGCTAATCCCAAATAGATATCGAGGTTGTCGGTGGGCAGATAGCGCATATCCAGTTCTAAGCCAGAGCCTTCAGCGTCCCCTACATTGGCCACAGTGTAGCGACCATCCACATAGTAACCCGACTGCATGCCGTCAAACTGGTAGCTGTAGAGGGCGGCATTGAGCTGCATCTGACCCTCTAGGAACTGACCCTTTAAACCCAGCTCTAAATTGGTCACTTCCTCTTTATCAAAACTTGCCAGTGAGGGATCAAAATCTAAGGCATCTTCGCCATCCAAATCATCCACAGTGATGTCATCGGCAAAGGACAGCTCCATAGTATTGAAACCGCCGGCTTTGTAACCGGTTGAATAGGTGGCGTAGGTCGAGACCTCATCGCTAAGTTGATAAGTCACTGCCGCGCGAACTGAGGTATTGGTCCACTGGTCACTGCCCTGAACAAAATCTGAGGTGAAGAACGGGAAGGTATACCAGGTGGCATTGCGCTCTTCGCCGCCAAAGTTCTGTGCAAAATCACGGTTGTCTTCGGTATATCGGGCGCCCAGGGTAAAGTCTAGGTTATCAGTGGCGTGGAAGGTGGCATCGCCGTAGAGACCCCAACCATCATATTCCGCATCAACATCAACCGAATCGTTGCGCGTGCCGATACCGACAATGGCTTCGTACTCGTAGTAGTCATAGAGCGTTGCACAGTCGGTGATATCGTCATATTCGTAATAGGTGCCGTAGGCTGCACAAAAAGTATCTTCATCGAGGGTCTGATTAAAGCGCACCTTGAGCTCTTCTTTGTACCAAGAGGCACCGACAAACCAGCTTACACTGTCAGTCTCTTTGTTGATGCGAAACTCTTGACTGAAGTAGTCTTGCTCTTGAATCTGGTTGTAGTTCGACAGGAAACTATTACCGCCGTCGAAATCCTCGAGATAGTAATAGTTGTGGCCACGCAAACCGGTGGTTGAGCTAAGGGTATAGTCATTGCCCAGATCCACTTCCACATTCAACGTGACGCCCCAGACTTCGCCCTCATCAATAAGCTCCGAGGAGCTAACATCTGAACTGAATTGATCTTCATCAGCATCGGTGGTGTAAAAAGGAAAGCCTGTCTCATCGGGATCAAAGGCCTGATAAATAGTCGGCGGTCCTTGACGGTCTTCATACTCAAACATCAGCCTGCTGGTGATCTCTTCATTCTCAAAGGCCAGGGTATAGCGGGCAGCGGTATTTTCTATCCCGCCGGTCTGCTGGCCATCATTGATATTGGTCACCCAGCCATCCTGCTGCTGGTGATAGACCGCTAGGCGGCCACTAAACTGATCATTGATCGGCGTATTCATCACCGCGGTGACCTCGCCATAACCACCTTGACCAAGGCCAATATCGATAGAGCCACCAAACTCACCAGTGGGTTTTGCCGTGGTAATGGAAATTGCACCTGAGGAGGCATTGCGGCCAAACAAGGTGCCCTGAGGACCCTTGACCACCTCGACCATTTCAACATCAAAGAAACTGGATACAGCACCACCGGTGCGGCCCAGATAGATACCATCCTGATAGAGGCCAATGGATGGCTCCGCACCAACGCCAAAGTCATTGGTGCTGATACCGCGAACATTCATTGAGTCGAGGAAAGAATCATCGGTATCGCCAGATACGCCCGGCGTTAATAGGGCAACCTGTTTGGCATCGGAAATCTGCGCCTTTTCTATAAAGCTGCCGCTAAAGGCGGAGACCGAAATCGGCACATCCTGCAGAGACTGTGCGCGTTTTTGTGTGGTGACAATGATCTCTTCGATCTGTGATGCGGACAACTGCCCGGCACCTAAGGTCGCCGCGGCCACTGCCGCTGAAATCAGGGTTTTTCTAATATGGTAGTGCGTCATAGCAACTCTCCCAGTAAACATTATCAGCGATTTTTTCGCCTTGTTTGTTTTAAAGTTGGCGCTTAACAATGGGTTGGTAAAAATATTTTGTTAAGGTCTTTCATTAAAGTGTTTCGTCGAGGTACTTCATTGAATAGTGCTTTAGTTGCATAGTGCTTTCGTTGCCTAGCGCTTTAATCGTGCATTAAAAACACGTGTTAAAATGGTGCATTAAAATAGTGCATTAAAAGCCCTGTACTCAATTATTCACTCCTGTCGCCAAGCCTTGCAGAGACTTGGTAAGCGACCCCTAAGTGTATAGCCTGACTTCTTTACTCACCAGATTTTTTTAACCGATTCCGGTGTTTGTTTGGGCCCTACAAATCGCCTGTAAAAACCCTACAAAACCTATAAAAAATCCTATCCACCCCTTTGGGTACGTGACCCTCAAATGATTCTATGGTCAGATAAGGGGCTTATTTATGGGTTTAAAAGCACCCTTTTAAAAACACCCCAACGGGGTAAGTTCCACCAATAGGCCAAGCCCAATTACTATGACTAAAAACCGAACTACCCAGCAATGGCAACAGCTCGATGTACAGCGCCACTTGCACCCCTTTACCGACTTTAACCAATACGCAGGCAGACCCGGGCGAATCATTAACCGCGCGGAGCATATCTACATCTATGACACAGACGACAATCAGATACTCGATGGCATGTCAGGCCTCTGGTGCTGTAGTCTCGGATACAGCCAACCGGCAATTGCCGAGGCCGTGAGCCGTCAATTTGAGCAACTGCCCTACTACAATAATTTCTTTCAGTGCAGCAATGCGCCGGCGGTGGAGCTGGCCGAACGCCTGGTAGATATGGCTCCCGAACGCTTTACCCATGTGTTTTTTACCAATTCTGGCTCCGAGGCCAACGACACCAATATTCGTCTGGTACGGCGCTACTGGGATCTGCAGGACAGGCCCAACAAGCGGATTATTATCTCGCGGCAAAATGCCTATCACGGCAGCACCATTGCCTCGGCTAGCCTCGGTGGCTTCGGCTTTGTCCACCAGCAGTTCGAAACCCTGCCCTATGTTGAGCACATAGTGGATCCCAACTGGTTTGTGAATGGCGGTGATCTCAGCCCTGAAGAGTTTGGTCTGCAGGCGGCCCGCGCCCTAGAAAAGAAAATTGATGAGATCGGTGAAGACAATATTGCTGCGTTTATTGCCGAACCGATTCAAGGTGCCGGCGGCGTGATTGTGCCGCCGGACAGCTACTGGCCCGAGGTCAGCCGTATTCTAAAAGAGCGAGATATTCTGTTTATCAGCGATGAAGTGATCTGCGGTTTTGGCCGCACCGGTGAGCTTTTTGGCAGCCAGACTCTGGGTACCGAACCGGATCTAATCACCTTTGCCAAGGCGGTGACCAATGGCTTTCAACCTCTCGGCGGGGTGTTAGTCAGCGATAAAATTGCCACTGTGATTACCGCTAAAGGCGGTGAGTTTGCCCACGGCTTCACCTATTCGGGACATCCGATTGCCTGTGCCGCGGCAATGGCGACTTTGGATATTATGCAGAGTGAAAATATATTCCAGCAGGTTCGCGATCAGGCCGCGCCCTATATGCAAAAGCGTTGGGCGGAACTGGCCGAGCACCCGATTGTTGGCCATACCCGAGGGCTGGGTATGTTTGGCTCTATGGAGCTGGTACGCAATAAACAGACCCGCGAGCGTCTGGCGCCAGATGAGGTATCCGGAGGCATCTGTCGTGATATCTCCCTAGCGAATGGTTTAGTGATGCGCGCCGTCGGTGACTCGATGATTATTTCACCGCCACTGATCTGCAGCGAGGATGAGATCGACATGCTGATTGAGCGCGCCACTCAGGCATTGGACAAGACTGCGGAATATTTTTCTGTCTAGCGCGGTTTAATCTCAGGAACCAGCGGACACAATAAGGGGCATCCGCGCCCCGAAAGCTTAAATCGGTATAAAGTCATCGACTGCTGTCGAGAAGGGTAGATAGATAGCAGCAGTGCTGGTAAGTTAGCTTCTGATATCACAAGCCGCACTCTCTAGACCTACAACAATAATAACTGAGACATATATGAACCGTCCCCTGGTAAAGCCTAGTCTTCTCGATGCCCTTATTCCCGTCATTCTTTTAGTCGCCATGCTTGCTGGCACCGTGTTTGTGTTTGGCCTCGACTCTTCAGGCCCCAATCAGGTGGCGCTGTCGTTGGCTGCTGCCATCGCCGCATTAATCGGCATTAAAAATGGTTTGACCTGGAAGCAGATCGAGCAGGGCATGATCGATACCATTACGGTGTCACTGCCAGCAATTCTGATTCTGTTTATGGTCGGAGCGCTGATCGGCAGCTGGATCCTCGCCGGAACCGTGCCCAGCATGATCTATTACGGTGTCGAAATTATGTCGCCGGACTACTTTTATATGACCTGCTGTCTGGTCTGCGCCCTAATCGGTTTTAGTGTTGGCAGTTCATGGACAGTGGCAGGCACTCTCGGTATCGGTTTTATGGGTATAGCGGCGGCGCTGGATCTGTCTCTGCCAATCAGTGCCGGTGCGATTATCTCTGGAGCCTATTTTGGCGATAAGCTATCGCCCCTCTCGGATACCACTAATCTCGCCGCGGCTGTGACCAACAGTGATCTGTTTGATCATATTCAACATATGCTCTGGACTACTGTGCCGAGTTTTATTATTACCCTAGGGCTGTTCTTTGTGCTTGGCATGGGCAGTGAAATCAATATCAAAGTCGATGATATTGCGATTCTGCAGACCGCAATGCAGAACGCTTTTCTGGTTAATCCCTTTATGTTGACGCCACTGGTACTGCTATTAGGGATGGCAATTATGCGCAAGCCGGCCCTATCGACCCTGATCTGTGGCGTGATAGCCGGCTGTGTCTTTGCTGTGTTATTCCAGCTGGATGCGGTGATTACCCTCGCGGCAGACGCCAGCCTAAGCAGTTCAGCGGCCATTTTTAAGGGGCTGTTCACAGCGATGTTCTTGGGCTTTAGCTCGGTGAGCGGCAATGAATCTATGGATGCACTACTTTCCAAGGGGGGCATGGAAAGCATGCTGCTGACCATTGGACTGATTATCAATGCGATGGCTTTTGGCGGTGCAATGGCTCGCACGGGTCTGTTGGAACGCATAGTGGAAGCCGCGCTCAATCGAGTGAAGTCTGCCGGCGGCCTAATCACTACGACCATCGCCACCTGTATAGGCACCAATATTCTGGCCGCGGATCAATATCTGTCCATTGTGATTCCCGGGCAGATGTTCTCCGATGCCTATAAGCGCCGCAATCTCCGCGCGATTAATCTGTCCCGAACCCTAGAGGACTCAGGCACTCTGACCTCGGTACTGGTGCCCTGGAACACCTGTGGTGCCTTTATGTCGGCGACACTAGGGGTCAGTACTTTTTACTATGCTCCCTATGCCTTCTTTAATCTCTGTTGCCCACTGATTGCGATAATCTATGGCTTCTATCAAATTAAGTTGCCCATGATCAGCGACTCAGACACCACTCTGGAAAACAACGGCTAAGCTATTTTGATAAAGTCCGCAAAACAGCTATGGTGATTAAATATGATGTCGAAGGTTTTCAGATCAGTAACTCGATTCAGTATGACAGCAGCCCTCGCGGCACTGTCAGCGCTGGCCTCTGGGCAACCACCAAAAACCATCGCGGAGCAACAGCCTTTTGATGGCCAGTTAGCCCTGCAACATATTGCTCAGCAGGTAAGTTTTGGCCCCCGTGCGGCAGGCTATGAAGGCAAGCAGAAAACCCTCGATTATATTCAGCAACTTCTGCAATCCCAGGCGGATAAATTGGTAGTGCAGCAGTTTCAGACCCAGGGTCTGCGGGGCAACAATCTCTGGGCGAGCTTTTATGCCGCCGATCCCAAGCTCCGAGGTCAGTCGAGAATAATGCTCGCAGCACACTGGGATACTAGGCCTATTGCCGAGCGCGACAAGCTGGCTAGCAAGCGCTCGCAACCGGTTATCGGTGCCAATGACGGCGCCTCCGGTGTCGCCGTATTACTGGAGATCGCGCGGCTGCTAAGCAACCAGCGCGCCCCGGTAACCGTTGATCTGGTATTTTTTGATCTCGAGGATATGGGCAATATCGATGACCTGCCCTTCTCTATCGGGGCCACTGAATTTGTCCGCCAAAACCGCTTCTATCGCCCCGCCGCTGGTGTGGTGGTGGATATGGTCTGCGACCGGGACCTGGTGATTCCCCAAGAGCGTTTCTCTCGGGACGGCGCCAGAGATCTGCAAGACCAGATTTGGCGCATCGCCCAGTCTCAGGGAGCCGAGGCATTTAAACCTCACAAAGGCAGCTATATCGAGGATGACCATCTACCGTTTTTGCGTGCCGGACTCAAGGTAGTCAATCTGATCCACTGGCCGTTCCCCAAGTCCTGGCATACCAGTGGTGATACTATTGACCGCTGCAGTGCCGACAGCTTGCAACAGGTAGGCAGGGTGATTTCAGAATTTATTTATCGTCAAGGGGAACCGCTATGAAGAACTTATCCATACCCTCGCTGGGCTTTTTGTCCGCTGCACTTTTTTTAGTTGTTGGCGCAGCGGCCAACAGCTCCCCAAGCAATGCCCTCTCCAGTGAAGAACTGGCGCGCTCGGTAACAGAGGATTACAACGATCGTCTCGGCGCTCTGTTCACACATTTTCACCGCAATCCTGAACTCAGTTTTATGGAAACCAAAACTGCGAAAAAATTGGCTAATGAACTGCGCAACAGCGGCTTCAACGTAACCGAAAAAGTCGGTGGCACCGGTGTGGTAGCTCTCTTAGAAAACGGCGATGGCCCACTGGTAATGATGCGCGCCGATATGGATGGTCTGCCAGTAGAAGAAAAGTCTGGCTTAGATTATGCCTCCACGGCAACTCAAACAGACCCTATCACCGGCAACCAGGTGCCAGTGATGCACGCCTGTGGTCACGATGTGCATATCACCAGTTTGATCGGTACCGCGCGTCAGATGGCCGCACGGAGAGATAACTGGTCTGGCACCCTGATGCTGATCGGGCAACCGGCGGAGGAACGCATTCGCGGCGCCAAAGCAATGATGGATGACAATCTCTGGGAGCGCTTTGGCCAGCCAGATTATGCCCTCGCATTCCATGTGGGTGCCGGACTGCCAGCAGGCCTAATCAATGTGCAGGAGGGTTCGCCCTTTGCCGGTTCCGATAGTTTGGACATTATTATTCACGGTGTTGGCGCTCACGGCGCGTCGCCCCATGCCGGCAAGGATCCTATTGTTCTGGGCAGCCAGATTGTGGTTGCCTTGCAGACGCTTGTTTCCAGAGAGCTGGCACCCAGAGAACCTGGCGTGGTTACAGTTGGCTCCTTTCATGGGGGCACCAAGCACAATATTATTTCTGATCGCGCGGTGCTGCAGCTAACCGTGCGCAATACCAATCTCGACACACGGGACCTACTGCTCAAAGGCATTAAGCGCATCGCCGAAAATCTCGGTCGTGCAGCTGGTCTGCCAGAGGATAAGTTGCCCGAAGTGATCTATTCAAAATCCTCGACTCCACCTACCATTAACAATGCACCCCTAGTGCGACGCTTAAAGGCGGTGTGGCAGGCAGGACTGGGTGAACGGGAGGTGGTTTCAATTTCTTCCAAGGGCATGGGCGCCGAGGACTTCCCCTATTTCACCACGGAACCCGCCATTCCCAGTGTCTACTTTACCGTGGGTGGCACCAGTGTCGAAGACTACAGAGCCGCCGCAGCCGGCGGCGCGCCAATTGCCTCTCATCACAGTCCGCTGTTTAGAATTGACCCGCAGCCCTCGGTTACCCGCGGCGTGCAGGCAACGGTTTTAGCGCTGATGGACTTGATGCCACCTGCGCCCTAGTCGTTTTCAGAGTTGGGATTAGCGGTTGTTTAGATAACCGCTTTTAAAGAGGACAGACAATAATCAATATTGGCCTGTTTGCTGGCGTGACCCATCAGGCCAATACGCCAGACCTTGCCCGCGAGGGCACCCAAGCCAGCGCCGATTTCCAGATTGTAGTCATTTAATAGCTGAGTGCGCACCGCGGCATCATCAATGCCCTTTGGAATAAAAACCGTATTTAGCTGGGGCAGTCGATCCGCCTCGGCAACCAGAAATGCAATACCCATCTGTTCTAAACCCTGACGCAGTGCCAAGTGATTATTCTGGTGGCGCTGCCAGGCATTTTCTAGCCCTTCGTCCTGAACCATCACCAGAGATTCGTGAAGACCGTAGAGGCAGTTCACCGGCGCAGTGTGGTGATAGGCGCGCTTGCCCTCCCCACCCCAGTAGCCCATGACTAAATTGAGGTCGAGGAACCAGCTCTGTACTTTGCTCTGGCGCTTGCTGATTTTTTCCGCAGCGCGGGGGCTAAAGCTAACCGGCGACAGGCCAGGGGAAGACGAGAGACATTTCTGTGATCCAGAGTAGATAGCATCGATCTGCCACTCATCGACTTTTAAAGGAGAGCCAGCCAGGGAGGTCACCGCATCGACAATCGCCAGACAGCCGTGTTGATGAGCTAGCTCGACCAGCGTCTTGGCATCCGACTGAGCACCCGTAGAGGTCTCGGCGTGAACAAAGGCGACCAATACCGCATCCGGGTTCTGCACCAGAGCCTGTTCAAGTTTCTGTGCATCTACCGCATGGCCCCAATCATCCTGAACCATAACCGCAATGCCACCGCAGCGCTCGACATTCTCTTTCATGCGACCACCAAAGACACCGTTCTGACAGACGATCACCTTGTCGCCCGGCTCCACCAGATTGGCGAAACAGCATTCCATACCCGCAGAACCCGGTGCAGATACTGCAAAGGTAAGTTCATTTTGAGTTTGAAAAACATACTGCAACAGGGTTTTCACTTCATCCATCATGCCGATAAAACTGGGATCCAAATGACCTACTGTAGGCCTGGCCATAGCGGCTAATACACGCTCACTTACATCGGAGGGGCCGGGACCCATAAGCATGCGGCGGGGTGGATGAAATGAACTAATACTCATGGTGTTTTCCTCTGTAAACAAATGTTAAAACAATCAATCTGTGGCTGTGGGTCAGAATCAGTCACTGTCAGTTACGATACCGGTAGTTTTTAAACGCTTGATCTCGGCACTATCTAAACCCAGCCCAGCCAATATCTCATCAGTGTGGCTGGCAATTTTAGGGCCGGGCCACTGAGTTGAACCTGGAGTGTTATCCAATTTCGGCATCATCGCGGGAATTTTCAATGGCTCGCCATTGATCTCCACCTGCTCAAATAATCCTCGCGCCTGAAAATGACTATCCTCCATCATATCCGCAACACTGTAGACCGGACCGCAGGGCACCCGATGCTCCTCAAGGGTGGCCATCACATTCGCTAAGGGCAGACTCGCACACCAGCTTTTTAGCACCTGATCAATTTCATCTTCGTGGACAACACGCTTGGAATTGGTTGAGTACTTTTCGTCCGTACCCATTTCGCTTCGACCTACTGCCGTCATTAATCGAGCATAGATAGAGTCGCCATTGCCGCCGATCACCACAAACTTTCCATCGGCACATTTATAGGTGTTGGTGGGGACTATACCGGTCACTGTGGTACCGGATGGCTCCCGCACAACACCAGCGCCATCGTATTCGGGAACCACGGCCTCGAGCAGGTTAAACATCGATTCGTAGAGTGCCACGTCGACTACCTGACCGCCGTCGCCGCGATCTCTGGAGCGCAGGGCCATCAAAATTCCCAGCACTGCATGCAGACCTGAGATGGTATCTCCAAGACTGAGGTTGGGCCTAACCGGTGCTTCTTCCGGATAGCCATTAACGTAGCGAAAACCGCTGATCGCCTCACAGGCGGAAGCAAAACCCGGCTTCACAGAATAGGGGCCAGTTTGGCCATAGCCTGAAATGCGTGCGTAAATTAAATCCGGATTGTCGGCGCGCATAGACTCGGGATCCAGCCCCCAACCCTCGAGCACACCGGGACGAAAGTTTTCCACCACAATATCGGCAGTCTTTAATAGCTGCTTGACCAGATCGCGGCCCTCGGGAGTTTTTAAATCCAGCGAGATGCACTTTTTATTTCGCGCCAAACTGCGCCACCACAGCGATGTGCCATCTTTGACCTCGCGCCAATTGCGAATCGGGTCCCCGCCTGGCGGTTCAATTTTAATCACCTCGGCACCGAAATAACCTAGCATACAACCGGCAAATGGTCCGGCCAGCAACTGGCCCAACTCAATAACTCTCAACCCCTCAAGTGCTTTACTCATTTTTGACCTTTTTAACCATTCTATACTTAAGTGAAAAAACTTTAGTCATGCCATGAATTTTTCTGCATCAGTGTATAGACTGTAACTAGGCGCAGAAGCATAACAGAACAATAATGACGCCAATAACAGCGCAACTCATAGTGGATATCACTGGCAGATGATTTTTAGTTGCTCAGCTCGTAAATAGCAGCTTGTACTTAAAAGTTTTTAGCTAACGGCCTTTAAAAACAGCCAATAAAAGCAAACAGACCCCAGTAATTCACATTTGCAGATAAAGTTACGGAACCGGCTGCAATATGTCTACTCTAAACTGCCATGTCAACGGGGGAACCCCATATGAAGGATAACGCTAATGCAAAAACAGCCAGTCAGCTGAGTCTGGCGGCAGTGGTGTTTATCTGTGCGGCATTCACCAGCCTCGCCAGCGCTCAATCAACTGTGCCTGTTTACAAACAGAGTGACCCTGTCAGTGATTACCTAGATGCTATCGATATCGCCGAATCTAAGCTCAGCGCCTATTCCCTTGAACTCTCAGATCTCTACTTGGGTTTGGGTAAATCTCACCTATCCAAGCAGGAATATAATCGCGCCCGCCAGGCTTTCCAGCGCGGCATGCAGATCGAACGAGTTAACTTCGGTCTCAACAGTCTCTCGCAAACTCCCTATTTAATGTCGATTGCCGAAGCCGAAAGCTATCTCGGCAACTGGGAAGAATCGCAAAAAGCGCTAGAGAACCTCTACTTGATTAATACCGAGGCCTACGGTGCTCGAGACCCGCGCATGCTACCGGTGCTCGATGAACTGCTGGACTGGTATCTGGGCACCTATGGTGATCGATCCACCAGTGGCGGTTATCAAAATTTGGTGATCTCAGAGAAGCTAGGCACACGCATGCAAAGTATTCTCGACCAAACTAATGATCTCAGCGACCCTGCAGTCCCGGGAATGTATCGCAAGCTCAGTCATCTGCATTACTTTATTGCCAACCATATTAAAAAGCATGGCGAACCCTCTGAGCAGGGATTCACCTTTAATTCTGCGTCCACCGCCAGCAGTAGCAAAAGCACCTCCCATATGCACTACCGCCGCGGCAAGCTCGCCCTGCAAAAGGTAGTGGAATCCTTGGAGCTGCGCGAGGACACTTTAGCTAGAGATCAGGCCAATGCCATCGCCGAGCTGGGAGATTGGTATCTAGTGTTCGGCCAGCGCTCATCCGCCAATCACACCTACAAACTGGCCTATGATTTTCTCGGAGAAAGCGAGCAGTCCGAAGGGCTGCAAGAGGAATTATTTGGCGCCGCCAAATTAATAGAATTTACCGACCTCAATAGCAAGATTAGCCCGCCTAAAATGGTTGTTGGTGATAGTGCCGCTAGTGGTAACGAAGACAGCAGCACTGTCCTCGAGCAAAAGCCCTTGGAAATTTCTATGGCTATTAATAGCAACGGTGTGCCAAGAAATATTGAAATTATTAATCCCCCAGAAGATCTCGACAAAGATATCCGGCGCACTATATTTAAAGATATCCGCGCCCAGCGCTACAGGCCGCAGCTACTTGAAGGAGCGCCGATAATCAGCGCCATTAACTTCTCCTATGGGATGCAACAATTCGCCGAGAAAAGAGAGTAATGATGAGCATATCATCCACTAAAACCTGGGGCCGCGGGCCCTTACTGAAAGCCGTTAATGGGTTCTCAGATAAAGGAGCAGGGCTGCTTACCAATGTAGCCTCTAAACTGGTGTTGGCCGCCCTGGTAGCACTGGTAGTCACTAGCTGTCAGATGCCGTCACCAACCAACTCGGGATCATCGATGCCCTCCTCCTCTGGCGGATCATCTGGCTCACCGCCAAGTCCTCCCAGCTCAGGCGGTGGTACGCCCTCGCCTGGTGGCAACCCATCTCCCGGCGGCAGCCCGGCACCCCCTGGTGGCGCTGGCGGCTCTTCAGGTGCTGACGGCTCTTCTGGCGCTGACGGCTCTTCCGGCGCTGATGGCTCTTCTGGCGCTGATGGCCCTTCTGGCGCTGATGGCTCTTCCGGCGCTGATGGCTCTTCCGGCGCTGATGGCTCTTCAGGAACTGACAGCGGCCAATCCACAGAGAGCCTCGATGAAGCCTTGGATGCTTCTCTTGAGGAGTTTGACGACAGTGTAATGGGTGATGGTGGTGCCGGCTCAAGCGATATTGATATTTTAAGTCCCAGCGGCGCCAGTGGTGGCGTCGACAGCGATGAGCCACTATTTGAAGAAGCCGGTGAAGGCAGCTCTGATCGCAGCGCCTCAGTCGAGCAGCGCGCCGCCGAAGGTGCCCCACCCGGGGCTGGTGGCGAGGGCATTGAAGGCTCAGGCAATCAATCAGCCACTGCCCCAGACCAAGAGACTGGGGATGTTATCCCTATTCCAGAAGATATTGATGACGGCCAGGGGGATGATATTGTGCTGCGTCAAATACGTGACGCAGCTAGCAAAGAACAGGATCCGGTGCTCAGAGAAAAACTCTGGGATGAATATAGACGTATAAAGAATCAGAGTTAAGCCGAGTGATCACTATGAGTAACCGTATTATCCGTTCAAAGCCAGCCAAGCTAATTGCACTAACACTGCTGATTATTGCCGGCTTTGCCAATGGAGCTGTGGATAAAGTCACCTCCTCAACTCAGGTGACTCTCAACACCCCCTCCCGAGCCTATCCTGTGGAGACCCTATTAGATGTAGGCATTCCCACATTAAATGATGGCCTCTATCTCACCGATGAAAACGACACTGTATTTCCCGAAGTACGCTATGCCGAAGCGATCTACTTCTCCAACCAGCTCGGCAAGGTGCTAGAGAGGAGTGGAGCCTGGGGAGCAATTCGCGTGACCCCCAACGATGATGTGGTGATGGACCTCTATATCAGTGGCACAATCTACCAATCCGATGGCGAAACGATGGATTTAGAGATTAGCGTCACTGATAGCAGTGGCAAGAAATGGTTTAGCAAACGCTACAAACAGACCACGGGAAAATACGCTTACGACAGGCGCTTAAAAAGTCTCGGCGACCCCTTCCAAAATCTCTTTATTCGCATCGCTAATGACCTGCTCAGCTATCGCGAAAAAAAGATTAGCGACAAGCGCGCCACAGAACTGCGCACCATTTCAGAACTGCGCTTCGCCAAACACTTTTCCCCCGAGACCTTCGACAGCTATATCAATGAGAATCGCAGAGGTATCCTAAGCATCGCCAGACTGCCGGCGGAAAACGACAGCATCCTCAGACGAGTGCGCAAAATACGCGAGCGCGACTACCTCTATGTCGACACTATGCAAGATTATTACGATGGATTTTCCCAGCAGATGCACCTCGCCTATCAGGACTTTCGCCGCGCATCCTACGATTCAGTAGTCCGTGCTCGGCAACTCAACCAGCAGGGCAACAGACAAATTATCAGTGGTATTGGAGCGATTTTGGCCGGTATCTATGGCCGCTCTCAAGCGCGCACCAGAATTGCCGATGATGCGGGTACCGCGACTGCTGCGGTAGGTGGCTTTGTGCTCAAGGCGGGTCTCGACAAGAAACAAAAAGCCTCTGAGTTCAATGAATCCGTGGCCGAGATGGGTTCCTCTCTGGAAGCCGAGATTGCTCCACAGGTGATTGAATTGGAAGATCGCACCGTGACCCTCACAGGCACCGTGCAGACCCAGTATCAACAGTGGCAAGAGCTGCTCGGAAAAATCTACCAGCAAGAACGGGCTACACCCTGACCGATGAATAAACCAGCAGCCACTGACAGCCGACAAAAGGGAATGCAAAAGCTCGCTGTAGGCCTATTGCTCCTACTGGCCACTGGGGTTATTTTTGTTTTGCCCAACCTAGTCTCTGAACCTTGGATCGCTGGCTCAGATCAGTCCCAGAGCGGCACTGATTTATCCTCTGCCACCATCTCAGCCAACACTGTCAGCCCATCCACTGCCGCGCAAAAAACCCAATACCGCCAAGATGCACAGACCCTGCTGGCGGAGATTATTCAACGCCGAGACAGCCTGCTTAATCAACAGGGAGTCGAGGCCTGGGGAGAATTTGAATTTAAGCAGGCGCAAAAAGCTGTGGAGCGCGGAGATAAGGAATATGGTATTGGCGACTACAGCGATGCTATCAGCAGTTATCAGGCTGCCTTGGACGGGCTGCTTAAACTGAAAACCAAAGCTGAGTCCCTGCTTGAACAGTCCATTGCCGAGGCCGCCGCGGCAATCGAAAACTTGGCGCTCAGCACTGCCGTTAGTGCCGCCCAACTGGCTATGGCCATTGCCCCAAACAACCCCAAGGTCATCCGTCTGAGCCAGCGTGCCGAGAGCCTGCCAGTCGTTATGGATGCAATGGAACGAGGCCAGCGGCTGATAGCACTGGATCGATTAGAGCAGGCCAAGCAGGCTTTTACCGAGGCCCTAACGGCGGATCCAGAGCACAGACAAGCCGCGGCTGCCCTCGCCTCCAGTGAACAGAAAATCACCGAGCAGCGCTTTCGCCGCCACATGAGCGCTGGATTTAGCGCTTTGGACAACAATAATTTTGCCGCTGCAACCCAGTCCTTCAATCAGGCGGGCACGGTCTACAAAGCACATTCCGCTGTTGCTCAGGCCCTGGCTCAGGTGGAAACACGCCGTTCACAGCTCTGGGTCAGCAGCAATGTCGCCAAGGCCACTCAGCTGGAAGCCGAGGAGAAATGGCAGCAGGCGACACAAATTTATCAACAGCTACTGACAACCGATGGCAGCCTCACGGATATTCGCGTTAAACAGATCCCCGCCAAGGTGCGCGCGGACCTTGATCAGCGCATTGAAAAGGTACTCAGCGACCCCCTCGCCCTCTCCGCCAACAGTCAGTTTCGCCGCGGCCAAAAAGTTCTTGATGATGCCAGTGGGATTGCCAAGCCAGGACCCAGATTAAAGCGTCAGATATCAGATATGCAGCGCGTACTCAAAGCCTCACAGACTCCGGTGCAGGTTGTGCTGACCTCAGATAGCAATACTTATGTGACCCTATTTAAAGTGGCCAAACTCGGGGTCTTTGAAAAAACCGCCGTAGCGCTAAAACCCGGGCGCTATATTGTCGCCGGGACCCGGATGGGGTTTCGGGATGTGAGAATCGAATTCACCGTGACCGGTGAGGAATTCGGCCAACCGATTGCCATTACCTGTAACGAGGCTATTTAGT
>Ga0208971_1000558_pt1 | contig 26099 bp, 24 predicted proteins | sample AOAMet1_18_M0_10_2_FD_188229 | JGI IMG/M metagenome (GOLD analysis project Ga0208971, IMG submission 188229) | Ammonia-oxidizing marine microbial communities from Monterey Bay, California, USA - CAN11_18_M0_10 (SPAdes) | ecosystem: Environmental > Aquatic > Marine > Intertidal zone | place... | reverse complement strand
CCCCAAACCCTGTCATCTCGAACGCATGTGAGAGATCTCTCATCGCTTCGCTCACTCGAGATGACAGATTAAACAGCTCAGTCGAGATAACAACAGTGGTTAACGAATCTCAGTCATACCCCCCATCAGTGGCTGCAACACCGCCGGAATAGCTATAGACCCATCCGCTTGCTGATAGTTCTCAATCACCGCAACTAATGTACGCCCTACCGCCAAACCTGAACCGTTCACTGTATGCAGCAACTCAGTCTTGCCCTCGGCATTTCTAAAGCGCGCTTTCATGCGTCGTGCCTGAAAATCAGAGAAATTACTGCAGGATGAAATCTCGCGGTACTTATCCTGAGATGGCAACCAGACCTCAAGATCAATTGTCTTTGCCGCCGAGAAACCCAGATCGCCGCCACAGAGAACAACGCTGCGATAGGGTAATTCAAGCTTCTGCAAAATCGCCTCCGCATGACCCACCAGGGAATCCAGCGCATCCCAAGACTCGTCAGGATGGACAAACTGCACCATCTCAACCTTCTCAAACTGATGCTGACGAATCATGCCGCGGGTATCGCGACCATAGCTGCCGGCTTCACTGCGAAAGCAAGGGGTGTGTGAGACATACTTAATCGGCAGGCTATCGACAATTTCATTGCGATAGAGATTGGTAATCGGCACTTCGGCGGTGGGGATCAGATAAAACTCACGCTCATCATCGAGCTTAAAGAGATCCTCTTCAAATTTAGGCAGCTGACCGGTACCAAACAGAGATTCGCGATTGACGATGTAGGGCACATAGACCTCTTCATAGCCGTGCTCGCCAATATGGGTGTTGAGCATAAACTGAGTCAGAGCACGATGCAGGCTCGCTAAACCGCCACGCATCACAGAGAAGCGTGACCCAGTAATCTTGGCCGCCACATCAAAGTCCAAACCATTAAAGCCATCGCCTAGGTCAACATGATCCTTGATTTCAAAATCAAACTGACGCGGCTCGCCCCAGCGGCGCACTTCGATATTATCGTCTTCAGTCTTGCCCGCAGGCACAGAGCTGTGCGGAATATTGGGAACACCCTGAAGCAGGCTGTCCAACTGCCCCTGCACCTCAGTAAGCGCCAGATCCGCCGCCGCTGAATCATTTTTAAGCTGTTCACCCTTGGCCTTTAACGGCTCAATATCTTCCCCTGCGGCCTTGGCTGCACCAATCATCTTGCCCATGGACTTGGAGTAGGCATTGCGCTCCTGCTGAAGACTCTCAGCGGCTAACTGCAGGGCTTTGCGCTGGGCTTCAAGAGCTAAAAAAGCCTCGCAATCCAATGTGTAGCCTTTGGTTTGCAGGCTCTCGGCAACGGCATTTAAATCCGAACGTAACAGCTTCGGGTCAAGCATGGTGGTGTCCTTAAAAGTACTTAGAAAAATCTACGGTTAAAAATCAGAGTAAGCGCGTCAGCCAGATCGAGCTGCTGATAGCGAACAGACATAAAACCACTGTCGCCAGCACATAGAGCAGCGCCATAAAAAGGTGGCCATTTTGCCACAAACTCAGGGCATCAAGCGAGAAGGTTGAAAAGGTTGTAAAAGCGCCGAGAAAACCAATCATTAACAGGCTGCGCATTTCAACGGGCAAGGCTGCCCGCTCAACGATTAGAACAAACAGTATCCCCATAACAAAGCTGCCGAGCACATTGACACCAAGGGTGGCATAGGGAAACTTATGACTGGATTGCTGAAAGACCCAAATACTGACCCCATAGCGCGCCATTGCTCCCAGCGCACCACCCACAGCGACGGCAATCCACGTCATGACAGAGTTCCTTTGTGTTTATTATCGAGGCTGCGTAAATAGGCTAACTTCTCGGAAATTTTCTTCTCTAGACCGCGGTCTGTGGGCTGGTAGTACTCCTTACCCGCAAGCTGTTCCGGCAGATATGTCTCGCCGGGAGCATAACCACCCTCTTCATTGTGGGCATAGCGATAATCTTTGCCGTAATCCAAATCATTCATCAGACTGGTGGGCGCATTGCGCAGATGCATAGGCACCTCGTAACTGGGCAGTGAGCGCACATCTGCCATAGTGGCCTTAAAGGCGCTGTACACCGCATTGCTCTTGGCCGCCACTGCCAAGTAGACAACCGCCTGCGCCAGAGCCAACTCCCCTTCAGGGCTACCCAGACGTTCCTGAACATCCCAGGCACTCATGGCTAACTCAAGACCCCGAGGATCGGCATTGCCAATATCTTCACTGGCCATACGCACCAGGCGCCGAGCGATATAGATGGGATCACAGCCACCATCTAACATGCGGCACAGCCAGTAGAGAGCAGCATCGGGAGATGAACCGCGCACCGACTTGTGCATCGCCGAAATCTGATCGTAAAAATATTCACCGCCCTTATCAAAGCGCCGGGTGTCTCCCACCAATACCTGTTCCAGAACCTGACGATCTATAGCTGCAACATCCCCGCTCTCACTGGCTAGATCATTGGCAATTTCCAACAGATTAAGTGCCCGCCTGGCGTCTCCGTCCGCAGCACTGGCAAGCAGATCCAGAGCCTCATTGTCCAACTGAAGCTGACGCTCTCCCAACCCCGACTGCTGATCAGCCAAGGCCTGTTGAATGACGGTTTTGATCTGTTCGTTATCCAAGCTTTTCAGGACATAGACACGACATCGGGATAACAGTGCATTGTTTAATTCAAATGAGGGATTCTCGGTGGTAGCGCCAATAAACACCACGGTGCCATCTTCAACAAAGGGCAAGAAAGCATCCTGTTGAGATTTATTAAAGCGGTGTACCTCATCGACAAATAGAATAGTCTTGCGACCGCGGAGATCGCGCTGCTCGGTGGCTTTGGCGATGGACGCCCGAATCTCTTTAACCCCAGATAATACCGCGGAGATACTTTCAAAGTGGGCATCTGCTGAGGCGGCAATAATCTTTGCCAATGTGGTTTTGCCTACCCCTGGCGGCCCCCAGAAGATCATTGAGTGCAGCGCCCCGCCCTCAATCGCTTCACGCAATGGTTTGCCGGGGCCGATTAAATGCTCCTGACCATAGAAACCCTCAAGGGTCCCAGGACGCATACGCGCTGCTAGAGGCCGATAGACCGCCTGACTAAATAGATCAGTTGGCATTATTAATTACATCGACGCCATCTGGGATCTGAAATATAAACTGATCTCCAGAGAGCACTGGATTAAGTTCAAGCTGACTAAATTGGATTGTGGTGGTCTGGCCGAGACTATCAGTCAAGGCTATAGCGGTGGGATTGCCCGCATCAAAGGTAATAGTCATGCTGTCGAAGAGACTGCCGCCCTGCTCTGGCTTTAACTCAAAGCGCCCCTCAGCAAGCTGGGTTACAAAGTAAGCAGCATCCAGCTGGTCAAGATCGCCAGAGAATAGGATCGCTGGCGTCGCGGCTATATCTTGGTTGAAAGGCTGAATAATCACCTGTTCAAGATCCGGATCATAGAGCCAAAGAGTCTCACCATCAGCAATAATCTGTTGTGGCATTGGCGTTTCCACCAACCAGCGCAGGCGATTGGGCTGGGATACTTGAAATAGTCCTTCAGAGTTCTGTAGCGCAAAGCCATCCGCATCGCTAATTTGTTGTGTAAAGCGTGCCGAGAGGCTGGTGATCGGCTGCAATAGATCCCGCAGCTGCTGAATGTCCTCGGGAGCACCGCCGGACCAAGCAAAGGTTGGCAGAAAGAGACTGAACAGCAGAATTAGTTTGTTGAGGGCGCGCGTCATAGTGTTCGTCACTTGCATAGCTAGCAAAGGGGTAAAGACTCAAGAGTCTACAGGTTTTAGCGCAGAGGGTGAACGCAACAGCAATAAAAAAGCCCAGCGGCAAAGCTAGGCTACTCTAGTCTAAACTAGACAGTTATCCGGTCTTAGGTTCAAAGCGAAAAGCGAATAATATTTTCTTCTAACTGATTTTGTGTTGAGCTAATTTCATTAAGCTCTGCTGCCACAGCCAGCTTAGTTGCTCTGGCTGCTTTCACAACACCGGTAAAAAGCGAGACGAAAAGTATCACTGGCTTCAAAATTGCCCTCAATCCACGACCCTTTAGGTTATATATCCCGAGCAAGCCCAAAAACACCGGCACCATCTCCCTCAATTTGTCCGACTTAGCTTTACTCTCAATTTCGTGAAGGATGCTTTCTAAGTGATTGATTAACTTAGTATCTTTATCAATCACAGAGTACATACTCAAGCGTTCTGTACTTCTAAAACCCTTGGTAGAGTAGACAACGCCGTTGATCAGTTTGATTATTGTTACATGCTCTTCCGAACGTTCATCGACCTTTCCGCTCATGGCCAGCAATGCTAATAGCCTAGTTGGGTTTTAGTCATTTTTTAACTTTTCTTTGCGGCAACAATCAGCGCCCACTCTGAGCAAGGATGTCACGACTACCATTGCTGCTCATGGGGCTCACCACACCGGCAACTTCCATCTGCTCGATCAAGCGCGCAGCACGGTTATAACCCACTCTTAGTTTGCGCTGTACTGATGAAATTGAGGCTTTGCGGCTCTCCAGTACAAAGGCAACGGCTTCGTCATAAAGTGGATCTGATTCTGGATCCTCTTCGCCCTCCTCTCCTCCGCTGTAGCCAGGCACTGCAATTGTTGAGACCGCAGCTTCATCGGTGATCTCGGACAAATAGTTGGGTTCACCGCGACGTTTCCAGTCGGCAACCACTTTATGGACTTCATGATCGTCAACGAAACAGCCGTGGATACGCTCTGGCACGCTAGTACCGGGAGGTAAATAAAGCATATCGCCATTGCCCAGCAGCTGCTCTGCTCCGCCTTGATCGAGAATCGTGCGAGAGTCAATTTTTGATGACACTTGGAAAGCGATCCGCGTAGGAACATTGGCTTTGATCAGACCGGTAATAACGTCCACTGAGGGGCGCTGGGTGGCGAGTATCAAATGAATACCGGCGGCACGTGCTTTCTGAGCGATTCGAGCAATCAACTGTTCTACCTTTTTGCCAACAATCATCATCATATCGGCGAATTCATCGATCACCACGACTATGTAGGGCAGTGTTTCCAGAGTTGGTGCTTCCGGCGCTTCCTGAGTGGCATCCCAACCCATTTCATCTGGATTAAAGGTCCACAGGGGATCAACAATTGGCTCACCGGCTTTAATGGCATCTTCAATTTTGCGATTGTAACCCGCTAGATTACGCACACCCAAGGCGGCCATCAGTTTGTAACGGCGCTCCATTTCCCCAACACACCAGCGCAGACCGCTGGCGGCATCTTTCATATCGGTGATAACCGGGGTCAGCAGATGCGGAATGCCATCGTAAACCGATAGCTCAAGCATCTTGGGATCGATTAGGATTAACTTAACGTCTTCTGGGGAGGCTTTAAACAACAGGCTTAGCAGCATGGTGTTGATGCCAACCGATTTGCCTGAACCGGTAGTTCCCGCCACCAGCAGGTGGGGCATGCGGCCGAGATCGGCGACAATAGGTATACCGGCAATATCATGTCCCAGTGCCAAGGTTACTGGGGAGCTGGAGCGATCATAGGCTTCAGATGAGAGCACTTCACTGAGGCGCACCATCTCGCGCTTTTCATTGGGGATTTCAATGCCAACGACAGACTTGCCGGGTATCACTTCGACAACGCGGACACTGATAACGGCCATTGAACGGGCCAAATCTTTGGCTAATCCACTGATACGGCTAACCTTGATGCCAGCGGCGGGCTGGATTTCAAAACGAGTGACTACTGGCCCCGGCAGCACTTCTACCACGTCGGCTTTGATGCCAAAGTCGAGCAGTTTGTGCTCTAACAGGCGTGAAAGGTGCTCGAGGGATTCTGCGGAGTAACCGCTATTAGTATTGTTATCAGCTGGATCAAGTAGATTGATCGGCGGCAGAGAGCCAACCACCTCAGCATCCCCAAATAGGGTCTGCTGCTTTTCACGCTCAATGCGTTTGCTGACCACCGGTTTGGCTTTGGGAGCCTGAATGGTCGGCGGCGTGCGCAGCTTTTGCAATTTTGTTTCAACTTCAACTTTGGCCTGTCGCTGGAGCACCGCTTCTCGAGATTTCGCTTTCTCCGCACGAGCCAGCTTCATTGAGGCCAATTTACTGCGTGCGCGATCATAGAAATCGATTGCCCCGAGACCCAATCGATCAATCAGGGCGATCCATGAGATATCGACAAACACAGTGAGTCCAAAAAGGAATAGCGACAGCAGAATTAAGGTGCTGCCAACATAGCTAAACACCGCCATTGTCGCTTCACCAATTTTATTGCCCAGTATGCCGCCTACACCAAAGGGATAGCTGTTGTGGACTTCGGCATATTGAATATTGGCTAGCGAGGTGGCGCTGATCATCACCAGAATAAAACCGATCACACGCAGGGTAAACGTCACTGAGTCGAAGGCGTCTGCCTCACGGAGGATATAAGTGCGCAATATCTGTATCGCCCGCACTGCAAGCAGCGCTGGGAACAGATAGGCCATAACCCCAAACAGGGCAAAGAAGATGTCGGCAATCCAAGCACCGGCAAGACCTACGGCATTGTTGAGGTCGCCGCGGGTTCCGGTGTGTGACCAGCCTGGGTCATCAGCGGAGTAACTGAGCAGGGCCAGAAGCAGAATGGAGCAGAGAGCGATCCAGCCGATTAACGCGCCCTCGGCGAGTAATCGCTTGCCGCGGGTTTCGTTATAGCTGGGTTCAACTGCTGCGGGCTTGCGCGGCTTTCGCTTATCTGTGCTCAACGGGTCTGTCCCTGTGTATTAATGCAGCGCCAATTGTAGCCCCTTGAGAATTAAAAGCTATGTTTCAACGGCGCTTAATCCTCATGTCGGGGAATCAATAGAACAGAACAAATACTCTATCTAGGGAAGATAGTGTAAAAACTTATTTGTCCAAGCTATGGGATTGATTAGAATGGCGTCCTGATTATTGGCAACGCTGATATTTTGCTCAAGCAAGTAAAGGGCAAAGGACAAATTTTATACAATATAAGCCGCTAAAATATAAGCCTCTAATATATAAGCTTTTAAACCATAAACCTTTCACAGTAGAGAGAGACCATGTCTGAGACACAACATTATCCACTGATTATTTTAGGTTCTGGCCCCGCTGGCTGGACCGCCGCTGTATATGCTGCACGGGCCAACTTGAGCCCAGTTGTTATCACTGGTATTCAGCAAGGTGGTCAGTTGACGACTACAACCGATGTGGATAATTGGCCTGGTGATGCCGATGGCGTTCAGGGTCCAGAGCTTATGGAGCGCATGCAAAAACACGCGGAACGCTTTGATACTAAAACGATTTTTGATCATATAGATGAAGTTGTTCTCGATGAGCGCCCTTTCCGTCTCAAGGGTTCTAGCAACTACAGCTGTGATTCGCTGATTATTGCTACTGGTGCCTCGGCACAGTATTTAGGCCTGCCCTCGGAAGAGGCCTTTATGGGTAAAGGCGTCAGTGCCTGCGCCACCTGTGATGGCTTTTTCTATCGCAACAAACCGGTTGCAGTTCTCGGCGGTGGCAACACGGCTGTTGAAGAAGCGCTGTATTTGTCAAATATCTGCAGTGAAGTGACATTGATTCACCGCCGCGACGAGTTGCGCGCGGAGAAGATGCTGCAGGATAAGCTCTTTGAAAAAGAGAAAAACGGCAATATCACCATTGAGTGGAGCCACAACCTTGACGAGGTGCTTGGAGACGATGCCGGAGTTACTGGCGTGCGGATTAAAAGTACTGCTGATGGCGCTACCAAAGATCTCGCTGTGGACGGTGTGTTTATTGCCATCGGCCACAAGCCCAATACCGATATCTTCGCCGATAAGCTGGCGATGAAAGATGGTTATTTGACGATTGCTGGCGGCATGGCTGGCAATGCGACGGAAACCAGTGTTGCCGGTGTCTTTGCTGCAGGGGATGTGGCGGATCACGTCTATCGTCAGGCAGTCACCTCTGCCGGGAGCGGCTGCATGGCGGCACTAGATGCGGAGCGTTTCCTGGATCAATAGATAGCTGCCCTAAGTCTCAGTAGCTGCTTTTAAAACAGCTACTTTAAAGAGCCACTCTGGAGTCTGTCTGTGCAGATACCCCTGCTAGATGACGACAAACCGCGCTTTCCCGACCCTCGGGGCGCACCAGCGGAGCCTGACGGCCTTCTGGCCGTTGGTGGCAACCTGCAGCCAGAAACCCTCCTGAGCGCTTACCACTCAGGCATCTTCCCCTGGTATCAAGACGATGATCCTATTCTGTGGTGGAGTCCTGCCACGCGCTGTGTGCTGCCGCCCGCAGAATTGCACTGCTCTAAAAGTCTGCGCAAAACCCTGCGCCGCAACCAGTATCAGGTCAGCCTCAACCAGTCCTTTGGCGATGTGATTCAGGCTTGCAGTGAGCCACGTGACGATGATGGCGGCACCTGGATTACAGATGAAATGATAGCCGCTTATAGGCAACTGCATTCTCAGGGTCAGGCGCATTCAATAGAGGTCTGGCACGACAGGGAGTTAATCGGCGGTCTCTATGGTGTTGCGGTTGGCAGTCTTTTTTGCGGCGAGTCGATGTTTAGTCGCCGCGCCAGTGCCTCGAAAATTGCTATGGCCCACCTCTGTCGCTGGGGGCTAGAGAGCGGCCTACAGCTTATCGATTGCCAACTGGTCAACCCTCATCTAGTGAGCTTGGGTGCAGTGAGCGTTGAGCGCAGCGCTTTTCTCGGTGAGCTGGAGCGGTGTCGCCAGCACCCGTTAAAGTGGCCATCCCCCGGTGTCAGTGAGGGGTCCAGCAGATTGCACTATGAGTGGTGATCCGGCGGCTAAAAATCCCATTGAGTATCTTAGGCCACTGAACTACTCTTGTGTCTATTGCCGAACAGTTGGTTCGCTTATCCATATCTACCCATCAACATCCACTCAAAGGCCGCTGTAAATGACTCGGGATATATCGCCAGACATCGGCCTGATCAGACTCTGCTTGACCGAAGCCCATGACTGCAGCTACCTGCCTGACCGCCAGTCAACCACTGCATTTGTCGATCCCGAGATGGCCATTGATGTTGCCCTTTATTCTCGCATGACCAAGCTTGGCTTCCGCCGCAGCGGCGCCTTTCTCTACGCGCCAAAATGTTCTGGTTGCAACGCCTGTATTCCGGCGCGCTTGCCGGTAGATGATTTTAAGCCGACTCGCGGCCAGAAACGCTGCTGGAAAAAGAATCAAGATATTATGGTGGAGCAACTGGATGACATTAATATTGGCGAGCACTTCCCGATTTATGCGCGCTATATTGAACAGCGCCACAGTGACGGGGATATGTACCCGCCTTCTCGGCGTCAGTTCGAAGACTTTCTAGGCAATGCCTGGGAATGCACGCAGTTTTTGGAGTTTAGGTTGGGGGATCAACTGATCGGTTGTGCGGTGATTGATATTATTGAAAATGGCCTTTCGGCGATCTACACCTATTTTGATCCAGACTTCTCCGATCGAGGTCTCGGGGTACTGGCGATCCTTGTGGAGATCGATATAGCTCGGCGTCTCGGACTCGAACATCTCTATTTAGGCTACTGGATCTCCGGCTGTGACAAAATGAAATATAAGACCAACTACCGCCCCCTCGAGCTGTACCGACAAAATAGTTGGCGAATTGCCGAATGACTTTGCTATACGGGCGAATTTAAGGCAAACTTGCCGCGCTTTTTGGGATCCGCCTAGGTGTTCATTCCTTCAAGCAGCATTTAGCATTGGTTTTAAAACACTCTCATTTGACGGGCACTACATTAAGCTTATGGCGAAAGAAGATCACATAGAATTTGAAGGCGAGGTCATAGACACTCTGCCGAACACGACTTTCCGAGTGAAGTTGGAGAATGATCACGTAATCATTGCCCATATTTCTGGAAAGATGCGCAAGCACTACATTCGTATTCTTACGGGTGACAAGGTCAAGGTCGAGATGACTCCCTATGACCTAACTAAAGGTCGTATTACCTTTAGAGAGCGATAAGCTCAGGGCCTTTACTCTATTGGTGCTACTTCTGGAAATGATTCTGGCACATAAAAAAACCGTCCCATGGCTTACATAGGACGGTTTTTTGCTACCTATCGATTACTCGCTGGTGGCTAGCTCATCTTCTGTGCGTACAACCAACTCACCCTCTTCGACCCGCACAAATGCGGTGCCGCCCTTCTCGGACAAGCTGCCAAACAATACCGCTTCGGCCAGTGGTTTCTTGATTCTCTCTTGCAGCAATCGATCCATTGGTCGCGCTCCCATCTTGGCGTCATAACCATTTACCGCAAGCCATTCACGTGAATCGTTGTCGATATCAAGGAAGACTTTCTTGTCGTCCAACTGGGACTGCAGCTGCACCAAGAACTTGTCCACCACCGTTGCAATCACATCCATAGACAGCTCAGCGAACTGCACAATGCTGTCGAGACGGTTGCGGAACTCTGGCGTAAACATCTTTTTGATCGCTTCCATACCGTCTGTGCGGTGATCCTGTTGAGCAAAACCCATTGACGAGCGACTCATCAACTCAGCACCGGCATTGGTAGTCATAATAATAATGACATTGCGGAAATCCGCTTTGCGACCATTGTTGTCGGTCAGGGTACCGTGATCCATCACCTGCAGTAGCAGGTTGAAAACATCTGGATGGGCCTTTTCAACCTCATCCAACAGAACGATTGAATGGGGATGTTTGGTGACCGCATCGGTCAACAACCCGCCCTGATCATAGCCAACATAGCCTGGAGGCGCGCCGATCAGACGAGACACAGTGTGGCGCTCCATATATTCGGACATATCAAAGCGCATCAGATTGATACCAAGAATATTAGCCAACTGGCGGCTGACCTCGGTTTTACCGACTCCAGTGGGGCCGGCAAACAGGAAGCTACCGATAGGCTTAGTGCCCTCACGCAAGCCGGCGCGGGCCATTTTGATCGAAGTGGACAGAACATCGATGGCGGGATCCTGACCAAATACGACCATCTTCAATTTCTCAGCCAGACCTCTAAGCTGCTCTTTATCCGAGCTTGAAACACTCTTCGCAGGGATGCGGGCAATCTTTGAGATAACCAGTTCGATATCGCTGACCCCAACGGTCTTCTTGCGCTTGCTCACCGGCTGCAGGCGCTGATAGGCACCGGCTTCATCGATAACATCGATCGCCTTGTCGGGGAGAAAACGGTCATTGATATGCTTGGCGGCCAGCTCTGCGGCAATCTTTAATGCCGGGTTGCTAAATTTGAGATCATGGTGCTCTTCAAAACGCGACTTCAGACCTTTGAGAATTTGATAGGTCTCATCCACTGAAGGCTCTTCCACATCAATCTTTTGAAAGCGTCTCGACAGGGCCTGATCCTTCTCAAAAATCCCGCGGTACTCTTGGTAGGTTGTGGAGCCGAAGCAGCGCAATTTACCGGATGAAAGCAGCGGCTTGAGTAAATTGGAAGCATCCATAACTCCGCCAGAGGCAGCGCCGGCACCAATAATGGTGTGGATCTCGTCAATAAATAGAATGGATCCGTCTCGTTCGCCGAGCTCGGCAATAATACCCTTGAGGCGCTTTTCAAAGTCGCCACGGTACTTGGTGCCCGCCAGCAGTCCGCCCATATCCAATGAATAGACAACACTGCCTTTTAATGGATCTGGCACGGCGTCTTCGACAATTAATTTCGCCAAGCCTTCGGCGATAGCGGTTTTACCAACGCCGGATTCACCGACTAAAAGCGGGTTGTTCTTGCGCCGTCTTACCAAAATCTGACTAACTCGCTCCACTTCTGCGGCACGACCGATCAGCGGGTCCGTGTTGCCGAGGGTGGCCTGTTCATTGAGGTTCGTAGCAAATTGGCTGAGCAGGCTCTCTTCCTGTGATTCAGACGCGGTTGCGGACTCTGAGTTACTAGCAGACTCTTCGTTATTGCTCTCCGGCTGGTCGACATATTTAGAGATGCCGTGTGAGATGTAGTTGACCACATCAATGCGGGCAATATTCTGTAGCCGCAAGAAGTAAACAGCCTGACTCTCCTGCTCGCTAAAGATCGCAACAATCACATTGGCGCCCACCACCTCGCTGTGATTGGCTGAGTTCACTTGGAACACCGCTCGTTGCAATACCCGCTGAAAGCCGTGTGTGGGCTGAGTCTCTTGTTCCAGCTGAATATCAGAAATGATCGGCGTGGTGGAGTCGACAAACTCTGATAGGTCTTGTCGCAGCACGCTGATATCGGCTCCACAGGCCTTGAGTACGTTTGATGCGGAGGCATCATCGAGCAATGCCAGCAACAGATGTTCGACTGTCATAAATTCATGACGCTTGTCTCTGGCACTTTTGAACGCCAGATTGAGGGTAACTTCCAGTTCTCTACTTAGCATGGTCTTTACTCTTCTTCATCGTTACAGGGTTCTACTTCACATAAAAGCGGGTGCTGGTGGTCCCTCGAGTACTGATTAACTGTGCCCGCTTTCGTCTCTGCCACATCTTTAGTGTAGATGCCACAGACGCCCTTTCCGTCGGTATGAATACTTAACATGATGCGCGTAGCGTTTTCGCGCGTCTTGGAGAAAAACTTTTCCAGTAATTCGACGACAAATTCCATCGGTGTGTAATCGTCGTTTAATAGCACTACTTTGAACATTGATGGCTTCTTTAATTTTGGCCTTTCTGTTTCGACCACAGTATTACCATCATGTTGCCAAGACGGTATATTTTTTTCGTCACTCATACATTTTTTGCCAATTAGTTTACATAAAGGTTACGGCTTTCATCTTACATCAGATTGCTGATTCTGCTAAACGATGAGCGGTCTTGACAGGGATATTCAACTATTTACAGTGGGCGCAGCTTGTAACATCTTGTCTTTTTACAACGGAATGGGAAAGTACAATATGGAGAGACATAAAGCATGGCAGATTCAGGTAGAGTTAAATGGTTTAGCAATGACCGAGGCTTTGGATTTATAGAGCCTGACAATGGCGAACGGGAGCTCTTTGCTCATCATCAAAATATCATTATGGAAGGTTATAAGACGCTCAAATGTTTTCAGCGCGTAACCTATGAAGTGGAACACGGCGAGAATGGTCGCCACGCAATCAATATCATCCCTGGCGAAACACCAAAATCCCTCAAACGCGGCGACAGCTCAGCACAACCTACCGCAACAGAACCCACTGCAATAGAACCAGCCTCAAAGACCGACACCTAGAGCCCACTTCTCAGGCTGCTATCAACACTAATAATGGCGAGATATAAAAAAACCGGCTGCGAGGCCGGTTTCTTTATCTAGCTACTTATAACAGTAGCAATTACATATTTTCGATCATCACATCGCCGAACTCTGAGCAGGACATCAATGTAGCATCGTCCATCAGTCGCTCGAAATCATAGGTGACTTTCTTTTCAGAAATGGCGCCTTCGATACCCTTGATAACCAGATCAGCAGCTTCGCCCCAACCCATATGACGCAACATCATTTCAGCAGACAGAATCAGTGAACCCGGGTTAACCTTGTCCTGGCCAGCATACTTAGGCGCGGTACCGTGAGTCGCTTCAAAGATAGCAACGTCGTCAGAGAGATTGGCACCAGGTGCAATACCAATACCACCAACCTGTGCGGCCAGCGCATCAGAGATATAGTCGCCATTGAGGTTCAGAGTCGCAATAACACTGTACTCGTCTGGACGCAGGATAATCTGCTGTAACATCGCATCGGCAATAACATCTTTAACAACAATGTCTTCGCCAGTGTTTGGGTTTTTAATCACGTGCCAAGGGCCGCCGTCTAATGGCTGTGCATCGAATTGCTCACGGGCAACTTCATAGCCCCAGTCGCAGAACGCGCCTTCGGTAAATTTCATGATATTGCCCTTGTGAACGATGGTCACAGAAGGCTTGTTTTGATCGATAGCGTACTGAATCGCTTTGCTGACCAGACGCTTGGTGCCCTGCTCTGATACTGGCTTAACACCAATACCACAGTTCTCGTCAAAACGAATCTTGGTGACGCTCATCTCTTCTTGCAGAAACTTGATCACTTTAGTGGCTTCGTCACTGCCCGCTTTCCACTCGATACCGGCGTAGATATCTTCGGAGTTCTCACGGAAGATGCACATATCTACCTTGTTAGGCTGCTTGACCGGCGATGGAACACCGTTGAACCAGCGAACCGGACGCTGACAAACAAACAGGTCTAGCTCTTGACGCAGTGCAACGTTCAGGGAGCGGAAACCGCCACCTACAGGAGTAGTCAATGGGCCTTTGATTGAAACGGCGTATTCTTTAACTGCCTCTAATGTCTCAGCTGGGAACCAGTCACCTTCGTACAGTTCCGCGGCTTTCTCACCACAGAACACTTCCATCCAAGAGATTTTGCGCTCGCCGGCATAGGCGCTTTTGACCGCCGCATCGATAACCTTGATCATTACTGGCGTAATATCTATACCGATGCCGTCACCTTCGATAAAAGGCACGATTGGATTGTTCGGAACGTTGAGTGAAAAGTCTGTATTGACGGTTATTTTTTTACCAGATTCGGGTATCTGGATATGCTGATATCCCATTGTTGTCTCCGCGGGGTTAATGTTATTTGTAAAAGATTTACCAAAGGCGAGCATTTTAGCATCATTTTCACCCTTTCTTGTAACCCTGTTTCATTTACAATAAGAAAAAACTAGGGAAATCCGTGTCTAAACTACTGCTGTTTAACAAACCCTTTCATGTTCTGAGCCAATTTACCGACTCAGAGGCACGAAAAACGCTGGCTGAGTTTATTCAAATTAAGGGAATGTACCCCGCTGGTCGTCTCGACTATGACTCCGAAGGTCTGCTCTTGCTAACCGATAATGGTCAGCTTCAGGCGCAGATTAGTAACCCAAAATACAAGCTCAATAAAACCTACTGGGTTCAGGTGGAGGGCACGGCCACTGAGTCCCAGTGCCTTGAGCTGGTGGCTGGCGTCCAATTGAAAGATGGTCCAGCCTCAGCAGTTCACTGCAAATTGATCGATCCGCCAAATTTATGGCCGCGATTTCCGCCGATCAGAGAGCGCCAAAACGTTTCCGACTCCTGGATTGAACTAACGATTAACGAAGGACGTAACCGACAGGTGCGCCGAATGACAGCCGCTTTGGGTCTGCCCACTTTGCGTCTGGTTAGAGCAGCCATTGGCGACTGGAAAGTCACAGATATTGCCCTGGGAGAGTATCGCATTGAGTCAGTCGACACCCCTGAGCCTAAAAAACCACGATCCAAGAGGCCAGTGGGCAAAAAAGCGGGGTCTGGACGACCTCCGGCACGGAGATCGCCAGCAAAGAAAACGCCGTCAAAAAGGAGCCGTTAATCGTGCCCAATAAAATACATCTTACCGTGGCCACTATAGTTGAACGCGATGGCCAATTTCTGATGGTTAAAGAGACCAAGAATGGCCATCAGGTGATCAATCAGCCGGCGGGACATGTTGAACCCGGGGAAGATATTCAGGCCGCCGCCATTCGCGAGACCCTTGAAGAGACCGGCTGGACAGTTGAACTGACCGGTTTTCTCGGCATCTTGACCTCCTATAATGAGACCAGTGGGATTACCTATTACCGTCTCGGCTTTGCTGCCAGGCCCCTAGGGTTTGATGCTGAGGCAACTATAGATCCGGATATAGACTATGCCCTGTGGATGAGCCGGGAAGAAATTCAACAGAACCTCGAGCAACTGCGCAGCCCCGGAGTTATCAGCTGCCTCGATGATTATCTCGCCCAGCGGATTTTTCCTATGGAAATATTTCGCAACAGCTTATAGTAACGCCCTATTTTGTGGCACTTGATCTAATGTGCGAATTATTGACTTGGTAAACCATGAGCAAAGTACAGAAAGTTATTGTTGGCATGTCTGGCGGCGTCGACTCCTCAGTGGCAGCGCTGCTGCTTATGCAGCAGGGTTACAGCGTCGAAGGCCTGTTTATGAAGAACTGGGACGAAGACGACGAGACCGAATACTGCACCGCCAAAGCTGATTTAGCCGATGCACAGCAGGTTTGCGACAAGCTCGATATCACTCTGCATACGGCTAATTTTGCCGCCGATTACTGGGACAATGTCTTCGAGCACTTTCTCGAAGAGTACCGCGCCGGCCGCACACCTAATCCGGATATTCTCTGCAACCGGGAAATCAAATTTAAAGTGTTTCTCGACTACGCCCAGATTCTTGGCGCAGATGCTATCGCTACCGGACACTACACCCGCCTCGCTGAGGTGGATGGTCAGACCCAGCTGTTAAAGGGCCTCGACAACAATAAAGACCAGAGCTACTTTCTCCATGCCGTGGAACAGAGTGCCTTTGCCAAATCACTGTTCCCGGTTGGCGAGTTGGAAAAGCCCGAAGTGCGCCGGATCGCCGAGGAATATGGCTTTGTCACCTCGAGCAAGAAAGACAGTACCGGTATCTGCTTTATTGGCGAACGCCGCTTTAAAGATTTTCTCGAACAGTATATCCCGGCACAACCCGGCGATATGGTGACACCCGATGGCGTGGTGATTGGCCGCCACCAGGGGCTAATGTTTTATACCATTGGCCAGCGCCAAGGGCTTGGCATTGGCGGCGTCAAAGACAGTCCAGATGAACCCTGGTACAGCTTGCAAAAAGATCTCAGTAACAACCGCCTGATTGTTGGTCAAGGGGGGCAACATCCGCTGCTGTTTACGGACCATCTGCGCGCCGAAGGCATCAACTGGATTAATGGCAAACCCAGCTCTGCATTTACCTGCATGGCCAAAGCCCGCTATCGCCAGCCGGATCAGCCCTGTTTGGTAACCCCCACCGAAAATGGCTGTGAAGTGAAATTTGATGATCCGCAGCGGGCTATCACCCCGGGTCAGTCTGTGGTGTTTTACCGCAATGATCACTGTCTCGGTGGCGGTACTATCGAAGCCACTTGGAATGGCAGCAACTGATGTTTGCCAAGCCCACTCGCGACCAGGCAATGGCCCTAGCGGGAGTATTTCAGGCCTGCCATCTAGTGGACCAACTGGCCACTACCGGAGATGCCTCCCCTGAGCAGATGAAAGTCTGTATCAGCGCCCTGCTCAACCAAGATCCAGAGTCCATCGAAGATCTCTATGGTTCTGAGCAAAATTTAGAATCCGGTGCCGATGCACTCACCCTGCTGCTCGGCGAGCATAAAGGCAGCGAGCTATATCGCGGCATTACCCTAGTCTATACCCTGTCTATTTTAAGTATTGAACGCCAACTCAATAGCCGCCCAGTGATGCTAAAAAATATTGCTGAGGGTATCGATAGCGCTGCCCGTCAGGCGGAGCACTTCTCGGTTATTCACGACAATGTGTTTGCCAATATCGCCTCTCTTTATCAACAGACCATCAGCACCCTGCGTCAGCGTATTCAGGTCAAGGGCAATCCCATCTATCTGCAACAGCCGGGCGTTGCTGAACGCATCCGCTGCCTGCTGTTTGCCGCCGTCAGAAGTGCCTTTTTATGGCGTCAATTAGGTGGCAAACGCTACCATCTGTTGGTCTATCGCAAGGCCTTGATTCGGGCACTGCAAAACTAGTTGTGGCGGATCCCACAGGCCTCGCCCCGGATACGCAAATAATCTGAAATTCAGCAGTGATTCCGCTATCATACGCGGCTTAATTAACGACCCCATTTGGACTTTTAATGACCAGTATCCCGCTCTCTTCTCTGACCGCTGTTTCCCCTATCGATGGCCGCTACAGCAGCAAAACTGAATCACTGCGCAATGTGTTTAGTGAATATGGTTTGATTCGCTACCGTGTCATAGTTGAAGTGCGCTGGCTGCAGCACCTCTCCCAGCATCCCGCTATTTCTGAAGTGGCGCCTTTTTCCCCTGCCGCGAATAGTCTTTTAGAACAGCTGGTCAATGATTTCACCCTTGAGCAGGCAATGCGTATCAAGGAGATTGAGCGCACTACCAATCACGATGTAAAGGCAGTGGAATATCTGATTAAAGAAACTATTGCGAATAATGCCGAGCTCAATGGGGTAAGTGAATTTGTTCACTTTGCCTGCACCTCTGAGGATATTAACAATCTCTCCCATGCCCTGATGCTCAAGGAAGGCCGCGACAATATCCTTGTGCCAGCCCTGCAAGAGATTCATCAGAAGCTGGCGACTATGGGCCGCGACTATGCCGACGCCGCCATGTTAGCCCGCACCCACGGTCAGACGGCCTCACCTACCACGGTCGGCAAAGAGATGGCCAATGTCGCCTATCGACTAGAACGCCAGATTACCCAGATTAAAGCGGTACCCATGCTCGGCAAAATTAACGGTGCGGTGGGCAACTACAACGCGCACCTCTCAGCCTATCCAGAGATTGACTGGCAGGCGGTTGCCAAAGACTTTATCGAACAGTTGGGTCTCGACTACAACCCCTACACCACACAGATTGAGCCACATGATTATATGGCTGAACTGTTTGATGGGCTGGCCCGTTCCAACACTATTTTGATCGATTATGCTCGGGATATCTGGGGCTATATTTCTCTCGGCTATTTCAAGCAAAAAACCATTGCCGGTGAAGTAGGTTCCTCGACCATGCCCCACAAGGTCAACCCTATTGATTTTGAAAATGCCGAAGGCAATATGGGCATCGCCAATGCGCTCTTCGGCCATCTGGCGGCCAAGCTGCCGATCTCACGCTGGCAGCGCGACCTGACTGATTCCACGGTACTGCGCAATATGGGTGTCGGCCTGGGCTACTCAATGATTGCCTATGCCTCTCTGGCTAAAGGTATGAGTAAGTTACAGCTCAATGAAGATAAGCTGGCTGCGGATCTGGACAATAGCTGGGAAGTCTTGGCTGAGCCGATCCAGACGGTGATGCGTCGCTATGGCATCGAAGAACCCTATGAAAAACTCAAAGCACTGACCCGTGGCAATGTGATGGATCAGGGCACCATTCAAACCTTTATTGATACTCTGGATATGCCAGAGGAGGCTAAGACTGCGCTTAAGGCGATGACGCCTGCCTCTTATGTTGGCAACGCCGCCGATCAAGCGAAGAATATTTAGTACCGTGCAGAGTATTCTCGGAGAGATCAGCACAGCAGACTTTTTGGCCAACTACTGGCAGAAAAAACCACTTTTAATTCGTGGCGCCATAGCCGACTTTGAACCGCCAATTGATGGCGATGAGTTGGCTGGCATGGCTCTCGAGCCAGAGGTTGAGTCTCGCTTAGTAGTGGGCAGTGACTGGCAGCTTGAGCACGGCCCTTTCGACCCCGAGCGTTTTGCTAATCTTCCCGATAGCCAGTGGACACTGCTTGTTCAAGCCGTTGACCTCTGGGTGCCTGAAGTGGCCGAATTGCTGACGCACTTTGATTTCTTACCCGCCTGGCGTCTGGATGACATTATGGTCAGCTACGCTGAAGACGGCGGCAGTGTCGGACCACACTTTGATTACTACGATGTATTTTTGCTTCAGGGTGCTGGCAAGCGCCGCTGGCAGGTTGGCCAGCACTGCGATGAGCACACTGCGCTAACTGAAAATACCGACCTCAAAATTCTGGCTGATTTTGCCGCCACCGATGAATGGGTATTAGAACCAGGGGATATGTTGTATCTGCCCCCGCAGATCGCTCATCACGGTGTTGCAGTGGGTGATTGCACGACCTTTTCCGTGGGCTTTAGATCCCCCGCCGCCACCGAGATGCTCGATGATCTGGCCACCGAGCTGCTGAGCCGCAGCCCAGCGCCACGCTACCTTATCGACCCGCCACTGACTCCAGAGTCTGCTCAGGGACCAATTCCCGATGCCTATATTGCCCAGGTTAAAAAGCTGTTATTGGAGACCTTGGATGACGATAAATTGTTGGCGGAATGGTTTGCCATCTTTATGACAGCACCCAAGTATCCGATGCTGGTTGATGACACTGGCGAGCAGCGCACTGCCGATCTGCGCAATGCAGATGGCAGCGTCAATCACTATGAAAATGGGCTTAAGCAGTAGCTAGTCGGCTACAGCTGGCACTGCCACCCCGGACCCATCGCGGCGGTAGTCGGCGGTTCCATAAAACATCTTGCCACTGGGATCCACTTGAATACTATTAGTTGCCCCCAACCGACTAGTCTTATTGTTAAGCTGATGGCCCATATCCCGAAGCCGCTGCAGGGTATCCACTGATATACCCGCCTCATAAAACACTGTATCAGGCAGCCATTGGTGATGAATGCGCGATGCGGCGGTGGCCTCTGCAACATTCATATCAAAGTCGATAACATTTAACACCATCTGCATAACAATCGTAATAATGGTGCTGCCCCCAGGGCTACCGGTGGCTAGGATCGGCGCACCTGCAGCATCAAAGACAATGCTCGGGGTCATGGATGACAGAGGGCGTTTGCCCGGTTCAATGGCATTGGCGACACCGCCCACCAAGCCATAGCCATTGGGAGAGCCGGGCTTGGCTGAGAAGTCATCCATTTCATTATTCAACAGAAAGCCTGCTCCAGACACAGAGATACCACTGCCATAGGAGAAGTTAAGGGTGTAGGTGTTGCTGACAACATTGCCCCACTTATCCCAAGTGCTGAAATGGGTGGTCTCGGTACTTTCATTGGCGCCGGAGGTACTGTCGAGTCCGGGACGGATATCCTCTGAGCGACTGGCCTTATGCAGATCGATCTGTTGACGTAATTCAGCGGCATATTTTTTATCGGTTAACTCCGCCACCGGTACCGGAAAGTAATCCGGATCGCCTAAATAACTACTGCGATCCGCATAGGCTCGGCGCATTGACTCCACCAGACGGTGAATATAGGCGGCGCTGTTATGGCCCACGGCGGCCAGATCCCAGCCTTCGAGAATATTCAGCATCTGGATCATATGCACACCACCGGAGGATGGCGGTGGCATAGCGCAGACACTGCTGCCACGATAGCCGCCACAGACTGGCACACGCTCCACAACCTGATAGTTGGCCAGATCTGAATCACGGATTAAGCCGCCGCTGCGCTGCATTTCAGCCACGATAAGCTGTGCGGTTTTACCCTTATAAAAGCCACTGCGGCCAGCCTTGGAAATACGCCCAAGAGTGGCGGCAAGATCTTCTTGCACCAGAGTTTCGCCGAACTGGTAGCCGGCGCCATCGGCCTTGTAAAAGTACTTTTTTGAGGCGGCATTTTTGTGCAGAGTCTTGTGACGCGCCATCAGCGATGAAGAGAGATCTAGGGATACGGGAAAGCCCTTACTTGCTAGAGCTATAGCTGGCTCTAAGACCTGCTTTGGAGTCATGGTGCCATAGCGCTCGAGGGCGTGAAGCAAACCCGCTACAGTGCCCGGCACACCGGATGATTGGATGCTAAACCGGGCCTTACTGTTGTCCACATCCCCTTCCGCATCGAGAAACATATCTCTAGAGGCTGAGGCAGGTGCCATCTCGCGATAATCGATGGCAAGGGTTTTGTTTTCCTTGGCTAAGTGAACCAGCATAAAGCCACCGCCGCCGAGGTTGCCAGCCCGGGGCAAAGTTACCGCCAGAGCAAAACCCGTAGCCACTGCCGCGTCCACAGCATTGCCGCCGCGCGCCAGAATGTCGGCGCCCACCTGACTGGCGAGCATCTCTTGGGACACGACCATGCCGCGATCACTGATCACCGGATGAAAGCGGGCACTGGAGTCAATAATGGCTTTTTCTGCGGCCAAGGAAACGGTGCTTAGCAGCAGATAGAGGGCTATCTGGGCGCTGATAAATAAATTTCTGATCATGCTGAATAATCTCGATTTAAGGGTCGTTCACAATGGAATCGTCACCTTCTATTATTCCATTATAGAAGGCAACATTTTGCAGCAATATAGCTGCTTTTAAGGGTGTATTGATATTCCCCCTAAACTAGGGCATTTCTCGACCAGATACATTATGGTTGCCAGTCATTAAGACGAAATCAATTTTGAGGCTCTATATGCAGGCTAAACCGACCATATGGATTAAGCAGACCAGCTGGCAAAGCAGTGAATCCGAGATACGCCGCATTCGCACAGCCGTGTTTGTGGAGGAACAGAATGTCCCTCTGGATCTCGATTTTGATGGTCTCGATCCTAATTGTATCCACTGGCTAGCCTACGCCGACAATAGTGCAGTGGGCACTGGGCGGCTGTTGCCTGATGGCCATTTCGGCCGCATGGCGGTGCTGAAACCCCAGCGCAGGCGCGGTATTGGCGATGCCATTATGCGCGCTGTTATCGAAACGGCTTTGACCAATAAACTGCCAGAGCTATTTCTCCATGCCCAACTCACGGCACTGCCGTTTTATAGCGGCCTTGGGTTTATCGGTTACGGGGAGCAGTTTATGGACGCCGACATGCCCCATTTAGCAATGAAGCTCAGGCTTCGTTAGACTAGAGAAGCTCCTGTGAGGCAACCACAATGCCATTATTGTCAGCGTAGACATAGTCGCCGGGATTAAAGGTAACACCACCAAAGCTGACGCTAATCTGTGTTTCACCAATGCCTTTCTTCTGGGTTTTCATCGGGTGTGTACCCAGAGCCTGAACACCGATATCAGTGGCCATAATCTCATCCACATCGCGAATACAGCCATAGATGATCAGCCCACTCCAGCCATTTGCCGAAGCCTTTTCCGCTAACATATCCCCGAGACAGGCACGGCGCATACTGCCGCCGCCATCTACGACCATTACCCGACCCAAGCCGACGGTGCCCACTAGCTGTTTGACACAGCTATTATCTTCAAAGCACTTTACCGTGACCACCTCACCCGCAAAGCTCTCACGACCCCCATAGTTGCTGAACATCGGTTCAACCACCTGAATCAGGTCCGGGTACTGGTCGCAGAGATCGGGAGTGGATTTCATCGTTATACAATTCTCTTAATAAACGCGCCTCAATTGACGCCTCTTAAACCGCTGCTTTTGCGCGCTGACGATAGGCGTGAAGCAATGGCTCAGTGTATCCGCTAGGTTGCTTATCGCCCTTAAATACCAGATCACAGGCTGCCTGAAAGGCATTGCTCTGCTCAAAGTTAGGACTCATTGTAATATAGTCAGGGTCCCCAGCATTTTGACCGTCAACTACCACAGCCATGCGCTTAAGCGTCTCGGTTATCTGCTCAGCGCTGCAGATACCGTGGTGCAGCCAGTTGGTCATATGCTGACTGGAGATACGCAGTGTCGCGCGATCTTCCATCAGGCCCACATTATTGATATCGAGCACCTTGGAGCAACCCACTCCCTGCTCTACCCAGCGCACCACATAGCCGAGCAGTCCCTGGGCATTGTTATCCAGTTCCAGCTGAATCTCTTCGGCGCTGAGCTGGCGATCCCCTAGCAGAGGAATAGTCAAAATATCATCGACACTGGCCATAGGCCGCGCCGCCACCTGCTCTTGCACTGCGGCCACATCCACCTGATGGTAGTGCATAGCATGCAGAGTAGCCGCCGTTGGCGATGGTACCCAAGCCGTATTGGCGCCGGATTTTGGATGGCCTATTTTGATCCGCATCATATCCGCCATATTGTCTGGAATCGCCCACATGCCCTTACCTATTTGGGCTTTGCCCCTAAGACCAGAGGCCAGTCCCACATCGACATTGCGATCTTCATAGGCGCTAATCCAAGGCATTGCCTTGAGGTCTGCCTTTAAGGCGAAGGGACCAGCGTGCATGCTGGTATGAATCTCGTCACCGGTGCGATCCAAAAACCCGGTATTAATAAACACCACACGGCCTTTAGCGGCGCGGATACACTCTTTAAGGTTTACCGAGGTACGGCGCTCTTCATCCATAATGCCCACTTTAATCCTGTGGCGCTCAAGGCCCAGCGCATCTTCAATGGCATCGAATAAGCTGTTAGTAAACGCTACTTCTTCCGGGCCGTGCATTTTTGGCTTGACGATATAGCTGCTGCCCGCTGCAGAGTTAGTCAGGCGACCGGTACGCTTGAGATCATGAAGGGAAATCAGGCTGGTGATCATGCCATCCATAATGCCTTCCGGAACCTCATTGCCCTGAGCATCAAGAATCGCAGGATTGGTCATCAGATGACCTACATTGCGCACAAACATTAGGCTGCGGCCATTTAACCGCAACGTTGAACCATCCGCTGCCAGATACTCCCGATCAGGATTCATTGAGCGGACAAAGCTTTTGTCACCCCGGGTAATGGTCTCTTCCAAGGTGCCTTTGTTTAAGCCCAACCAGTTACCGTAGGCCAGAGCCTTATCTTCAGCATCTACCGCAGCAACCGAGTCTTCACAGTCCATAATGGTGGTCAGGGCCGCTTCAAGGACAATATCTTTGACCCCAGCTTTGTCAGTGGCACCTACTTGATGGGCAGAATCTACCTGAATTTCAACGTGCAACCTATTGTTTTGTAACAGTATTGACGCAGGATTTTCTGCTGTACCCAGATAGCCTATAAACTGATCCGGATTCGCCAAATGGGTCGCCGAACCATCCTCCAGAGTCACCACCAAAGACTGATCACGCACCTGATAAGCAGTCGCCCGATGATGAGAACCAACAGCTAAGGGCGCCGCGGTATCCAGCAGATCGCGACCATAATCAATAACCTTCTGGCCTCGCACAGGGTTATAGGCGCCGGCTTTCTCCGCGCCACCTTCCTCTGAGATAACATCATTGCCATAGAGTGCATCGTAGAGACTGCCCCAGCGGGAATTTACCGCATTTAAGGCAAAGCGCGCATTCATAATTGGGACAACTAGCTGTGGTCCCGCCTGAAGGGCAATTTCAGGGTCAACATTGTCTGGTGTAACGGAAAAGCTCGGACCCTCAGGAACCAAGTAGTCGATGCTCTGTAAGAAAGCCTTGTAATCGTCAAAGTTAAAATCATCCCGATGCTGGTGATGCCAGCTATCAATCTGAGCCTGAAGTAATTCACGCTTTTCGAGGAGTTCACGATTTATCGGTGCAAAATGATTGATAATGTCTGCAAAGTCTGCCCAGAACTGCTCCGGCTCAATACCGGTTCCGGGACAAATTTGGTCGTTGACCAGCTGGTAAATCGGTTGTGCAATCTGTAAGCCTGAGTGCTGAATACGTTCGACCATGGTTCTCTCTACTCCTAATTCTGGTTTTTCAAGAGTCTAATCTGAACCCTTAAATAATCCCAATCTATGGATTCTATCTTTGCTATTCAGCAAAGCTATTTGGCAGGAGGATCTACAAAGCGTCTCTACAAAGCGGCTCTGAAAAGCGGCTCTGAAAAGCGCCTCTAAAAAGCAGCTCTAAAAAGCAGCTCTAAAAAGCAGCTTCAAAAAAGACCCCGCTAAAATAAGCCGAGGTTCTCCAACAGGACCATGCACCCACCCTAAATTGACCTATCTAGCGATCTCGGAGGAGACATCTTTAATCATCTGGCGCAACCACTTGTGCCCCGGATCTCTCTGTAATAGAGGGCTCCAAACCATTTTTAGGCGCATTCGCGGTATTTCAAAAGGTGGGTCAAGAATCACGACCCGAGGATTATTCGCCATAGTGCGGGCGGCAATAGAGGGAATGGTAACAATCAAGTCATCCTGCTCACCGAGCAGCAGTGCCGCTTGATAATGCCGGGTAAACACGGTTATCTCACGCTTTGCATCGAGCTTGCCCAAGGCTTCATCAACCCATCCCAGCCGCTGCACATCATCGGAACTCATGCCCACACCCACACCCATACCGGTCTTGCTCACCCACACATGTTTGTGTGACAGATAGCTATCGAGAGTCCAATTCTTTATCACCGGATTAGAGGCACTCATAACGCAGGAGAAGCTGTCATCCCAGAGATGCACCTGATGAAAGGACTGTGGCAAGGTATCAAAACGATTGATCACCAGATCAACTTTGCCCCGCTCCACATCGTGAAAACTCACATCACTGGGCGTCATAATATCCAAACGAATCCCGGGAGCCTCTCGGCGCAGACGGGTTAAAAGCTGGGGTAATAGGGTCACTTCGGTGTAATCACTGGCCATAATGCGGAAGATACGATCGGAGGCTGCAGCATCAAATAGGGTTTTCGGCAATACCGCGATCTCAGCCGCCGCCAGAACATTGCGCACTAAAGGTTGTAGCTCGAGGGCGCGATCTGTAGGCGTCATACCATCGCTGGTACGCA